>JAEEGI010018020.1_pt1 | contig 14398 bp, 9 predicted proteins | sample 8958751 | NCBI WGS metagenome assembly JAEEGI01 (sample SAMN16246545, study PRJNA631951) | gut metagenome | biome: gut microbiome; feature: rumen; material: KS-attached | host: Bos | place: Iran: Karaj | collected 2018-10
GTCAGCGTCTCTGTGTCCAGACGTTCGACGATATCCCAGCGGGCCAGTTCCCAGGCGCTGCTGCCCCACTCAATGGTGATCCAGGCATCTTCGTTTCCGAAGCACTCCACCAGGGCATGCGCCCGGCCGCTCTGATACTCGCCGATGAAGTTCATCACCGGGTTCTGCCAGTCGGGATCTTCCTCAAACACGGCGACGAAGTCTGCGCTCTCATCCAGCAGCACGGTGATGATCGGCTCTGCGGAAAAGTCCTCGCCGTTTTTCGTCCACTTCACGAACCGGTTTCCCGCCTCAGCAGCAGCGGCGAAGGTATACGTCGCGGCCTCCGCCAGATTGATCTGCGCAGACTGATAGGGCCACTCCGGATCGATCGCAGGGGCTTCTTCTCCCTCGGCATATTCGATCATGCCGCCCCAGCCCTCCGTGTTGATGGTGACGAAAATGGTGGCCTCCGGTATATCATAGGGCGTGAAGTGATACGTACTGCCGCCCTCGACGGTGAGCAGGACGCCATCCGCCCCCTCTTCAGAAACGGTGACCGTCAGATCGTCCTTGCTGCCGGAAGAAGAAAGAACGCCGCGCAGGGCATTCCCCTCCTGCGGCAGCATGCCGCTCCAGGAGTCTTCCATCAGATCCTCCCCCAGCATGCAGCCCACATACCAGCCGGGTTCATCAACGTCATCCATCCAGGTGATCGAAAGGATATTCCCGCTGTCATCCTGGAAGTAACCGCTCCGCGTCCACTCGGCCGCAGGCGGCTCGGTTTCGGTCTGCCCGGCTTCCGTCGGCGCAGGCTCAGAGGGGGGCACGGTCGTTTCCCCGGCGTTGTCCGTCGGCCGGTCCCCTGCGCAGGCGGCCAAGGCAAGCAGCATGATCGCGCAAATGGCAATAGAAATCAGTTTTTTCATCTCATTCTTCCTCTTCTGTTTGTGTATATCGGCACCGGATTCCATGACCCCGGAGCTTGCCGGCACTGTTTTTCTGTTCCTGCGGTGCTTTCGTCTCCCGCTCTTCCCCGGAATAACGGCGGCGGGTCACAGCTTCTTCTTCAGCGTCAGAATGTTCTGCCCGTCTCTGTATTCATAGCTCACATCGTCCATGAGCTGTTTCGTCAGGAAAACACCCAAGCCGCCCACCGGACGCTCACCGGCCGGGAGGGTCACATCCGGGTCCGGCATCACCAGCGGATCGTAGGGAACGCCGTGGTCCACGAAGGTGATCGATACGGTCACCGGTTCGTCGGACACTTCCACCCGTACCGCAGTCTTTCCCTTGTCCGGTGCGTAAGCATAGTGCGCAATGTTGACGAATATTTCTTCTACCGCCACGCCGATCTGCATCTGTGCCCTGGGCGGGCAGTCCACAGTGCCCAGCTGGTCCTCGACAAACGTCTGCACCTCCGACAGGTTTTCATCCGTCGCTTCGATCTCCATCTCGTTTCGTGCAAATACAAGCGAGTCCACCTTTTCCAGAAGTTCCAGCAGGTGTTCCTTCCAGAGAGCGATCTCCGCCCTGCCCTTTTCCGTTTCCAGGCCATGTCTTCGGATGGAGCGGCGAATCATACGGGTATAGCCCAGGATACGCGCCTTGTCCTCCACCTCCCGGAGCTTGGTCTCGCAGCCGGTTCCCAGGTAGGCCGCCAGCGACTTGCGCCAAAAGATTCTTGCCGTCTCATAATCAAACCCCTGGAAATCCAGAATGACCTGATGGTCCATTTCGTTAAACCCGATAAAGGCGTTGAACATGCACGCCAGCTCAAAGATGGGATGCCCGACCTCCAGCGTATCCATGTCGATGAGCAGGACCTCGTCGTTCTGCAGTTCCACGTTTTTCGTGTGGTAATCGCCGTGGATCATATGGTCGTCATAAGGGATGGCCTCTACCATCCTCAGGAGTTTATTTCCCGCTTCCTCAGGTAGCTCGTTCCTGACCTGGTTCACCACGCCGATCCACCACTTCCGTGAATCCGGAAGCTTTCCCTCGGGCACCAACGTTCCATGGATCTTTTTGAGCAGCGCCACGTATTCCTGAACGCACCAGTCCAGCTTATCCGGCTCGGTGGCCAGGATCTTGGAGAAGGACCGGGCATTCAGGAGCTCGAACACGGAACCGTAGCTCTCTCCCACCCGCACCACATCGTAGGAGATCGCAGTAGGGATGCCCAGGATCAGCGCCAGCCTGGCCACCTCCCGTTCATGCTGGATGTCTGCCAAAGCATCGGAATTGTTGTAGACCTTGACCACATTGTCCTGGTCGATCCGGTAGATGGTGCCGTTTGCACCCCGGCCGATCTCCTCGCAGCCCTCGATGGATACCACGCGGTAAGCCTTTTCCACCTGCATCATCTCTGTAAAGCCCGTCATATCCTGTAACTGTGCAGTTAAATCAGAATGATCGCAATACGTGCAAGCAGCATATAGGTTGCTGATAAGAACCTCCGTTGTATGGCAGATTATAACACGAATAAGTCTGTGTGTATATCTTCACTTTCGCGCCTTTCCTTTCTGTTGTTTCTTGGAATGCTGTTTCACCCCATCCAACAGCGGAGAGGCGTACCATGAGCCGAAACAAGGGGTGCACAATCGGCCGATGGTTCTATTTCAGATATCCCTCCTATCGACCCGGCGTCGATCCGGGCGAGGTATTTCCAAGTCTATGAAAACCTGAGGCAAAGATAACCCCCGAAATCCGAAGGGTTCGGGGGTTTTGGTGCGCGAGGCGGGACCTGACCTGCCCTGCGGGTCAGGCCGGGGCGCGGCTCTGACGTGCCGCCGGCACGTCATTCACTCCCGCGCCCGTTCAAGTCCCGCACATCCAATTATGCAAAGGAGAAGGACACCCCATGGGATGTCCTTCTCCTTTGGTGCGCGAGGCGGGACTTGAACCCGCACGTGCGTAATGCACACTAGAACCTGAACTTACAAAAAGTCGTTTCAGTCTGTATCGTTGAGTGGACTCCAGTACCGGGAAAACCGCGAAAGATCAAGGGTTTCCGGCCCATTATGCCCTGAAACGCAGGCATCCCAAAAGATGCAGAAAAAAACAGGTTTGTTAGATGTATGTTGGATGGTCATAGAACCGGTCCAGAGAAAATAATGTCTAGTGTTCAGGCGCTTAGCTGCTTCAACGCCAATTTAGAGGCAATATTTCCCGCAGATAATTGACATTATTTGTAATCCAAACATTCTATTAGCAAAGATGGAGAAGACAAATATGACAACAAAGTCCTACAAATCTGGAGGCCATTACCGCCCAGATCTAAACATGGTCGATCGTGAAATGAATTCCTTCGGCAAATATGGTTGAATGCGCAAGCAGTATCTTATAGAGCATCGCCCTGTCCTGTATTCTCATCTACTGCAGACCAGAAAACTGTTTCAGCACCTTTCCGAAATTGACGAATCTTGCGCAAAACGACTTTGATGTGTGTTCATGGGATTGCGGACCAGAACATACTCCTCACGAAGGCGATTAAAAAGCCACTCTGAGTAATAGGTGGGGATATCCGTTCGTCTGCTTGCACTAATTTTATATCGCAAAACTGAATATGGTGATCCTCAACGGCGTATTCAAAGAAGCTGTGGCAATGGGTGAACTGCTATATAACCCTTGCGCAAATGTCGTTGTGAGAGCAAAAAACGAAGAACATTTTGAAGGAACGGCTTATGAAATCTCCACGGCAAAAAAGCTTCTGGAGGCTGTCCAAGGCGATCCTGTAGAACCGGCAGTCTACCTGGGACTGTTCCTCGGTCTTCGACGGTCGGAGGTCGTAGGTCTTCGGTGGAAGGATGTGGACCTGGAAAATGGCATTGTCCACATTCGGAACACCGTCGTCAAGTTCAAGGAGATATCGGAGCTGGAAAAAACAAAAAGCCGGGCGAGCCGGCGGGATCTCTATATGCCGAACGCACTGAAATCTTATCTGCAGACGATATGGGATCGGCAAGAGGAAGACAGAAAGCTCACTGGTCGCAGTTATTCCGACAGCGAGCACATTTGTCAGTGGCCGGACGGCACGGCGTTTCATCCGGACTATGTGAGCAGGCGATTTCAAAAGGTTCTGGAATGCAATCACTTGCCTAAAATTCGCTTTCACGATCTCAGGCATACCGCAGGCAGTCTGCTCGTCAATCAAGGCCACACAATCAAACAGGTGCAGGAATTTCTCGGCCATGAAAAAGCGTCCACGACGTTGGACATCTACACGCATATCTCCTTGGAGGGGAAAAGAAATACTGCACAGGTGCTTGACGAACTGCTGGCATGAACACACTTGAAAGACGATGATTCGACCCTTCAAAATCTTGTTGGATGTTTTGTTGGATGTTTGCAATTCGGGCCTTTTTGAGAAAAAATAACTTGCTCAAAAAGTTATGAAAAAGCCCCGAAACCTTTCGATTTCGGGACTTTTTCTTGGTGCGCGAGGCGGGACTTGAACCCGCACGTGCGTAGTGCACACTAGAACCTGAATCTAGCGAGTCTGCCAATTCCACCACTCGCGCATATCGGCCGGGCAGGGTAAACATGGTGCGGAAGATGGGACTTGAACCCACACGCCAATCGGCACACGCACCTCAAACGTGCCTGTCTACCTGTTCCAGCACTTCCGCATATTCCTCAGCACCCTGGCGGCTCCTTGGAACGCTCACTTAGTATAGGCGAGCCCGCCGGGTTTGTCAACCCTTTTTTTCGCCCTTTCGGGGTTTTTTACAGATACGGAGCCATGTACTTGTCCCGGCCCAGTTCATCGGAAAGAATCGTCAGAATCCCCCGGAGCCGTCCGCCGTACTGGCTGGCCGGCAGACGCAGGATGGAGGTCTGCACATGGGGCAGGGTCAGGATGGCTTCCATCCCTTTCTTCCCATCCGCGCTCAGGAGCAGAGATCCTCCGTACAGCCGGGCGATCTCTTCCGCCACCAGCAGCCCCAAGCCGGCGCCGCCCTGGGTGATGCCCCGGACAGGGTCGCTCTCCAGCGCCGAATAAAGGGTGGAGATGGTCTCCCCTTCCGGTCCGTCGCCGTTATCCTGCAGATACAGGCAAACCGCTTCCTTCCGGCTCTCCGTGCGCAAACGGATCACGCACCCCTCTCCGCAGCGCTGCAGGCTGTACGCCAGCACGTTGAGGATCAGAGCCTCCAGCCGGTCCCGGGAACCGTTCACGCCGCAGCTCTCCCGGCAGGGGGTGAATTCCAGCCGGACGCGATCCGTCAAAGCGGAGACCGTATCCACCAGCTCGCTGCAGATCTGGTTCAGATCCTGGACGCTCTGCTCCGCCCGGGCTTCGCCCAGAGTCAGCTCCCCCAGCTCCGTGAGGTTTTCCGCAATGCGCAGAAGGCGATGCTGGTCATGCCGCATGACGGCGAGATAATCCCTCTCGCTCTCCCGGCCTTCCTGTTCCAGCCTTCTGCCCAGCAGTTCGGCGGCGGCCATGGACCCATTGAGGGCTTCCCGCATGGCGCTGCCCACATTCCGCAGCATCCGGGCAGTATCCGCGCTCAGCTCTATGGAGTTGTTCTTCTCCCGATCGTCCATTGCGCTCTTCTCTCTGTCTTTCCGCAGGATTGGCTTCCAGTATACCATTCTGCTCGGGAAAGAACAAGACTATGCGGCAAGTTCCTTCTCCCTTCTCTTTTTCTCCGGTTCGGCAAAAAAGCCTTTCTTCTTTCCGGAAAACGTGGTATATTGTCCATGCGTCTGCGCGGGAAAGGAGGGGCAGGACCATGGCCGCGGCGGAAAAGAAACCCATTGCCACCAACCGGAAGGCGTTTCATGAATACTTTGTGGAAGACCGCTTCGAAGCGGGGATCTCCCTGGCCGGGACCGAGGTCAAGTCCATCCGCCAGGGGGGCGTCAACCTGAAGGACGCCTTCTGCACCGTCACCAACGGCGAGATGATCGTCCGGGGCCTGCGGATCAGCCCCTATGAAAAGGGGAACATCTTCAACAAGGATCCGCTCCGTCCCCGCAGACTGCTGATGCACAAGCGGGAGATCCGCCGCCTGGGGGCAAAGGTCGCCCAGCAGGGCTATGCCCTCATCCCCCTGAATCTGTATTTTCTCGGTCCCTACGTGAAGGTGGAGCTGGGCCTCTGTCGGGGCAAAAAGCTGCACGACAAGCGGGACGCGGAAGCGGACCGCAGCGCGAAACGGGAGATCGACAGAGCCATGAAAGAGAGGAGAAACGGAAATGAGTAAGAATCCCCTGGTGACCATCGAAATGGAAAACGGCGATAAGATCACGGCGGAGCTGTATCCGGATATCGCTCCCCAGTCCGTCCGCAACTTCATCCATCTGATCCAGAACGGCTTTTATGACGGCCTGATCTTCCATCGGGTCATCCCCGGCTTTATGATCCAGGGCGGCTGCCCCTTCGGCAGCGGCACCGGCGGTCCCGGCTGGAACATCCACGGAGAATTTGCCCTGAACGGGTTCGACAACAAGCTGAAGCATGAGCGGGGCGTGCTTTCCATGGCCCGGGCCCAGGCGCCGGATTCCGCGGGCAGCCAGTTCTTCATCATGCATGAGGACGCCCCCCATCTGGACGGCAGCTACGCCGCCTTCGGCCGGGTGATCGAGGGCATGGAGGCCGTGGACCGGATCGCGGAGACCAAGACCAACATCTATAACGACAAGCCCCTGCAGAAGCAGGTCATGAAAAAGGTGACGGTGGACACCTTCGGCGTGGAATATCCCGAACCGGAAAAGCTCTGATCCGCCTTTGCCGCCCCTCCCGGGCGGCCGATACGGGGGCGTATTGGTTTCGACGGGGACGTGGGGGTTGGAATAGCGTGCGGATGCGCCTGCCATCCATAAAACGGGCACTTAAAATTAACTGACAACGATTCTTACGATCTCGTAGCCGCATAAGGCTGCGCGTCCGCCCCGGGAGGGCCACGGCCCGGGGACAGGGCGTCACTTAGTGGCGAACGTGAGTGCGCTAAGCTTTGCGCGCGCCATGCATCATGAAGCTACCCGACCCCCAGGCGTGTTGGCTGGCCTGTCGGAAGGGGAAACGGCGCAAGCCGGAACAACCAACTGCGCACGGAGAAGTTCCTTCTGAAGCGTTTTCGGACGGGGGTTCGACTCCCCCCGCCTCCACCAGCAAAAAGAGCATCGCTTTTGCGATGCTCTTTTTGCAACGATGTGTTCCGCTGCGCGGAACGTGCTGTGCCCTGCGGGCGTGATATTTGCTTCGCAAGTGATGTGCGCTTCGCGCGTGAAAAGCGGAACACATCACATCACTTTGCGGCATCGCCGCAAAATATCACGTTTGCCGCTAGGCAAACAGATCACATCCTGCTCAAGCAGGATATATCACGAATAGCTCCGAGGGTTCGACTCCATCTGTCAAAGACGCAAGTCCATTCTTTCGTACCCCCTAGACAATTGGACATTGCACGAACACCTATTATTTCCGCGGCGGGTTCGCCATGCTGGTATGGCTGTAATTTCAAAACAGAAACAGAGGATCATAGTTTTCGCCTTGATCTTCTGTTTAATTGTTTCACGCGATGATCCGCCTCATAGTGAATGCTCCAGCCCAGTTTTTTATGACGGCTTCAGGATACAAATGCTTCACTTTTCAACAATACTATTGACAAGGCAACATAGGCAGAGATAGATTTTATTGCAGCAAAAGCTGGGAAAAAGTCTATATTCAATCCGCATATGCCATGACAACAGAGGAAAAAGCATTGGCAGAGGTGAACCCGCTTACTTTGACGGGAGACGCTTTTCCAAAAATCATCGTGCGCAATGATGTTCGAAAAAGATGGTATGACGACAAGGGTATTTTGAACATCGGCATGATCGAATTTCTCCTGGATGATACTTTGCTTTGATACCCAAACGCGCATGCATTTTCGGAACGGCCCAAATGCTCCCGAGTTTTAAGCGGCTTATCGACTGCATGACCGCTCAGGGGGATTCAAAAGGCATATTCTTCCGAAATGAGTGCTCCGCAGCGCCTGCGCTGACAGAATATGAGACAGCCGCCCAGATGAAGGAGGAGACCAGATGAGGCGCACAAAAGACAATCAGGGTATTTGGCTGTTCCTTGGCTTCCTCCTTTTAGCCGGTGTCGCCTACCTGTTTACCAGAACGCAGATCGCCATCGTCGACACCTTTATGTTCAGCGCCAACTTCATCATTTATATCGGGCTGCTGATTTCCTGGATGTATTCCGTAAGGGCAAGGCTTCTGCCCACAAAGGCGCGGGGATATATCGTTGCTGCTGCGATCCTGATGATGGCCGAGCTGCTTGTCCGCTTCCTGCGCTTCCGCATCCTGACAGAGATCATGATCCGGCGCTATACGGATTATGCGTACAATATCCCTCTGATCCTGATCCCGACACTGTTCCTTATGACCTGCATCCGCATCCACAGGGGTGAGAACAATGAGCAGAACGGAAAAGAGCAGCTGCTCCTGATCCCGTCCTGCGCACTGCTCCTTATGATCCTTACGAACGACCTGCACCAGCTGTTCTACCGTCGCCTCATTCCTCTTTCTGAGTTCCACGGCATCGTCGGTACATATACCTATGGCCCATTGTTTTATGTCATGTATGGCTGGATGGGGATGACTCTGATCGCAGGTCTGGCGATACTGATCCGCAAAACATACAGACGGAATATCCGCGGACTTGCCTGTTTCGCAGGCGTCGCTTTCATCTGGGCAGGCTTAAGCCTTCTCAACTGGCTGGTCTTCACGCCCCTTGGAATGCTGCGCATGTACCACGCCCCGGAGATCCATGTCTTCAGCCTGCTGGGCTTATTTGAAGTCTGTATCAGAAACCGCATGATACCGTATAATGAGAACTATACGGAATTCTTTTCCGGGCTGGGCCTTCCTGTCCTGATCACGGACGAAGCCCTTACGCCGGTATATGAGACCGATATTCCCATAAATGCGTCTGATGCACAGCTTGCCGCTGCTGTCGCAGCTCCTGTATATCTGGATGCAGACACCAGACTTTCAGGGATGAGACTCCGTCCGGGCTACGCCTTCTGGGCGGAGGATGAGAGCGAATTGCACAGGGAGAGCGACCGCCTTGCAGAAGCCAACGAGCTCCTGAGCGAGGAAAACGACCTGATCGCGGTGGAGAACGAGCTGAAAGAGAAAAAGGCCCATCTGGACGCCCAGAACCAGGTCTATGACCGGATCGCCGCCGCGCTCTATCCGAAGCAAAAGCGGATCGAAGAACTGCTGGAAAGCGCTTCGCCGGAGTCGGATGCCTTCCCCTCTGTGTTGGCTGAGTGCTGCGTGCTGAATGCTTACTGCAAGCGCAAGAGCAATCTGATGCTTCTTTCGGAAGAGAATCTGCCCAAGCCGAACAGGGAGCTTTTCCTTGCCATGCAGGAATCCGCCCGCTTCCTAAAATGCTGCGGGATCGATGCGGCTGCCACCGGGGAAGAGTACGCAGACTTTACATTGACACAGATCCACGCCCTCTATGACAGCTTTGAGACTTTGATCGAAGCCTTCCTGCCTTATATGCACAGGATGACCGTATCTTTGTCCGGAAACGGTATCCGGATCGCCATGGAAGCCGATCAGAGTCCGGAATTGCCGATAACGGCGCTTCCAGTCGAGCGCAGCGAAAGCGACGGCTGCATCTTTCTGACCATTCAGGCGGAAGGAGGTGCCGGCATATGAGTACGCTGTACAGTATCCTTGACAGACCCGGAGCGCTGCTGCTCCTGCTCATTGCGCTCTCCCTCATGATCGGTCAGGCTGCTGCCCTGGTGCTTTCCCTTAAAGAAAAGCAGAGCGGCAGGCAGACGACCGCCGCAGCCCTTCATTTGCTGGCAGGCTTTCTGTTCTTTGTATTCCTGCTGAACAGTTACGATATCGTGAGTTTCCCGCAGACACAGGGAGCGTCGATAAATCCTGAAAGTCTTCCGTTTTCCCTGTCGTGGCTGTGCTATGCCTTTTTAGAGGCGCTCTTTGCATGCTTTCTGATGCTCCAATTCCGGGATTACAGGCGCTATAAAAAAAGCACGGTGACACCAAATGCCATCCGTCAGACCGTTGATCTGCTCCCTGAAGGTATTTGCATCAGCGATCAAAACGGTACTGCACTTCTCTCCAATCTGACGATGGACGCCCTGTGCCGCGAGCTGACAGGCGAACGCCCGGCGGACGTGCACAGACTCTGGGCCCGTCTGGAAGCGGACGGAGAGGATCAGAGCGGCAAGAGACTCATCCGGACATCGCGTGGAGAGGTCTGGCTTTTCTCGAGAGGGGCCATCACGGCAGACGGCAAAGATTACGATCGTACAAGCGCTGTGAATGTCACCGAGCGATACCATATCACAGAAGAGCTTCGGGAGAAGAACGCGCAGCTGCAAGATATCCAGCACCGTATGAAAGAAGCCTCAGCCCTGTCCTCGGAGATGTTTGTGAAACAGGAGGAAGCCGCTGCCCGAACGGCCCTGCACAACGAGCTGGGACAGGTGCTGCTGATGGGCCGCCATTATCTTGAGCATTCAGACAGCACCAACGCCGCTTTGGTTGCCCTGATCACAAAGCAGATGAACCGCTTTCTGCTGGGCGAGGGCGATGCTCCGGACCCGAATGCAGGAGACGAGCTTCAACAGGCGGTCCATATGGCCGGCAGCATCGGCGTGACGGTTGAAATGACAGGCGAAGCCCCGAAGAAACTGCATTCCCTCCTGGCGGCGGCGATCCGGGAATGCGCCGCCAATACCATCAAACACGCCGAGGGCGACAGGCTCTTCGTGGAAATCACCGGGAATGCCGGGGAAAGGCGCATAACCATCACCAACAACGGCAAGCCCCCTAAGAGCCCCATTGCCGAGAGCGGCGGGCTGCTGTCCCTGCGCCGCGGCGTCGAGGAGGCAGGCGGGCAGATGATCGTGCAGAGCCTGCCGGCATTTTCCCTGACCCTGCGCTTTATGAACGCATAAGCATTCGTGCTCCCTTCCGTTGTCCGGAAGGGAGCGCGTTTTTTTATTGTTTCAGGAAAAAATGGTACGAATGGGTGATTGAATTTACCGACAAAGATTTAATATTATTATTGTGTATAGTAAGGGAAAGGGATCACTATGCCCATTTCCACAAATACTTTTTGGAAAGGGGTTGACAGTCTTGGCAAAGCAGCAGACAATCCTTGTCAGTCAGTCAAATCTGACCCTGCCCTTTCCTTTGTCAAGCAATTTTTCGGCGCAGCATGCCCTGTTTCAGGGGATACTGCGCCTTTTTGCGCTTTTTGAAAGGACGGTGAGGATATGTGAGCGAGCGCATCCGCGTTGTCGTAGCAGATGATCAGAATATTTCCCGGGGCTTTTTCGAGATGTATGTCCGCGCCTCCTGCCGCTATGAGCTGGCGGCTTCCCTGAGGACTGCCCGTGAGGCGGTGGCGTACATCGATGAACATGGGGCCGATCTCTTGATCCTGGACGTCATGATGCAGGAGGGGATCGACGGTCTGACCGCCGCCGGGAAGATCAAATGCAGGCGCCCGGAGGTGAAGATCATCCTGACCACCTCCACCTCGGAGACCAGCTGGGAGGAAAAGGCCAGGGCAATAGGCGTGGAGAGCTTCTGGTACAAGGAGTACGACGACCACAGCCTGATCGAGATCATGGACCTTACCGTGGGCGGCGGATCGATCTATCCGTCGGAGCCGCCGCGGGTGAGCTTTGGCAAAGCACAGCGGAGCGACCTCACAGACCGGGAGCTGGACGTGCTGCGGGAGCTGACGGCCAGCCTCACCAACGAGGAGATCGCGGAAAGGCTGAATATCTCCGCCAATACGGTCAAGCGCCACCTGCAGAACATCATGGAGAAGACCGGCTTTTCCAGCCGCCTGGAGCTGGCGATGCATGCAAGGCTCCTGGGTCTGGTGATCCATGATGAGGAAAGGACCGATCCTTATGACCTGCGCTGCAAGCCGTAAGGACCTTCACGAAACCGCACAGAAGCAGACCATATCAGCTGCGGACTGCATACAGTCAAAACAGGAAAGGAGAATACATATGTCTTCATGGGGAAAGCGCGCGTTATCCCTGATCATGGCGCTTATATTCGTTTTTGCCCTGCTGCCCGCCGCCGCGCCGTCGGCAAACGCGGAGGAGTTGGTAATCCACTCCGCCCAGCATTCGGCGACCAACTATCCCACGGCGGACAACAAAGAGCAGTGCGGTGACAACGCCTGGTGGTGGATCGCGGGCAACGTCAGCTACGTAAAGGGCCAGCACTCGGGCGCCCTTGTTGTCGAGGGCACGGGCGCCATCTGGGACTACGGCACCAGCAACGGCTTTGGAAATAGTGAAACGAACCCCTGGCGGGACATATATCTGGAGGCTATCTACATCTACGACGGGATCACCCGCGTGGGCAACGAGGCCTTCTTCGGGGCGCACCCAAAGGACATCTACCTTCCCCATACCCTGGAGAGCATCGGGGCGGGGGCGTTCTCCTTCATGAGTTATACTAATATGCCTACGTATGACACTATCTTTACAATAGACGGACTCCAGCTCCCGGCAGGGCTGCGGCGGTTAGAGGACCGCGCCTTTTGCAACTTGCAATTGTCCAAAGACATCGAGCTCCCGGCTGCCCTGGAGTATGTGGGCACAGGGGCCCTGTCCGGCGCGCTCAATCGGCGAACTTTTTATCATTCCATCCGTTTCAACGGGCCCGTCAAATATCTGGGCGACTTCTGCCTGGGAAACAATGAAACCATGCAGACGGTCCGGTTCGTGGGCCACGCGCCGGATCATATCGCATACAATTTCTTATCCAACGTCAAGCCCACCGAGGGCAATTATGCGACCGATACTTACTGTACCGTGTACTATCCCGCGGGCGATTCCTCGTGGGACAGCGTCATCAACAAGAACTACGAGGGCGGCCTGATCAAGTGGCAGGCTGAGAACGTCAGCTACAATTTCTGCGGCAACGACGTGACCTGGTACTCCGGAGAGGATTACGGCGTGAACTACACCCTGCGGCTGGCCGGCACCGGGCCCATGTGGGACTTCACCTCCACGGAGCCCGGGTATAAGACGGTCGGCAACCGGGTCGAACGGACGTATATCGACGAGGGCATCACCCGCATCGGCGCCGGGGCATTCAAGAACTTCGGCTATTCCGCCGGCCTGACCACCGTGATCCCCTCTACCGTGACGTCCATCGGCTCGGAGGCCTTCGGCAATTCCGGCCTGGATCGGCTCCGTTTCGTGGGCAACGCCCCCACCATCGCCGGGGACGCCTTTGCCGGCACCACCGCCACGCTGTTCTACTCCGGCGACAACATCACCTTCTCGGAGAGCTTCAGACAGAACTATGGCGGCACCCTCACCTGGGTGGGCATCCCGGTCCTGACGGGGCAGGTCTACTCGGTCTATGCCGAGGACGGGCGGCAGGCCAGTTTGAGCGTCAGCGTCAAGGGCCAACCGCTGAACTACCAGTGGCAGCGGCGGTCCTCCAGCTCCGCGGCGTGGTGGGACGAGACCGGTGCAAATTCCGACGCATATACCCCCAAGGTGAGCATGTCCATGAACGGCTATGAGTACCGCTGCAGGATCTGGAACGAGGGCGGAGAGGTCTACACCCTGCCCATCCCGCTGACGGTGGTGGCGCATGTCGCTGCACCCCCCGTCATCACCACTCAGCCCGTGAACAAAACCGTGGCCGAGGGCGCGAAGGCCACCTTCAAGGTCGTGGCCACCGGGGACGACCTCAGCTACCAGTGGCAGTACTCCAGAAACGGCACCAGCTGGACGAACAAGACCGGCGCCACCTCCGCTTCCTACACCGTCACCGCCAAGGCCTCCTATGACGGCCTCTACTACCGCTGCATCGTCACCAACGAGGATGGCGAGGTATTCTCCAACAAGGCGAAGCTCACGGTGACCGTCTCCAAGCCTGTCATCACCACCCAGCCCGCCAATAAGACCGTGGCGGCGGGGGCTTCCGCCACCTTCACCGTGGCAGCCTCCGGCACGGGCCTTACTTATCAGTGGCAGTATTCCAAGAACGGCGGCACCTCCTGGACGAACAAATCCGGCGCCACCTCTGCCAGCTATACCGTTACGGCCAAGGAATCCTATAACGGTATGCTCTACCGCTGCATCGTCACCAATGCGGGGGGCAGCGTGACCTCCGGAACCGCGAAGCTCACGGTCGCCGTGGCCAAGCCCGTCATCACCACCCAGCCCAAGGCGGCAACGGCAGCGGTGGGGGCTTCCGCCACCTACAAGGTGGTGGCCTCCGGCACGGGGCTTACCTACCAGTGGCAGTATTCCAGCGACTACGGCGCCACCTGGCATAACAAGACCGGGGCCACCAGCGCCAGTTACACCGTTACGGCCAAGGCCTCCTACAACGGCATGCTCTACCGCTGCCGGGTGAAGAACAGCGGCGGGAC
>JAEEGI010018023.1_pt1 | contig 14395 bp, 10 predicted proteins | sample 8958751 | NCBI WGS metagenome assembly JAEEGI01 (sample SAMN16246545, study PRJNA631951) | gut metagenome | biome: gut microbiome; feature: rumen; material: KS-attached | host: Bos | place: Iran: Karaj | collected 2018-10
CCATAATACTTTATAGAAAGCCGATTCGGCTCTTCTTGTTGTTCAGAATTTCTTTGACTTTTGGGTCTGTCCCCGAAGGGGCTGACCCGCACATTCATCTGGTTTGTTATTCAGTTCTCAAGGTTCCGCCGTCAACCGACGGCTTATATATAATAGCATCCGTTTCAATTCTTGTCAAGCGCATTTCATTATAATTTACCAAAACAAAAACAGATTTTTTCTCTCCCGTCCACGGGTTGAACAAAAATTCTTCCAACGCGTACTTTTTGTGTAAAGTCCGCCAGTTTTTAAAGGAATAATCCGGCACATATTTACGCACCAGTCCTTCATTTCGCCAAAATGCAGTGGCCTTTTCATAATTTGTTGCCGTGCGCCACATCAGCCAATCTGGTTTAAAGTTCGGCAGATACTGCAAAACATCCAGGCGAAGCAGTTCGCGCACCGGGAACAGTAATTCCGGCTGTCTTTCTTTAACATATGTGAACAGCATCCCCACCGTTTCCATGGCATTATGCCCCAGACCGGCCAGTCCTTTTTGCCGGTACCATTCCGTCAGTTCCCGGTAAAATCCAAAAGCGGATCCTTTACCTGCCTGCTCTGTCAGATATGCAAGCGTAAACGGAAATCTGCCGCTGTTGTACACCAATTCAAATACTTCTTCCAGTATTTTGAGGAAACGCATTTCTTTATAACTCATACATTTGGTAGATAAGATTTCATAGGGAGGCTGCCCCATGTAAACAAGTCCATGCAGGCCAGAAATCTTCTCCATCTCCGTACCGGGCAGCACCTTTAAAAAGCCGAGCTGCAACGCATGGGGATGCAGATTGTATACATCATCAAAGGAACGAGCAAAACTTTCCAGGCCTTCTAACGGAAGTCCTGCTATCAGGTCCAGATGAAGATGCATATTACCGCGTTCCCGCAAGGCTGTCACATTCTCTTTTAACCGCTCCCAATCATCTTTTCGCCCACTCACCCACAACACATCCTGATCCGTACTCTGCACTCCGATTTCCAGCTGGAAACGACCTTTAGGAACCGTTTGCAAGAACTTCACAACTCCGGGACTCAGGATATCGGCCTTAATTTCAAAATGAAACGTGGTTTTTGTGTCTGCCGCGGCCAGATACTGCATCATGGGAAGATAATAATTCTCATCCAGGTTATAGGTCCGGTCTACAAATTTAACCAACCCGGCCCCGGCCTCCATAAACCGGTCCATATCTTCCAATACCAGTTTCAGGCTCCGCCTGCGTACCGAGCGTGAAATCCCGGACAGACAGTATGCGCAATGAAAAGGACAACCCCGGGATGCTTCATAATAAAAAATTTTGTGCTGAGCTGCCACTTCGTCCAGGTCAGGATACGGAAACGGCAGACTGTCAAGGTTTTCCACAACCAGCGGCTTATCGGGAACAGAGACTCCTCCCGACTCGTCCCGGCAGGCGACCCCTGCCGGCAGTAATGATTTCCAACGGCTTATATTTTCTCTCGTGATTTTCTGTACATCATAAGATAAACCGGTTTCTGTTTCTTTCTGCTCCAATTGTGTAAGGCGCTGCAAAAACTCTGCTGTGGCTTCTTCTCCTTCTCCGCAGACAATAAAATCCGCAAAACGGGCTTCCTCAAAAACTTTGGCCGGTTGAAACATGACCTCGGGGCCGCCCAGCATCAAAAAAGAGTCCGGAAGAACTTTCCGCAGCAGTTCCCCCAGTTCCAGCACAAAACGCCGGTTCCATATATGTACATCCAGCCCTATCAGAATCGGTTCATTCTCTGCAACACTGCAAGCCTCGATCTTTTCCGTAATACGGATCAGGACGGAAAGAACCGGCTCGTTCGCTGTCGCTTCCAGCATATGGGCTGCAATCCCAAGTTCCCTGCAGTATTCCGTTACGTAACGGATACCCAGGGCTGTATGAATATACTTGCTGTTAATTCCTATAAAAAATGCCTGCATAATGATTTCCCTGCTAAAAAAAACATGATATTTCGCAACTCATAGTGTTATAATAGTAAAGAATTGTGTAAAATGCAACAAGAATTAAAGGAGGCATTATGAATACACCACCTCATGGAAGCAATATTGACAGAAAGAGCATCCCTGGTGACTGCCAGTGGAACATTCACGACATCTACGCTTCACAGGAAGAATGGGACAAGGCCTGTGCCGGCTTAAAGGAACTGATTGCAGGACTGGAAACATGCCAGGGAAGCCTGAAAGAACCGGCTATATTGTTGCGGGTTCTGCAATTGCGCGACCGGCTGTCCCAGGAGATTGATAAGATTTACGCCTACGCCCGGCTCCAGCAGGACGCCGACAACGGCGATACCAATGCCCAGGCCCTCTCCGGAAAAGCGGAAGGGCTCCTAGCTTCCTTCTATAATGCGGTTTCGTTTATCGATTCCGAAATCACTTCCCTTTCGAAAGAACAATTGGAACAATTGAAAAGCAATCCTCTTTTTGCCGATTATGATTTTTATCTGAAGGACCTGGAACGGATGCGGGAACATGTCCTGCCCGGCGAACAGGAAGCTATCCTGGCACAAAGCCAGCTCGCCACGGGGACCGGTGCTGCCGCGTTCCGTGCGCTGGTCTCTGCCGACATGGAATTTCCGCCTGTTAAAGACAAAAACGGTAATACTGCCATCGTAAGCGAAGGCTGTTATATGCTGAACATGGCCAGCGATGACCGTGTTTTACGTAAGAATTCATTTACCGGCCTGATGAATACATATCACCATTACCGGAACACCCTGGCTGCAACCCTGACGGGAACCTGCCGCAGCAGTTTCTTTTATGCCAGGGTCCGCGGATACAAAGATACCCGGGAAGCCAGCCTGGCAGAAGATAATATTCCTGTCAGCCTGTATGATAACCTGATCCGGACTATACATGCCAATTTGAAGCCGCTTCATCAGTATATCGCTTTGAAAAAAGAAATCCTTGGGTATGACGTGTTTCATCCGTATGATCTGTATGTTCCTTTATCAAAAGAAGGCGAAAAAAATTATTCCGTTACCTTTGATGAAGCTTGTAAAATGGTGAAACGCGCGTTGCAACCACTTGGCGAAAGCTATATCGACATTTTACAAAAAGCCATGACTGAAAGATGGATCGACATTTATGAAAACAAAGGGAAACGCAGCGGAGCCTACTCCTGGGGCGTATATAGCGTCCATCCTTATGTATTGTTAAACTTTCAGCCCCGCTATAACAGCATCTCAACACTGGCCCATGAACTGGGGCATTCCCTTCACAGCTATTTCAGCAGCCAGGCCCAACCCTATGCGAAAAGCGAATACAGTATCTTTTGTGCCGAAGTGGCTTCAACAACCAATGAAAATCTGTTGCTGGAGTACGCACTGGCCAATGCTGATAAAACACAGAAAATCTTTTTGCTGAACCAGTTCCTGGAAGCTGTAAGAACCACGGTATACCGGCAGGTCCAATTTGCTGAGTTCGAAAAATTTATTCACGACAAAATATCCGCGGGAGATTCTTTACAGGCAGAAACACTGGAACAGTACTGGCTGGAAAGCAATCAGAAATATTATGGTCCAGCCCTGACTGTCGATAAAGAGTTAGGCAGTGAATGGAGCCGCATTCCTCATTTCCACACGCCATTTTATGTATATAAATATGCAACTGGTTACAGCGCCGCAACAGCATTCAGCGAAGCAATCCTGAAAGAAACTGATCAAAAATGCAAACCTGAATCCCAGGTTAATAACGAAACCAATAGCATTACAGCGACCTGTCAATCAGGTTCAGCAGTGGAAAAATATCTGGCCTTTTTACATGCAGGCGGCAGCGATTACAGCCTCAATATTTTAAAAGAAGCGGGCGTAGACCTGAACACGCCACAACCGATACAGGTCACCCTGGATAAATTTGCCGGAAAACTGACCGAACTGAAAGAACTTTTACAGAAATAATTTTATACAACCATAAAATAAAACAGCATCGGGATGTTTTCCTTCCTCCCTGCAACAGGATACGGAAAACTACCAGTGCTGTTTTTTGATTTTAATGCAATAACGCCCTTTAATAAGTTATAAAATCAACTGCATCATATCCGGCACATCATGGCATACAATTCTTTAAACATATCTTCCTTCATCCGTTTGGGCATCATTTCCATATTGTTTAAAACCGTATACCTTTCCTTGCGGACTTCCCTGGCAAAAAGCCAGGCCCTGACAAACATAACTTCTGTAATGCCCCGGTGTTTCGGATTAATGTCAATACCGTATTCTTTCAGGAATTCCAGCAACATCCTGTAATCGCGCTTCTGCAGCCAGGCAGCGCCAATCGTTCCGATGCCTACTACTATACCGTGAGGCAGGCCATGATCAAATAATTCATCCAATGCATGACAAAACAGATGGTCTGAACCGCTGCAGGGGCGTGAACTGCCTGCGATTTGCATGGCCAGTCCCCCCAATACAAGGGACTGGGCCAGCATTTTTACACCCTCCGGGCTGGTAAACGATTTTATATTGGAATACAGCAGCGCGTTCAAGGCCCTTTCTGACAGCATATAAGCAAAGTCATTAGGCTGTCCGTGATTGTATTTGCAATCCAGTTCCCAGTCATACAGGGCAGTATAGTTGCTGATAATATCCCCGACCCCGGCTTCCTGCAACAAACGCGGTGATTTTAAAACAATATCCGTATCAATGAGAAGCCCGTCCGGTGTTTTCGACGTGAAGGAATGGGTTCTGTTTCCTTTGGAAAAAAGTACGGAAACAGGGGAACATACGCCATCATTACTTAATGCCGTAGGGATGGCAATATATGGCACATTCGCCACAAAAGCAGCGTACTTTGCCGTGTCCAGCGCAGTACCTCCGCCAAAGCCGATAATCATCCGAACGCCTTCCATACTGATCTTTTTGGCAATAGAAACAGCATAATCGTAAGAACTGGACTCTACGGTAACCACTTCATAGTCTTTCAACTGTGACAGCATGAGAGTAACCTTTTTTTCCAGCATTTGCAGCAAGCCGTCCGTTGTTAAAATCAAAACCCGTTTGCCGATAACATCCGGGAAATACAAATCCAGGTTATCTTTCAGTTCTTTTAAGGCATCCGGTTTTACTTTCATGAACAAAGGAAGATTAAATTCTTTCATATCGGCAGTGTCCTCTAATTGGTATATCGGTTTAATCCACTGAGCAGCTGTATCTTTATGCTTTTAAGTTAAGACTCCGCACCTTATCCCGCAGGGGCAGCACGCTGGTTGCGGAAACAGAAAGTTCATCAATCCCCATGCGCAGGAACGCTTCTGTCAGGGAAAGGTCGGCCCCCAGTTCACCGCAGATACCTACCCAGATACCGGCTTTGTGAGCATTTTTCGCCGTCATTTCAATGAGCCGCAAAACAGCAGGATGATGGGGATCAAAGAAATCGTCCAGTTTGGTCTGCTGCCTGTCGATGGCCAGCGTGTACTGGGTAAGGTCGTTGGTGCCCAGGCTGAAAAAGTCCACTTCTTCCGCCAGGGCGTCGCTGACCAGAGCCGCCGCAGGGGTTTCAATCATGATGCCTGTCTCGATTTTTTCCGCACAGGGAACCCCTTCTTCTTTCAACTGTGCCATCGCCTCAGCCAGCAGAGCCTTGGCCTTCCTTACCTCTTCCACAGAGATGATCATGGGGAACATGATGGCCAGTCTGCCATACACAGAAGCCCTGCACAGAGCACGCAGCTGGGTTTTAAACAGTTCAGGTCTGGTAAGGCAGATCCGGATGGCCCGAAGTCCCATAGCCGGATTTTCTTCCGGATCCAAATCAAAATAATCAGCTTTCTTATCCGCTCCGATGTCCATGGTACGGATGACAACGCGTTTGCCCTCCATGGCCGTCAGCGCCTTTTTATAAGCTTCAAACTGTTGCTCTTCCGTAGGATAGTCGTCATTCTCCAGATACAGGAACTCACTGCGGAACAGACCGATGCCTTCCGCGTCACTGGCAACGACACGAGGCAGGTCCGCAGGATTTCCTGCATTGGCATAAATCAAAACTTTTTGCCCGTCCTGCGTCACACTTTCCTTACCCCTGACGTTCTCCAGCCGTTCCCGTTCAGCCTGGGCCTTTTTCTGTTTTTCCTGCATAGCTGCCAGGGTAGCTTCATCCGGATCCAGATACACGGTACCGGTAAAACCGTCAACGACTGCCAGTTTCCCCTCCAAGTCCGTATGAATCTGGGTACCCGTGTTGACCACAGTGGCAATGCCCAGGTTCCGGGCTAGGATAGCTGTATGGGAACTGGCGCTGCCGCCGGATAGAACAAAGCCTAATATTTTTTTCGTGTCAAGCTGCATAGTTTCGCTGGGAGCCAGGTCATCCGCAGCGAGAATCACCTCATCATACTGTGAAAAATCAATAGCCGGTCCGCCGCTTAAAATCTGCTCCACCCGGCGGGAAATATCCAGCACGTCCGCTGCCCGCCCCTGCATGTATTCGTCATCCATGCCCCGGAACATGGCGGCAAGTTCCTGGGCAGTCCGGTCCACAGCCGCTTCCGCATTCAACATCTCTTCCCGGATATGACTTTCCACCCCTTCAATATACTCATCGTCTTCCAGCATCATCTGATGAATCTCAAAGATGGCGGCGTCTTCCTCGCCTACAGTCTCCAGCGCTTTTTCGTATAACTGGCCCAACTGGGCCGCAGCCTCTTCCCGGGCTGACTGGAAGCGCTCCACTTCCGCTTCCGGATCTGTTATTGTGCGGGCAGCCGTAGAAATCGTATTGCGATGGAACAAAGCCAGTGGCCCAATACTGATGGCCCCGTATACGGGCTTTCCTTTAATCGTAAGCATACATTTCTCCTGTATAGCAATGACAAGAAGACCGGAGAACTTCGGCTCATTGATGTTCTGCAGAACTGTGCCTCCTTCCCCGGTCCGTTTTTAGCAGTACATGAAACAGTACATATGGAAATGCTGATCAATCAGCGTTTTATAAATTAGCTTTCAGGAACGCTTCTACAGCAGCTGCAGCGGCTTCTTCATCCGCGCCTTCCACATCTACGGTGATCACCTCTCCCTGCTTTACACCCAGGCCCATGACAGCAAACAGTTTTTTCAAGTCGGCCTTCCGGGCGCCTTTGGCCACCGAAATCTTGCTTTCAAACTTTTTGGCTTCTTTGACCAATAAGCCTGCGGGACGGGCATGGATGCCGGCCGCGTCGGTAATGGCATAGGTAAATGTTTTCATACGTTTCTCCTCCCTTTACACAAAATTAAATAAATTTAAACTTGTAAACATATTATATATTTTTACAACAAACTCATTCAACAGCGTCCTTGCGGGTAAACCCTAAAATGAAGCAGGCCACCAGAGCCCCGATGAGCAGCGCCACAAAATACATGGGCCAGTTGGTCACTACACCGAACACGAACAGACCGCCGTGAGGCGCCGGCACGGTGCAGTTAAACAGCATGGACAGAGCGCCGGCCACCGCCGAACCGATTGCACAGGCCGGAATTACATGCAGCGGATCAGACGCGGCAAAGGGAATGGCTCCCTCCGTGATAAAACTAAATCCCATAATAAAGTTCGTCACACAGGAAGAACGTTCCTGCTTCGTAAATTTCTTTTTAAACAGCAGTGTGCAAAGAGCAATGGCGATGGGCGGAACCATGCCGCCGATCATAACAGAAGCCATGATACCGGAAGAAACGGCCTGGCCGGAAGCTCCGGCAAGGGAGGCCGTACCGAACACATAGGCTGCTTTATTGATTGGCCCGCCGAAGTCAATAGACATCATGCCGCCCAGGATAAAGCCCAGGATGACTTTGCTGGAAGAAGACATACCGGCCAGTACATCTGCCAGCCACTTGTTGAACATCGCCGTAGGCGGGTTGATGATGTACGTCATAATAATCCCCATCAACAGCAGTCCCAGCACCGGATACAGCAGCACCGGCTTGGTTCCTTCCAGAGCCTGAGGCAGCCCTGACAACACTTTTTTAAGCCAGTTCACCAAATATCCTGCAATAAAGCCGGCGAACAAAGCGCCGAAAAAGCCGGATCCGCCATTCACTGCCAGAAAACCGCCTACCACGCCGGGCATCAGCGCCGGGCGCTCGCCGATACTCATGGCAATGTAACCTGCCAGGATCGGCATCATCATACTGAAGGACAGGCCGCCGATGTTTTTCAGAAAAGCAGCCAGCGGGGTACCGGAACCAAAGTTGGCCGTGCCCGCATTGCCCATATCAAACAGGAAGGCCAGCGCGATGAGGATACCGCCGCCAATGACGAAAGGAAGCATGTGTGATACGCCGTTCATCAGATGCTTGTAAATCTGACGGCCTACGCTTTCCCCTTCTGCCGCCGCGGCAGCCGGTTCATCAGAGGGCGCGCCCTCTCCGCTGAAGACGGGAGCCTCCCCTTTCAGAATGGTATTGATCAGATTTTCCGGTTCCTTGATACCTGCGGACACTTTTACAAACAATACTTTTTTCCCGGCAAACCGTTGCACCGGAACATTCTTGTCACAGGCTACGATAATACCTTCGGCTCTTTCAATATCAGCAGCTGTCAGGGTGTTTTTCACGCCACCGGAACCATTGGTCTCCACTTTGATATCTATACCCATAGCAGCAGCTTTCCGTTCCAGGGCTTCTGCCGCCATATAGGTATGGGCAATACCGGTAGGACAGGCCGTCACAGCAGCCACAAACGGTTTACCGGAGTTAGCCGCTGCCCCGGCGACGGCTGCTGCAACACCCACTGCCGCTGCACCTGCGGTTCCGGCGCCCTCACCGGCTCCGGCTGCTTTTTCCGCAGCAGCTGCAGCCTGTTCCGCTTCCGCCTGTTTCCGTTCCTCTTCAGCTTCCGCTTCTTCCTGCTCTATCTGGATTTTCTCCGCCTCATCAATGATCTTGAGATATTCTTCCGGCGTCTTGGCGTTCATCAGCGCTTCGTGAAACTCATCGTCCATCAGCATCCGGCTCAACCGGCTCAATACTTCCAGATGTACATTTTCTCCTCCAGCCGGAGCTGCAATCAGGAAAAACAGGAATGCCGGCTCTTCGTCCAGGCTTTCGTAGTCCACCCCGGCCCGCACAATCATGCTGGCCAGCCCGGGAGCTTTCACCGCCTCCGTCTTTGCATGAGGGATAGCAATCCCTTCCCCGATACCGGTGCTGCCTTCCGCTTCCCTGGCCAGCACCCGTGCTTTGTACAGAGCCTTGTCAGCCAGATTTCCACCGGCCTCCATAAGGTCCACCAGTCGCTCCACTGCCGCCGGCTTGTCAGCAACTGCAGCATCCAAATCAATGCTCTGCGGTTTTAAGAGGTCTGTAATACGCATAGCTCTTCCTTTCCGCCGCCCTGTTACAGTCGGCACATCTCATATTCCGGCCAGCAGCGCTTCGATTTCCTCCCGCTCCGCCAGCCAGTCTTTAAATGCCGTGGCACTGCCACTGGCAATTCCATATCGTAAAGCTTCCGACAAATTTCCGCCGCTGCGTTCATACCCTGCCAGGAATCCGGCCACCATGCTGTCTCCGGCTCCTACCGAATTCACGAGGGCGCCTTTGGGTGACTGACAGCGATATATCTTGCCGTCCTCCCCTGCCAGAAGGGCCCCGTCGCCTCCCAGAGATACCAGCACATTTTGCGCTCCCTGCTGCCGCAGTTTTTCGGCGCAGGCAGCCACCTCTTCGTCGGTACGGAGTTCTACTTTAAAAAGTTCTTCCATCTCTTCTTTATTCGGTTTTATCAAAAAAGGATGACAGGGTACGGCACTGGTCAGAAGTTCCCCTTCTGCGTCCACCACCACACGAACCTGTTTCCCGTTCATCCGTTCCAAAATCTTCCGGTAAGTATCCGGGGGAAGTCCCTTGGAAATACTCCCGGACAGCACCAGTATGTCTTTACCGCCCAATGTTTCAAACTGCTGAAACAGCAATTGCAGATTTTTATCGGATATGTCAGGTCCTAACCCGTTGACTGCCGTTTCCGCTCCGGTTTCTGCCAGCGCCGCTTCTATACCGGCCGCTTTTTCCTCTCCGGCCAGCACCGTTTTGCTGGCGCCGATTTTTACATTAATCCGGGACAAGCCTTCCTCCAGATGGATAAAGTCACACTGGCAGCCTGCCAGACAGGAAAGCCTTTCGATTTCCGCTCCGGTAAAGCCGGCCACAAAGCCCAGCAATCTCACCGGAAGCCCCAGACGCCGGAGAATAATGCCCACATTAATCCCCTTTCCTCCGGGATAAACAGCTTCCTGAACGACACGGTTGATGGCTCCTGCCCGAAACACCGGCATGTGCACCGTATAGTCCAAAGACGGATTAAAGGTTACGGTATATATCATGAAACCCCACCTCCCAGAAAATCCGGTATTTGCTTTCCACAGCACCCGTAAAAAACTCTTAAAAGAATATGTGCGCCGTCCAGCGCGAAGACAAGCTAACTGGCACTTTTTTATATCTGAACCCCGGACACCGGCAGCAGGAAAAAATAAAGGATGAACATGACCAAAACCCCGGTGACCACATGAAGCCATACAGCCATTACACCATCTCTGTAATACAGCAGCGCAATACCGATGCCGGCTCCCATCATCAGGATCACCAGTGATAGCACCAGTCCTCCGAATAATAACTCCGGTGTGTGTTGCACAATCAACATACAGCCTGCGGCGCCCAGCAAACAGGTAAGCACACTGGACCGGGCCCAACCGGTAAAGCGGTTCCCCTCTTCCCGCAGCATACGGTCAATGTTCCAGCCGGTCAGCATGGCAAAGGCCGGAAAGCTCAGTGCCAGACCAAGAACCCGCTGCAAATGAAACCACCCGCAAACAGTCAGGACCGTCACGCCCCATAACAGTAAACACAGATTCCTACGCAGGTCTTCTGTCCGGCTCTCTGAAATACCGTCCTTGCAGGATTTCAACAACAGGCCGGTCCAGGGGAACATGCCTGCCAGCAGCGTGGGAACAACAGACCATGTCAACGGTTCAGCCGGTGTGACCAGGGTTCCGTATAAAAACAGTACGCTGCTGAGCAGTACCAAACCGGCCCAGAACAGAACCCCTCCATTCCACCGGTTCATTCCGCAGGACCTTTCTGGTTTGTATTCTTTTCCGCAATGGAAAGCACATTGGAACCAAAGGCACGCAAGGTGATGAAAGCTCCTAAGATGAAAGGCAGATACTCTGCCGTAAATCTCCATAAAACAGCCAGAATCCCTACCGTGCCGCTGGGCACCAAATGATTAAAGAGTGCCACAAACCCTGCTTCCGCAATGCCGCTGCCTCCCGGTGTAGGTGAAAAATACAGCACCAGATTCAGAAGATACATACGTCCCATAACCTGGACCAGGTCAAAGGGGAACTGAAGGCCCAGAAAATAAGCGGGAACTGTCAGATAAATGAAGGTCAGGCTAACGCCTGACTCGATAAACGCCCGCAACACCATGACAGGCTGTTTCCCCATGATATAGACCGCCTGACGGAAATCATAGTACAAGCGGAAAGCCTGCCGCCGACGTTCATGCCGAAAATACCGGGAGAAATAGTAAATAATCCGTTTCGGGTAGTTTGTACGCATCAGCGCAACAGCCGCAACGGGAATAGCGATAAAAACTACTGAAACTGTCATGATGACTGGCATGGGAACCCAACTGGTGATGGCTTCATCCTGCTTCATAAAGATGGGAAGCATGACTATCAGGAAAAAGATGGACATAATGGTCCGTACAAGGATGATTACGGTAGAACGGGCCACCGACACACCGGCGCGGCGCATAAACATAACCTGGGCAATCGCTCCGCCGGTTGCACCGGGGGTCAGCACAGCCAGAAAGTAATTACTTAACACCACTTTAACCACATCGGGCAATGGCAGATTTTCCCCGGTAATCCGGGCCAGGGTCAGCAGTCTCGTACCGTCAAAGAACAGTCCGATGGCCAGCGCCCCCAGAGCGCACAAAACAGACCATGAAGAAAACATGGTCAGGTAATCCAGCGCCCGGATATCAAATGTAAAATAGATGACTGCCGCCGAAATAGCAAGTACAAATATAACTACCAGCGCAATCCGTTTATACAGTTTATTACGATGCATGTCCCTTTGTCACCAGTTTTCCTGCTGCGTCATCTTACGCAACATGATATATGTTATCGTTGTTACAGCTGTAATATCTTTTGCGTATTGGCAAAGTGCAGCTTCACAAAATTTTCCAATACTTCTGTTCCCTTTTTCTGTACCAGGCGACGCGCGGCATTGGTCGCAGCCTCTCCTCCGCCTTTTGGAATCTTTCCGATGCCGGCTTCCTTTCCCATATCCTCTATCGTCTGCAAAAAAGCAGCCCGGGCCAGCACACTGGCTGCAGCTACCGCAATATCCTCTTCTGCCCGGGGGCGCTGCCATACCTGCATCTCCGGCGCAAAAGCGCGGACTCCTTCAGGAATACTGTCGTTTTTCGCAAACTGATCCACCAGAGCCTGCCGGCATTGCGGGTATTTCTGCCAGGTCTGTTTCAGTGCCGCAATATGCCCCAGCGCCAGCAGGGTATTCAGATTACCGCCCTGCTGCTGCACCTGTCCATACCGTATATTATACACGTGGGGTTTCATAACAAGGACAGTATATGCAAGCGCTGTTTCTTCAATCAGCTCTTTCAGCGCCAGAATCCTCGTGTCCGCCATGGACTTGCAGTCTCTTACGCCCGCAGCTATTAAGGCGTTACCGCCGGCTATGTCAAGACATACTGAAGCTACCGCCAGCGGTCCGAAATAATCTCCTTTTCCGCTTTCGTCGCTTCCCATCCAGACGCCGGAAAAGCCCGTTTCGTCAGATAAAAGAATACGGGTCTGCCCGGAACTCAGGCGGGTTTGTTCAGCCTCATTTATGCGCCATGCCCGGCTTACGTCTGATATGCTGTCAGCTGAAGGTGATTTTGTCAAACTTTTCCAGATGCCATTTCCGGAAACAGCTGCTGTGGAATCAGCAAGTCCTGTATTCCTGAAGTGTATTTTATGAACCAACTCCATGGCCCGGGTCTGCAGTTCCGAATCCCCGCCCCCCCAGACGAGACGGATTCCTTTTTTTCCGTTATAAATATTGAGAGTAACTTTTTTAGCGGTATCGGTCAGGATAATCTGAACGCCGTAGTTAATGTCTTTCGTCTGTACATTTCCCAGTGGGCACAGCGTTTCTTCAATCATGTTAACGTATTCTTCAAAGTCCAAAATTGGTTCCTCGATTTCTAAGTTTGCGGTTCCTTACCAGATGAGAACAGGATATAATTTTTCTTTAAACCATTTACAAAACCAAATCACTTTTTATTGTTCAACGCAGCTGCTTCCACTTTTTTCAAAGGCTGCCCGCTTTCCTGCGCTACGCGTTTACAGTCTTCAAATTCCGGAACAGAATTGATTACCTGCCCATGCAGCAGGCCTTCCTTAACGCGCACACTCCCCCAGGGCGTATCCGCTTCCCGCCAGCGTCGCTCTACTGCAAAACGCGTCACCGGATAGCTGCGAATCCCCAGCGTTGTAGTTTCCATAAACATAATCTGTTGCAGTTTTTGCTGTACCGGCTTTCGGCAAAGCACCTTCAGCGTCTGGGCCGGACGGCCTTTCTTCATAATAACAGGCTGCAGCCAGGCGTCATTAGCTCCCGCTTCTAATAACCGGTCCAGCACATACGGCAATATTTCCGGATTCATATCATCAATATTGCACTCCAGCATGATCAGTGTTTCGAGCCCTGCATCCATTCCCTCGGGCAGGCCGCTTTCATCATATGTACCTATGTTAACGCGCAGCACATTAGGGATGGAAACATCGCGGGTGCCTGCTCCGTAACCAATCCTGGTTACGGTAAAGCCGGCAGGCACTTCCTGCACCGGAACAGCCAGAACTTTTAAAAGAGCCGCCCCGGTAGGCGTTGTCATCTCTTTATCTACAGTTCCCCTGTAATGCGGCATTCCCTGCAAAAGTTCCGCTGTAGCAGGAGCCGGAACCGGCATTTGGCCATGGGCGCATTCCACAAAGCCGAATCCGGTATTTACCGGGGCAGTAAAAATCTTCTCAATTCCCAGATACTGCAGAGCCAGAATATTCCCGACTACATCAATAATGGTATCAATGGCGCCGACTTCATGGAAATGAATCTCTTCTACCGTACTGCCGTGTACCTTCGCTTCTGCTTTGGCAATTGCCAGAAAAACTTCTTTGGCTTTGGAAATGACCTCTTCAGTAAGTTCGGAACGCTCCAGAATCTCTTCAATATCATGAAGATTCCTGTGTTCGTGATGATGATGCGTGTGGTCGTCGTGAACGTGTTCGTGCTCATGATGACGTTCGTGCCCGTGTTCATGATGATCATGAACACAATTCTCTTCGTGCATATGTTCATGGTCATG
>JAEEGI010018024.1_pt1 | contig 14395 bp, 9 predicted proteins | sample 8958751 | NCBI WGS metagenome assembly JAEEGI01 (sample SAMN16246545, study PRJNA631951) | gut metagenome | biome: gut microbiome; feature: rumen; material: KS-attached | host: Bos | place: Iran: Karaj | collected 2018-10
GGTCTGGGGCATCGGACCGTCGGTGGCGGCGACCACGAGGATCGCACCGTCCATCTGAGCGGCACCGGTAACCATGTTCTTCACATAGTCGGCGTGACCAGGGCAGTCAACGTGCGCATAGTGGCGGTTGGCGGTCTGGTACTCGACGTGAGCGGTGTTGATGGTGATACCACGCTCTTTCTCCTCAGGGGCGTTGTCGATCTGATCGAAAGTCTTGATCTCGGACAGACCCTTCGCAGCAAGAACCTTGGTGATAGCGGCGGTAAGAGTAGTCTTACCATGGTCAACGTGGCCGATCGTGCCGATGTTGACATGAGGTTTATCCCTCTTGAAAGTTTCTTTTGCCATAATATTATGTGTAATGTGTTTTTTACAAAATTAAACCGGCACTTAGCACCGGTCTGGAGCCGATGATGGGAATTGAACTCATGACCTCATCCTTACCAAGGATGCGCTCTACCCCTGAGCTACATCGGCTTTTGGAGCGGAAAACGAGGTTCGAACTCGCGACCCTCAGCTTGGAAGGCTGATGCTCTACCAACTGAGCTACTTCCGCGTGGAATAAATCCTGTGGGAGGAGGTGGACTCGAACCACCGAACCCTGAGGGAGCGGATTTACAGTCCGCCGCAATTGCCACTATGCGATCCTCCCAAAGTATCTTTTGCCTTTATACTCAGCAGAGCCGATAGAGGGATTCGAACCCACGACCCCGAGATTACAAATCACGTGCTCTGGCCAACTGAGCTATATCGGCAGCGTTTTCAAAAACTTCCTTTTCAGAAAGGGACTGCAAAGATAGAGAATTATTCTCAATCTCCAAATATTTTTCAATCTTTTTCAGCAAGTTTCTGCAATTGGGCCAGGATGCCGGCAGCGTCCAGTCCGCAGTCCCGGCGCTCCTCGTCCTGAGGGGCCTGGGGGATGAAGCGGTCGGGGATTCCGATGCCCCGTACCGTGACTTTCCGGTCCTGTGCTGCCAGGTATTCGCAGACGGCCCCATACAATCCTCCCTTCAGGGATCCGTCCTCCACGGTGATTACGGCTTCGAAGCGGGAGGCTATCCCGTCGAGGAGGCGGGTGTCGAGCGGCTTGAGGTAGCGCAGGTCGTATACGGCGGGGGCGGGATGCCCCTCTTCTTCGAACCGCTTGGCGGCTTCCAAGGCACGGTAGGCCATGGGGCCGAGGGTCAGGACCGCGATGCGGGAGCCGTTCTGCAGGCACTCGCCCTTGCCGGGTTCGAGCGCCTCGAACGGGCTGTCCTTCCAGGCGATGCCTTCACCCATCCCGCGCGGATAGCGGATGATGAACGGGCCCTTGTCCTGCTGCAGGCCGGTGAACATGGCGTCGCGCAGTTCCCGCTCATCCCGGGGAGCAATGAGGGTCGTGCCGGGTACGCTGCGGTAAGCGGACAGGTCGAAGACGCCATGGTGCGTGGCGCCGTCCTCACCGACCAGCCCCGCCCGGTCCAGGCACAGGACGACCGGCAGTCCCTGCAGCGCCAGGTCGTGGATGATCTGGTCATATGCGCGCTGGGAGAAAGAGGAATAAATGTTGCAGAACGGGCGCATCCCTCCGGCGGCAAGCCCGGCGGAGAAAGTGACTGCGTGCTCTTCTTCGATACCCACGTCGAAGAACCGTTCCGGCATTTCGTGGGCGAGCAGCGCCATCCCGCAGCCGCTGGCCATCGCAGGGGTGATGCCGACGACGCGCGGGTCCCTGCGGGCCAGGTCCAGGAGCGTCTGTCCGAAGACATCCTGGTAGCGGTCGCGCGGACGGGCCGAGGACAGGATTTCTCCGGTCTCGGGGTCGAACTTGCCGGGGGAGTGCCAGACCGTAGGGTCGGTCTCGGCCGGCGCAAAGCCCTTGCCTTTAACTGTATAGCAATGCAGCAGACGGGGGCCCTTCATGCCGCGGAGCTTCGTGAGGGCGCGCGTCACAGCCTCGATGTCGTTGCCGTCGATGGGACCGAAATAGCGGAATCCGAGACTCTCGAACAGGTCGCCGCCGGTCTTGGTGACGGCCCAGGATTTCAGGGAACGGATCCAGCGCTGGAAAAAGTTTCGCGTGCGAGTCTCGCCCAGGCTCTGCCAGACCCGGTCTTTCATCCGGTTGTAGGCAGGACTGGTCGTCAGCTTCATCAGGTGGTTATGGAGGCCGCCCAGATTGCTGTCAATAGACTGGTTGTTGTCGTTGAGGATGACCAGCAGGTCGGTCTCGCTGTCGCCGGCGTTGTTGAGGCCTTCGAAAGCCAGGCCGCCGGTCAGGGCGCCGTCGCCGATCAGGGCGACCACTTTCGCATCGTCTCCCTTCCGTTTGGCAGCTTCGGCCAGACCGAGCGCGGCCGAGACGGAAGTGGAGGCATGTCCGGCACCGAAGGAGTCGTAAGGGCTCTCGTCCATCCGGGGGAATCCGCTGATGCCGCCCGCCGTGCGGTTACGCTTGAAAGCCTCCTTGCGCCCGGTCAGGATCTTGTGGGCGTAAGCCTGGTGGCCGACGTCGAAGACGATCTTGTCCTTGGGTGTGTCGTAGACATAGTGCAGGCCGACGATAAGCTCCACCGCGCCGAGACTGGACGCTACGTGTCCCGGATTGCGGGAGCAGCATTCAAGCATGTAGGCGCGGATCTCGGAGCAGAGCTTTTTCAGCTGCTCCGTGTCGAAACCGCGGATGTCCTGCGGAAGATTGACCTGGTCCAGGAGTTTGTCCATTACGGGTGCAAAATTACGACTAAATTGTGACTTTTTAAAATAAGAAGTAAATTAGCGGTTCCATCCGTTAACCGACGACATGGCAGGCAAAAAACGTACTCCCGATACCTTTGTCATCCTTTTCGCGCTGATCGTGGTCTGCGCCGTGCTCACCTGGTTTGTGCCGGGCGGCAGCTATGTCCACGGCGAAGACGGGTCGCTGTCGTTCGAGCGGGTCGAGTCCGTTCCCCAGACCTGGCAGGTGTTCAGCGCCTTATATGAGGGATTTAAACTTCAGGCCGGCATCATCGCCTTCATCCTGATCGTCGGCGGTGCCTTCTGGGTCTTGAATGCAACGGGGGCGGTGTCTTCCGGCATCCGGCATTTCATCGCCCGGGTCGGGAAGTACGACCGCCTGGTACTGGTTTCGGTCGCCGTGCTTTTCTCTTTGGCCGGCGCCGTGTTCGGGATGAGCGAGGAGACGATTCCCTTCGTCGGCATCGTCGTGCCGCTGGTCGTTTCCCTGGGCTATGATGCCATCGTGGGCCTGCTGGTGGTGTACGTGGCGGCTAACATCGGCTTTTCTTCGGCTTTCCTCAATCCCTTCACGGTCGGGATCGCCCAGGAGATGGCGGATCTGCCTCTCTTTTCCGGATTGGGTTACCGCATCTTCTGCTGGGTGCTGCTGACGGCGCTGTATGTCGGTTTTGTGCTGTGGTATGCGGGGAGGGTGCGCACGAAAACGCCCGAAACGTGCTCCGCGGGCGGTTTTTCCGCTTCTGCGGGCATGGATTCGCCTGAAACGTGCGCGGAGGACCCGGTCCCGACGGGCCGGAAGCGTTGGGTACTGCTGATCTTGCTCGCCACGGTGGTCGCGCTGATCGTCGGGGCGACCGTATGGCACTGGTATATCGCAGAAATCTCCGCCTTGTTCCTCGCGATGGGCATCCTCAGCGGGGCGGTGGCCGGTTTCCGCCCGGCCCGCATCGCCCGGGAGTTCGTCGCAGGGGCGAAAGATATCTTTTCCGCGGCGCTGGTCGTGGGACTGGCGTCCGGAGCCGTCGTCATCCTTCAGAACGGCCAAGTCATGGACAGCATCCTGCACGGGCTCGAGTCCGGACTCGGGGACGCCGGCAAGGTCGGCGGCCTTTCGATGATGTACGGCATCCAGACCGTGATCAACCTGCTCATCCCGAGTGCGACGGCCAAGGCCGCCATCACCATCCCGGTCATGGCGCCCTTCTCCGACCTGATCGGTGTTTCACGCCAGGCGATGGTGCTTGCGTTCCAGTTCGGCGACGGTTTTACCAACCTGGTGACGCCGACCTCCGGCGTCCTGATCGCCGCCCTCGCGATGGCCCGTGTGCCTTATGCGGAATGGGTCCGTTTCATCTGGAAATACGTTTTGTTTTTGATTCTGCTGGGATTTGTCTTACTTTTGCCGACGGTCCTTTTCCCGCCGGCCGGATATTGAATACGATAAAATACATCATACTATGCCTGAAACCCTTCAAAAAACAACCCTCAGGGACTCCGCTGCGATGCGCTGGATCGCGCTCCTGCTGCTGGCCCTCGCCATGTTCTGTTCCTACATCTTCATGGACATCCTTTCTCCGATCAAGGACTTGATGGAGTCTACGCGCGGATGGGATTCCAAGGCCTTCGGCACGATGGAGGGCGCCGAGACGTTCCTCAACGTGTTCGTCTTCTTCCTCATCTTCGCCGGCATCATCCTGGACAAGATGGGCGTGCGTTTCACGGCCGTGCTTTCGGGGGCCGTCATGCTGATCGGCGGCCTCATCAAGTACTACGCCATCAGCCCGTCTTTCATAGGCTCCGGCCTGGAGAGCTGGTTCACGGATAATCTGAACTGGCACACGGGTGTGGGCTTCATCGACGACATCCTTCCGTTCTACCGGAACATGCCCGCGTCTGCCAAACTGGCTGCCATCGGATTCATGATTTTCGGCTGCGGCGTCGAGATGGCCGGCATCACGGTGAGCCGCGGTATCGTGAAATGGTTCAAGGGTCGCGAGACCGCCCTGGCGATGGGTTCCGAGATGGCGCTCGCCCGCCTGGGCGTGGCCACATGCATGATCTTCTCCCCTTATTTCGCCAAGTTGGGCGGACACATCGAAGTCAGCCGTTCCGTCGCGTTCGGCGTGGTGCTGCTGTGCATCGCGCTCATCATGTTCATCGTCTATTTCTTCATGGACCGCAAACTGGACGCCCAGACCGGCGAGGCGGAAGAGAAGGACGATCCCTTCAAGGTCAAGGACATCGGCAAGATCCTTTCGAGCCTCGGCTTCTGGCTGGTCGCCCTGCTCTGCGTGCTCTATTATTCGGCGATTTTCCCGTTCCAGAAGTATGCGGTGAACATGTTGCAGTGCAACCTGACCCTGACCGAGCCCACAGCCGGTTCTTTCTGGGCCGGGGAGTCGGTCACCATCATCCAGTATATCATCATGCTCGTGGTGGCGGTTTGCTCCTTCGCAAGCAATTTCATCAAGAACAACAATAAACTGAAATACGGTTTGATGGCGGTGGCCATCGTGGCACTGGTGGTTTATTGCGTGATGGGTTTCAAGCGCGGTACGGCCGAGACGATCTTCGCCGTGTTCCCGCTGCTGGCCGTGGCCATCACCCCGATCCTCGGCAACTATGTGGACCATAAGGGCAAAGCGGCTTCGATGCTGCTCATCGGCTCGATCCTGCTGGTAATCTGCCATCTGACCTTCGCCTTCATCCTGCCGTTGTTCAAGGGAAGTGCCGTCGGTGGCACCATCGTGGCCTATGTGACCATCCTTGTGCTCGGCGCCAGTTTCTCGCTGGTGCCTGCGGCTCTTTGGCCTTCCGTGCCGAAGCTCGTCGACGCCAAGGTCATCGGGTCGGCTTACGCCCTGATTTTCTGGATCCAGAACATCGGCCTGTGGCTGTTCCCGATCCTGATCGGTAATGTGCTGACCAGCACCAACGCTCCGGGCACGCCTCCCGACCAGCTCAATTATACATGGGCGCTCGTCATGCTGGCTTGCCTCGGCGTAGCCGCCATGCTGATCGGCTTATACCTGAAGGTGGTCGACGGCCGCAAGCATCTCGGGCTCGAAGAACCGAACATCACGGCTTAAATGAAAAATGGCCTCCGGTTGCGGAGGCCATTTTTTTAGAACGGGAGATCGTCGTCGGGGTTGTCGGCGCCGATGTCAATCGGTTCTACCGGGGCGGGGGCAGGCTGGTTGTAAGCCTGCTGGGGTGCCGGTGCTGCCGCCTGGGGAGCGAATGCGCCTTGCTGCGGGCCGGGATAGCCGCCCTGTGGACCAGGGAATCCAGTTGGCTGCTGGGCCGGACGGTTGTAGCCGCCCTGCTGGCTCTGATAGCCTCCGCCCTGGCGGCCTTGCCAGCCACCTTGCTGGTATCCGCCCTGAGGTGCTCCACCGTCCTGCGCGCCGGGATTGTCGCTCCGACGGCCCAGGAGTTGGATGTTGTCCGCGATGATCTCAGTCCGGAAACGCTTCGCGCCGGTCTGGTCCGTGTACTCACGGGAGCGGATCTTGCCTTCCACGTAGATCTGCGTACCCTTTTTGATGAAATTCTCGGCAAGGTCGGCCAGGTTCCTCCAAGCTACGACGCTGTGCCACTCGGTGTTTTCCCGCTGCTCGCCGTTGCGGTCGCGATAGCGCTCCGAGGTAGCGAGACGGATGGTTGCTACTTTGGCGTTTCCGCCGTTTCCATTGTTCCCATCAAGGTAACGTACTTCAGGGTCTTGTCCAACGTTACCGATCAGCAATACTTTGTTCAGCATGGTGATATAGTGTTATAGTTTATGTACGCAAGATGTGCAAAATGTCCCATCGGCTCCTGTCTCCATCTACATACTCCCGAAAGATACGCATTATTTCAGAAAGCGTAGATTATTTTCTAAAAAATCAGGCGTTGCGCTGGCGGACGGCTTCGAAGAGGAGGATGGCGGCGGAAACGGAGGCGTTGAGGGAGTCTAGGCGGCCGAGCATCGGGATGCGGATGTGCTCGTCAGCCGCCTCTCGCCAGATGTCCGTCAGCCCGGTGGATTCCGTGCCGATCACGATGGCCGTACCTCGTTTCATGTCGCTGTCGTAATACCACACGCTGTCCTGCAGCTGGGCGGTCAGGATGCGGATGCCGTGCCCTTTGAGCCAGGCGATGGCGGAAGGGGAATCGACGGCCACGCACGGGACGGTGAAAATGCCGCCGAGGCTGGAGCGGATCAGATTGGGATTGAAAAGGTCGGTCAGCGGATCGCAGACAATGACGGCGTCTGCCCCGGCCGCGTCCGCGCTGCGCAGCACGGCACCGAGGTTCCCCGGCTTTTCGACGCTTTCCAGCACGACGATGAGCGGATCGGGCCCCAGTTGCAGGTCTTCAAGCATGAGGTTCCGCGCCCGCACTTCTGCGACAATGCCCTCAGTCCCGCCGCGGTACGCGATCTTTCCGTACAGCTCCGGCGTCACTTCGATGATCCGTGGCGGGGCGACGGTGCGCACTGCATTGCAGGCAGCGGAAGATTTTGTCCCTTCGGGGAATGCTGCCTGCAACGCAGCACCCACCGCCGCCTTATCGACCGCTGTGTCACTGGCCAGGGCGGCCATGGACTTCGGGGAGCATTCCCCCGAAGGGGTTAAACTCTCTGCTCCCTGCAACCCACAGCCACCTCCGGCCTCGAGCTGAGCGCCATAGATCGCGGGACAGTAGAAGACGGTATCGACCGTGAAACCGGCGGCGAGACAATGCTCCAACTCCCGCCGCCCTTCGACGACGAAAAGCCCCTTCTCGCGGCGCTCCCGCGATTTCTCCTGCAAGGCAAGCAACTCCTTGATTTTCGGATTCTGCGCCGATGTGATCCGTTCCACCATCCTATGCGAAACGCTCTAGTCGTACTCCAACTTCACCTTCACCAACTTGTACCGGCTCTCCATCCCGGTCTGGCTGGTTTCGTGCGAACGCGTCCGGGCATTATAAGCCAGGTAACGCTCCCCGTCGATCCAGACGAAACCCGGAGAAGCCAGGACCCAGTGCTCGTCGGCACTCACCCAGCGGTTCAGTTCACAGGGCAACTCCCGGACGAAAGGGCCGTCAGCCAGGTAGCAGCGGAACCAGCAGGTGTCCGTCGTGCCCCCGTGCGTGTTGTAGTAGGTCGGGAAGAGGAGGTCGAAACGCCTGTCGACCTTGCAGGCCGCGTTGTTGTACAGGAAATCTCCGGCCAGGATCTCCGTATCGCTGATCTGCTTTCCATACTTGTTGAATTCCGCCACGGTCATCCTGCGGTTCTTGTATCTCTCCTGCGTAAGCCTGGAATAGAGCTTCCAGCGGTTGCCCCGGGGGATCATCACGTTCTGGGTGTCGTGAATCTTGTCGTAAATCATTTTCCGGTCCGTGAACTCCAGGCCGTCCTTCGACCTCCACAGGAACAACCCGCGCTCCCAACTTTTTTCGCCGATCCACTGGCTGCCGACCATACGGTAGGGGTACTCCTTATCCTTCACCATGAATACCGTCTGCTCTACCAGTTCATCCATCAGCTTGCCCTTCATCTCGTAGTGGAAACCGTCCTGGGACTCTGCGTAATACAGGTTCTGGAGCCGTTCGCTTTCAGCGATCCCATTCTGGGGATTGGCGATGAAGTACATGCGATAGGTCCCGTCCGGGATGCGGATGATGTTGTACATATTGATCAGTCCCATCCCGAAATCCGCGTTGGTCGCAATCTCGACCGGCGGCTCGGGGAAACTGACACCGATGGGGGCCTTGGGCTTTTTGAAGAAAAACAGCAAGGCGATCAGGGCGCAAATGACAGCGCAATAGATGAGGGTCCGTCTCATGATGGAATGGGGATTTCGTGTGGCGGATTCCGGATGCTACGCCTCTTCCTCGGCCTTCTCCTCTTTCTTCAGGACCTTTTCGGGCCGCATCTGGGGGAAGAACAGCACATCCTGGATGGTCGTCTGTCCGGTCATGAACATCGTCAGGCGGTCGATGCCCATTCCGAGGCCGGAGGTCGGCGGCATGCCGTACTCCAGGGCGCGGACGAAGTCGTAGTCGATGAACATCGCCTCGTCGTCGCCCTTGCTCTTGAGGGCGGCCTGCTCCTCGAAACGCTCCAGCTGGTCGATCGGGTCGTTGAGCTCGGAATAGGCGTTAGCCAGTTCCTTGCCGCAGACAAAGAGTTCGAAACGCTCGGTAAGGGTCGGGTCGGTGCGGTGGCGTTTGGTCAGCGGAGACATCTCCACGGGATAGTCGATGATGAAAGTCGGCTGGACCAGGTTCTTCTCGCAGTATTCGCCGAAGATGGCGTCGATCAGTTTGCCCTTGCCCATGGAAGGGGTGATCTCGACGTTCAGCTTCTTGCAGGTCGCGCGCAGCTCGTCCTCGTCCATGCCCTTCACATCCACGCCGGCGTATTCCTTGATCGCGTCGAGGATGGGCAGGCGGCGGTAGGTCCTGCCGAAATCCACTTCCTGGTCGCCGATGGTGACCTTTGTTGTGCCGTTGACCGCCAGGGAAATCTTCTCCAGCATCTTCTCCACGAACTCCATCATCCAGATGTAATCCTTGTAGGCGACATAGATCTCCATGCAGGTGAACTCCGGATTATGGGTCTTGTCCATGCCTTCGTTGCGGAAGTCCTTGGCGAACTCATACACGCCGCTGTAGCCGCCCACGATCAGGCGCTTGAGGTACAGCTCATTGGCGATACGCAGGTACAGGGGGATGTCCAGGGCGTTGTGGTGCGTGATGAACGGGCGCGCCGTCGCGCCGCCCGGGATGCCCTGCAGGATGGGGGTCTCGACCTCCAGGCAGCCTGCGGCGTTGAAATACTCGCGCATCGTGGCGATGATCTTCGCCCGCTTCAGGAAGACGTCCTTTACCTGCGGGTTGACGATCAGGTCCACGTAGCGCTGGCGGTAGCGCAACTCCGGATCCGAGAAGGCGTCGAACACCTTGCCGTCCTGCTCCTTGACGATGGGCAGAACCTTGAGCGACTTGCTCAGGAGGGTCAGCTCCTTGGCGTGGACGCTCAGCTGGCCGGTCTGCGTGATGAAAGCGAAACCCTTGATGCCCACGATGTCGCCGATGTCCAGGAGTTTCTTCCAGACGGTGTTGTACATCGTCTTGTCCTCGTCCGGGCAGATCTCGTCACGCTTGACATAAACCTGGATGCGTCCGGACTCGTCCTGCAGTTCGCCGAAGGACGCCGCGCCCATGATGCGGCGCGACATGATGCGTCCTGCGATGCAGACTTCCTGGAAATTGCCCTTTTCGGGGTCATAGCCTGCGAGAATCTCGGCCGCCGTCGTGTTGACGGGGTAGAGCGGGGCGGGGTAGGGGTTGATGCCGAGCTCCCTGAGCTTGGCGAGCGACTCCCGGCGGAGCAGCTCCTGTTCGCTGTATTCGATGTTCGCCATATCGTGAAAAATTGCTTTTTCTGTTAATCTCACAAAGATACGATAAACAATCCAATAATTCGATTTCAATATTTCAAAAACAATGATTAAATTTGTACGAATATGGCTAAGGAGTACAAATGGGCATTGAAAGAGCCGGCCGATCCCGCGAAGGTCGCCCAGCTCTCCGCGGAGCTCGGCATCGACCGGGTTCTGTCGGAGCTCCTTGTCAAACGCGGCGTCGAGACCTTCGACCAGGCCCGCCGTTTCTTCCGCCCTTCGCTGGACGACCTGCACGATCCTTTCCTCATGAAAGACATGGATGTGGCGGTAGAGCGTCTGCATCGGGCGATCGCCGGCGGGGAGAAGATCCTGGTCTACGGAGACTATGACGTGGACGGGACGACTGCCGTGGCGCTTGTGTATTCCTTTATCCTCCGTTTCACTAGGAATGTGGATTTCTACATTCCCGACCGCTATGATGAAGGTTACGGCGTCTCGCTCAAGGGTATCGACTGGGCTGCGCAGAACGGTTTCAAACTGATCATCACCCTCGACTGCGGCATCAAGGCCATCGAAAAGGTCGAGTATGCCCGTGAGCGCGGGATCGAGATGATCATCTGCGACCATCATCTCCCGGAAGAGGAACTGCCCAAGGCTGTCGCCGTGCTGGATCCCAAGCGTGAGGATTGCCACTATCCCTTCGATGACCTGTCGGGCTGCGGCGTGGGCTTCAAGCTCGTCCAGGCCTATTCCAAGACCTATGGCGTGCCCTTCGAGACCCTGATCCCCTTGCTGGACCTCCTGGTCGTGAGCATCGCCTCCGACCTTGTGACGATGGTCGGGGAGAATCGCGTCCTGGCCCATTTCGGCCTCAAGCAGCTCAACGAGAACCCCCGCAAGGGTTTCCTCGCGATCATCAACCTCTCCAAGCTGGAGCCCGGGCACCTGACCATCGACGATATCGTCTTCAAGATCGGTCCCCGGCTCAACGCGGCGGGCCGCATGGATACCGGGCGCCTCTCCGTGGAGCTGCTGACCGCCACCGACACGACGGAAGCCCTGCTGGTCGGCGAGAAGATCAACGACAGCAACAACGAGCGCAAGAGCATCGACCGTGAAATCACGCAGGAGGCCCTGGAAATGGTCCAGAGCGGCCATTGCGTGGTCAACAACAACGCCATCATCGTCTATAACCCTTCTTGGAACAAGGGAGTGGTCGGGATCGTGGCCTCCCGGCTGGTCGAGGCCTTCTACAAGCCCACCGTCGTCCTGACCAAGTCCAACGGTTTCGTGACCGGAAGCGCGCGCAGCGTCGCCGGCTTCGACCTCTACTCCAGCATCGAGCAGTGCGCCGACATCCTGGAGAATTTCGGCGGCCATGTCTATGCCGCCGGCCTGACCCTCAAGGAAGACAAGGTGGAAGAGTTCGCCGCCCGCGTGGACAGCTATATCAAGGATACCATCACGCAGGAAATGCTGACCCCGGTCGTGGAGCTCGATTCGCGCCTCGACTTTTCGCAGATCACGCCGAAGTTCCTGCGTCTCCTCAAGCAGTTCCAGCCCTTCGGCCCCGGCAACAACAACCCGCTCTTCCTGACGGAGAACGTCTACGATGCCGGCAACGGCCGCAAGGTGGGCGCCGGTGGATTACATTTGAAACTGGACCTGATCCAGGAGTCCCAGCCCTACCACCAGATCGCCGCGATCGCCTTCAACATGGCCGACTACTTCGACTACATCAAGTCCGGCAATCCCTTCGACGTCTGCTATTCCATCGTCGAAAACTACTACCGCGGCAACTCTACCATCCAGCTCCGCGTCAAGGACCTCCACGAGCGGGAGGACATTATCTGACGCCGGTCAGGAATCAAGTTTATCTGTGTAAGCTCACCGACACGATGGAGCCGGCGGGGGAAACGCATCGCGCGAGCAATTTGCCGGAGCGCCGGATTTCTATCGACCGCGTATGCTCCTCCTTGTTGAGAAGCAGGACGGCCAGCGTCCCGTCCGGGTTGGCAAAGGCCTGGCATTGAAGACTACCGGTCTCAGGCCCCTTGCAGCCCAGCATCATGGCGCCGCGCTTGATGACCTTGCTGCAATGCGCCAGGTCATAATACTGGCTGTTTCGCGAGAGTACTTCTCCTGTCTCGGAAGAAAGGGTGATCACACCGAAACAGGTGCTGCAACCGCCCGGGCGGAAGGGGCGCCGGTTTTCGTCCAAGGCCAGATTCCAGAGGGTGACACCCTGGCAGCCGCGGGCAAGCGTCCCCATGAAAATGGATTCGAAATCACCCAGCACCCGTTTGGAGAAGTCGTAGTTCCACATCCCGATGGATGCCTCCGTGAAGTAGATGTCCTTGTCCGGAGCGGCGGCGCGGATATGGTCCAGTTCTGAGACATGGCCGCCGTAATTGTGCCAGGCTGAGCCGGCGACATAGCGGGACGCCAGGGAATCAGCCATGACATGGAGCGGGTAATCGCGCTGGTCCGGGATACGGTCGTAGTTGTAATTATGGTCGAAAACAAGGATCTTGGTGTCCAACCCGGCCTCTGCAAGGGCGGGTCCGAGGGCAGTGCCTATAAATGCAGCTTGCTCCTGCCAGGTCATGTACAGGGACATCGAGTTGCCCGGGTGGAGGGGCTCATTCTGGGGCGTGACGGCAAAGACCCGGAACCCTTCCGACTGGAGGGTCTGTATCCAGCGGACGAAATATGCGGCGTATTCCTTGTAGCATTCCGGCTTGAGGGAGCCTCCACGCCAGTCATAGTGGTCTGAATCGTCGTCCACGGACTCCCGTTTCATCCAGCGGGGAGGAGACCAGGGGGAACCGATGATCCGGACATCCGGGTTGATGGCATACACTTCCCGGAGGATGGGGAACAGATAATCCCTATCCTCGGGATGGACGGCAAAATGCTCCAACCCCGGTGTGTCGCACCAGGTGAAGTCTTCGTCCACACTGAAGTCCGAAGCTCCTATGCTGCAGCGTATCAGGCTGAATCCCAAACCTTCTGTCGGATCGAAGAGTTCCTTGAGCAGGCTCTGTCGGGCCTCGGGAGACATTTTCAGCAGGTTGTAGCAGCTGGCACCGGTTAGCGCCGGACCGAACCCGGTGATGGCGGGGGTTGCCAGGGATGCGCCAATATCAACCGTAACGCATTCTCCATCAAAGGGCCCGGCATTCCCGTCGGGTTGATGCCGGAATAGTTGGGACCCGTCGGCAGTGGTGATATAGATGTCGGCTTGATAGGGCAGTCCCGTACAGGATAGCAGCAGCGCAAGGGTGGCTGCAAGCAGGGCTGTCGCACGCATGGTATTACTAGAATAAGGTCAATTCTTCAATCTCTTCCGGCTCCTTGAGGTCGGAGAAACGCTCGTCGGGAGTATTGCCGTCCGGGAGTTCGACCTCGGGCAGGTCGACGTCGATGATGTCGCTCATGTCGATCTCGCCGGCCAGGTTCTGCGGCTCGGCTTCTTCTGTGGCATTCGGGTCGATGTCGTCCTCCGGTTTGTGCAGGGGCTCGACGAAACGCACCTTCTTCACGTCCAGGGAATGGCAGCGCTTGCCCTTTGCGGTGAGACCCTTCTTGGCGATGAATTCCTCGGCCTCGATGATTTCGGGCTCGCGGCCCTCGTTCTTGCCCTTGAAACTTACCTCGAAGCGCGGATGCAGGTCTTCGCTGAGCTCGACCAGATAGGAGGCCTTGCCGTCGGCGATGAAGGAGACGGGCGTATTGTCGCTCAGGGTGAAGGAGAAACGCTTGACATAGAAGGCTTTGACCTTCGGATCGCCGTCGTAATAAAGGGCGGTGAAGGTCTTGCCGGGCTCGAACTTCTCGATACGCAGCACGTCGCCCTGGTAGCGGTTGCTGAGGTCGAAGGAGGTGGTGTAATAAGTGCCGTTCTTGAACACGGCGAGCACCTTGTCCTGCGTGTCGAAGGCGCCCAGATACAGGCCGCGGCCTTCATCGTTGAGCTTCTGGATGTCTTCGTCGTACCAGATGTCCTTGCCGGAGATTGTGGACACGCCCTTGCTCTTCAACTGGATGCGCTGGATCGGGTTCTTGGCCACGAGGTTGCCCCGGGAAGTGCGGCCCTTGATGCCCAGCTCTGAGAAGTCGTATTCCCCGGTCTGCTTCTTGAGTTTCGGACGCGGCCGGTAGTAGATCTTGACCGTCTCGGCCTCGCCGTTGTGGTTGGCCGTGAACCAGAGGATCTTGGACCCGGTCTTGCCCTGGGTGATGTCGTATTCCTTGTCGCGGGTGACGGAAGTGATGTTGAACCG
>JAEEGI010018025.1_pt1 | contig 14395 bp, 11 predicted proteins | sample 8958751 | NCBI WGS metagenome assembly JAEEGI01 (sample SAMN16246545, study PRJNA631951) | gut metagenome | biome: gut microbiome; feature: rumen; material: KS-attached | host: Bos | place: Iran: Karaj | collected 2018-10
CGTCCACCCTGCGCCAGTATACGCCGTCTCCCCTCCGGCCTGACGGGGGGGGGGAGGCTCAGGCGATGGCCTCCCCCGGGACGCCGGGCTCCGGCTGCTCCGCCTCTCCGGCGGGCGGGGCGTCGAAGCGGATGGCGCGGGTATCCGTATCCGCCCACCGGAGCCGCAGCTGTGTCAGGTCCCCGGTGCCGCCGCAGAGCCTGCAGGGCTCCGCGCCGAACTCCGGCCGGTCGGGATGCTGGGGGATCCACAGGGTCTCGTCGAAGAACACGTACCGGGAGGCGTCCGAGAGCACCCGGTCAAAGAGGCCGATGCCCAGCGGCCCGTCCTTCAGGTCCGGCGTCAGCCGGATCTCCACGAAGTTCCGGTCCTTCACCGCGTCCAGCATCCTGCCCCAGGGTCCCGCCCCCTCCTCCCGGTACATCAGGAGCATCAGGGCGATATAGCCCTTCAGGGCGTTCATGCGCTCCGTGGCGAAGATCGGGCAGGAGGAGGAGTCCACGTTGTTCACGAAGCCGTTTTCGTACTTCTCGAAGCGGTCCCGCAGCAGGCAGCGGGGGCAGCTCTCCGTCACCCCGGGGTAGACGAAGATGATCTCGGCGGCGGCCCCGCCGGCGTACATCATCGCCGCCAGGTACGGGCAGCCGTATTTCAGGGCCAGGAGGGAGCTGCGCTTCTGGGCTTCAAAGCTGTCCGTGCAGCCCAGGATCAGGTAGTCCGTGGGCTTTTTGCCGGGAAACCGGTCCAGAAGGGCCTTGAACTCCCCGTCGGACATGCTGTCGTCCAGGAACCGGTCTGCGCAGACCACCCGCGCCTCCGGGTTGATGTCCAGGATCCGGTCCCGGATGACCTCCACCTTCTTTTTGCCCATCTCGCTGATGAAGACGCCCTGGGTGGCCACGTTGGAGGGGCTGACCACGTCCGCGTCCATGAGCACATAGTTCCGGAAGCCGCTCCTGGCGCCGTTTTCCAGGAAGCTCCTGGCGCCCCCGGTGCCCACGCAGACGATGACCTTCTCCCGCACGCTCCGGGGATAGAGGGAGTCGATCTTCTTGAAGTACTCCCCTGCGGGGACATGGCTCCGGCTTTCTTCCCGGGTCCCGGTGTTTTCCGCATGCATCACGGTATCCTCCTTTTTCTTCTCCGTCTCTTTGGCCGCGGGGGCGGCGGCAGCCGTCTCCTCCCGGGCAGGCTCCCGGACGCCGTCCACCGCCGCCCGGTAGGCACGCAGCTCCCGGATGGGGCAGCGGCGCTGCCAGGCCCGGAAGGGCATGTACCGGTAGCCCTCCCTGTCCGCCTCCAGCACGTAGTGCAGGGTCACCTCCAGGTCCTCCCCGGCCCTCCGCACCACGTAGAAGTACAGGGTGTAGAAGCCGGACCGCTCCGGCTGGAGGATGGGCAGGTAGAAATAGTCCAGCCTGAAGAAGTCCAGGTGCAGCAGGGCGGTGGAAATATCATGGTAGGAGGGCCGGACGGCGCCCTGGGGATGGGAATGGTAGATCCCGTTGGTGGTATAGCCCCTGGCCTTCCAGGCCCGGTACACCGCGGACATGGATTCCACGTCGTAGTAGAAGGTGCCGGAGGTGTTCCGGGAATGGGTGTCAAAGCAGCACATATCGATCATCCCCGGGTCCCCGGTGGAGGCCAGCATCCCGCCTGTCTCCGCCCGGAACCTTCCCGCGTCCTTCCGGAAGGCGTCCAGGACCTCCATGGAAAACAGCACCGTCTTATCGGGCACTCCGTCATACTTCGGCACGGTCACGTTCTTTTCCTCCGTCTCCTCTTTTTCCGCAGCGCCGGCCATTCCCGAAAAGAAGCCCGCCAGGGACACAAGGCCGCCGCAGATGGATGAAATGCCTCTCAGCACAAGATTGTTTCTCCGGTACATGCTTTACCTCCTTACGCGACTTCGAATTCAATGTCCGCGATGGTGCCCCGCAGATTGACGCTCTTGTTGCGGAACTCCTCCAGCCTCCGGGTCCGGAGCAGGTGCCGGCCCACGGAATCGCTCACCAGGCCCCGGATGCCCCGGGCGCCGTACTTTGTCCGGTGCTTCAGGAAGTCCGCCATGAGGTACTCGTCGATATGGGCCAGCTGCAGATCGAAGCTGCTGAGCTCCTCCCGCACGAACTTCACGATCACGTCGGCCACGGCCATATCGTCCAGAGGCCGGAACACCAGGAAGTTGCCGATCTTGCCGCTGATCTCGGGCCTGCCGCAGTGCCTGGTGAAGGCGTCCCGGCACATCTCGGCCCGCTCGAACTCGCTGCCCGCCTCGTACTTCTCCATGTCGATGGGGATGTTGGAGGTGAACAGGAGGATGCAGCCGTTCAGGTCGATGGGCTTGGAGTTGTCCGCCATGCCCAGCATCCCGGTATCTATCGCCTCCATCAGGCCCACCAGGATCTTCTCGTCCGCCTTCTCGATCTCGTTGATGACGATCACGTGGTTGGGGTTCTTCCTCACCGGCTCCAGGATGGTGGCCTGACCGTGGCCGACGTATCCGGGAGGGGCGCCGAAGAACCGGTGCACCGTGTGCTCCCCGATGAACTCGCTGCCGGCGATCTCGATATAGCCGTAGGGGGTGCCGTAGACCTGGGACATGACCTCCGCCAGGGACTTGGCGGTCTCGGACTTGCCGGTGGCGGTGGGGCCCACCAGGGTGACGGCCAGGAGCTTCCTGTCCTTCCGCATGCGGTTGATGACCACCTTGTCCGCCAGGGCGTCGATGACCGCGTCCTGCCCGTACACCTTCTGCTTCAGCTTCTCCGCCAGCTCCTCCGGCCAGACCATCCGGGGCCTGCGCTCCTCCCGGGTGATGGCCCGCAGCTTCTCCTTGTCCACCGCCTGGGGGGCGGGGATCCCTGCGCCGGGTCCGGGCTGCTTCTCCCCCTCATCTTCGGTCTGGGGGAAAAGGGGCTGCAGGGACCGGAGGAAGGACGCCAGATCGTCCATGCAGAGGAACCTGGCCTCCCCCCGCTCCAGGAGATCCCGGAAGTCCGGGTCCTCCGCGGTGGTGGAGACGCCTCTGCTGACCAGCAGGCTGTACACGCCGTCAGACTTGGAAAACCATATGTCGGCCCTGTCCGGCGTGCAGGACGGGGGAAGCTGCCGGTCGGCGAACCTGTACTTCTTTCCTGCGGAAAGCTCGCGGTCCAGGGCCGCGAACTGCCCGGCTGTTCCATATACGAATTCCCTCATGTCAAGCTCCTCCTCCGCCGCTGCATGCTGCCCCGATGATGGCAAGCACGATGATGATAATGACCGCCCAGCAGATGAACGCCGCCACCGCTTCCGCCACCGGGATCACGATCAGACCCCCGCCCAGGAAGCAGACCGATGCGCCGATGCATCCGGCGACGGTCCTTCTCCTGCAGATGAACCAGACGGCGAACCCGACGTAGGCCAGGATCAGCACCGCCGCTGCCACTCTGATGATTCCGTCCATGCTCCTCTCTCCTTTTCCGGCCCGGGCCGGCGTTCAGCCGGAGCGTCCCCGCCCCGGGCAGACGCGCTGCCCGGGGCGTCCGTTCCGTTTCTTCATCTCTGTACGGGCTTGTCCCTCACCTCCTCCGGCAGGCTTGTCCGCCGCGCTAACGCAGGCTCCCGAAGCGCCTGGGGCTGTGGAAGCCTCCCCCGGGCAGGGTCTCCGTCTGCTCGCCCCCGTGGAAGCCCCCGCCGGGAAGGGTCTCCGTCTGCTCGCCCCCGTGGAAGCCCCCGCCGGGAAGCGTCTCCGTCTGCTCGCCCCCGTGGAAGCCCCCGCCGGGAAGCGTCTCCGTCTGCTCGCCGCCCCGGAAGCCGCCGCCGGGAAGGATCACATCGTCCAGGACCTGCAGGGTATCGTTGACCATCATTTTCTTCATGGTTTTCTCTCCTTTTCAAATTTCAGATTCGGCTGCGTGGCCGGTGATTCGAGGGCCCTCCCGATCACCCATCCACCATAACACATGCCGGGGTACTCGGGCCCAGGGGGGGCACCGCCTCCTTTCCGCGCATTGGCGCATCCGCTTGTTCTGCTCCTCGGGGGGGAGCGCGGTCAGCTTCGGGCCGTCATCCCTCCTTTACGCGGCTGCCGCGTCCAGTACAGAATCGATGGACACCAGCACCCTCCAGCGCTCGTTGGCCTTCTTCAGGACCGTGCAGAGGACCTTCGTTCCCGGGTTCAGTCCGCCGAAGGAGGCGAAGGCCTCCTGGCCGTTTTCCAGCTCCAGGAACACGCCGCTCCGGCAGCCGCCGGTCACCACGCCGCAGACCCCGTCCCGGACGTTGAAGCCCTCACCCTGATATTCCGTACTCCACATTTCCGCCACTCCTTTTCTATTCCCATGCTTCAAAGCTTCTCTTACGCATATCTCATATCTCACTGCCGTTGGCGGCGCCCCGGAGGTGTTCAGCCGCTCTCCGGTCGCTGTCGGCGAACTCTACGCCCCGCCGACCGGGCGCCGTATATCTATGTCTTACGCCTGACTTCGCATCCCCTTTTCGGGGGGGGCGGCGTCCCCGCCGGGGCGCCGCTCCCTTTCGGTGATCCAGTTGTACCATCCCGCCGGCGCCGCCCCCGGAGGGGGGGGAGACGCAGAAAGGGCCGGAGGGGGTTTCCCTCCGGCCCGCAGAATGCAGACAAGCCTTTCGGCAGAGTTTTGGTATGCATGGGGGAACTGTGAGGGGGGACGGGAATCCCCCCTCACGTCTGATCTTCGCAAAACCAGGATCGTATCCCGGTTTTGCCCTCACGCCGCCGGCGAGACGCCGGCAGCGTGAGATCCTGCCGATCCGTTATCCCTTCCGGATCCCGTAGCCCAGCTTGATGATGAGCTTCAAGGTCTCCAGGGCGGTGTTCCGGTCAAAGTCCTTCTCGCTCTCCGGCAGCTCCCCATAGGGGACGAGCGCGGGGGTGGTCTTTTTCTCCGGATCCTTCTTCTCTCCGTATGTCCAGCCCTCCGCGATCCTTCCCGCGGCCCAGACGTCATGCACGTTTTCCGCGATCCGCTCCGTCAGCGCAAGCAGCTCCTCCGGCAGGACCACGTCCGCAGTATCCACAGGCTTGGGCGTATACATATGTCATCCCTCCTCGTTTCCATACTTTCCGTTGATCACCTTCAGCAGCGTATGGCCGATATTGTTGATCTCCTCCGGCTTCCAGATGGTCACCACGCCCAGTATCCTGCCCCGCTGCCGCTGCATATCGTTGACGGGCGCGTTGTCATAGAAGCTCTTTTCCTGGGTATCGGCGATGAGCACGGCCGTGGCGTTTACGCCGAACTGCTTCGCCAGGCTGGCCAGCCTGTAATAGAACTCCTGCTCGATGTCGGGCCGGGCCTTGCACTCCACGAACAGGGAGCGGAAGCCCTTGGTCACGACACAGTCCAGCTCGCTCCGGACGTCGGTGCCCTCCCAGTCTATCTCAAAGCTGCTGACCACGTCGTCGAACCGGCCCAGCTCCCGGAGCTTATGGTAGGTATAGACCTCCAGCATCTTCCCCGCCGTGGTGAGCAGGGCCTTGATCTGTCCGGAGGCGTAGGTGAAGCTCATGCGCCCCTCCGGACTGACGCTGAGGCCGATCACATAATTTTTCTCCCGGAACCAGTCCATGAGCGCGCCCATCTCGGCGGCCCTTCCGGCGGGGAGCTGGGCGTCCCGCACCATCAGATCGTCGAACACCACGGCCGCCTCATGGCTCCTGGTGTTCATGTGCACGCTGACCGCGTCCGGCAGCATCAGGGCGTAGACGTTGGCAAAGAGCCTGTCGTACTTGCCCCGGTACCCGCACCTGTCCAGGATGACCGCCTCGCAGGAATCCGAGGTCCAGCTGCTGACATAGCTTCCCTTCTCCGCGATCCCCAGCTGCAGCAGGCTGCGGAGGATCTTCTCCGCGCTTTTGTGGCAGGCAAAGGGCAGGATATACCGGATCTCCTCCGTCGCCCCGTTCTTTTCCCTGGGGGTCAGCTTTCTCAGGGACGCCAGGGTGTCATGCTCCGCCGCGTACGTCCCCAGAAGATCGCACAGGGACTTCCACAGACTCCTCTTTTCCGTGTACTTCTTCCACAGGGCCTTGAAATCCGCGTAGAACTCCGGCTGGTTGCTGCTTTCGCTGGAGGAGAGGCTGAGGGCGATCATGTCCGTGACCGTGATGTACGGGGTCTTTCGGATGTATCCCAGGGACTCGCAGTCCTTGAGAGACTGGAATTTCATGTTGGCGGAGTCGAACCGGTAGCTGGGGAAGCTCTCGTAAAAGCCCGCGCCCGAAAGCACATAGGACAGGGAGGCGTCGTTCCTCTCCGCCGCCAGGAAGCGGTTTTCCGCCGTGCGCATCTTCAGGAGGGCCGTGACGGCCGCGGCCGCCGTCAGCCCTCTGTCCAGGGGGATCCGCTTCACCTGCCGGATCCTTCCGCCGCCCATGCGCCGGAGCTTCTCCGCCAGCGCCTCGGTCACCCTGGTCCCCATGCCCTCCGGGTAAAACAGGAAGAATTCCACGGCGGCCCGGAAATGCTTCTTCTGCATGAATTCCATCACGTAGGGCACCGCATCCAGCAGCTCCTGCACGTGCTCCTCCTTTTCCGGATAGCAGAGGTACAGGATCCGGCTGGGGCCCGCCACCATGGCGGCGGCGACGTTTTGGAATCTCCGGGAGCTGTCCCCCGTCACGAAGGGGACCGCCAGATAGGTGTTCTCCGTATAGGTCAGCACATAGGGGATATTGTCGATGAAGGCCACGTCGTCCTGCTTCCAGTCCCGGTATTCCATGCTGGCGGCCACGGGATAGAATATGCGGTAGAAGGCCCTCACCTGCTCTCTGAGGGATTTCTTCCGCTCCGGCGGAAGCTCCTCCGCCGCCTCCAGGAAGGAATCGGTCATGCCCTTGTACAGGCGCGCCTTGCTCACGTCCCCGTTCCGGATGTCCTTCAGGCAGGAATACCACTCCTGGAAGGCCGTGACGGCCCTCTTGTTCCCCTCGATCAGGGAGCGGATGCCGGTGATCGCGCTGCCGGAAAGGAGGTTGTGCCGTTTGGCCTCCTCCGCCCTGGCGGCGTACATGCGGTGGAGCTCCACGGACATGCGGTCCAGCTCGTCCAGCTCCTCCAGCTCCCGGTGGGAGGCCGTGTCCCACTTATCCAGGTTCGTATCGGGCCGGAATTCCGCGGCCAGCTTCTGGTCCGGGCGGCTGCGCAGGATGCAGACGTGCCTTTTCCGCTTCTCGTCCTTGGTGTCGCCTCCGGCGCATTCCTCCAGATCGGCGATCCTGCGCCAGCCCTGGCAGAGCTTTTCCGCCACCCATCTGCGGTGCTCGATCCAGATGAGCTCGTTCTTCAGCCCCCGGTTGGCCCTGTCCGCAAGCTTCTCCCGGAAGAGCCCGGCGGCCTTCCGGAAGCCCGCCGCGTCCAGATCGATCCCCATGCTCCAGAGCTTATATTTCAGGGAAAGGACGCTGGAGACGCAGGAATCGTGATTGTACGGCTTCCGGAACGCGGCCCGCACCGCCCGGAAGTCCGCGTTGGGATCCTTTTCCCAAACAAGATGGGTATTGAAGGCCATCCGCTCGATCTCCCCATACAGGGGGGACGCCTGGATATCCGCGTTCACGTGAAGGGGAAACAGCAGAGGCGCCCCTTCCCCGGCAGCGGGTGGTTTTTCGCAGATATAGCTCACGGCGCAGGGCATTTCAAAGACCTCGGCGGCGTTCCGGCAGGCCCCGGCCGCGGCGGCGTTCAGGGCGTCGTCCCCCAGGGCGATGAACACGTACCGGGGACGGCGGGTATCATAGTGCTCGCACATGACGCCCTCCAGGGCCGAAGCAATGGCTCCGGGATCGTCCCGCTCCAGCCGGACGGTCTCGAAGCGCAGGTCCCCGTAGGCCTCCTGCCCCTCGGGCACGGAGCCGTCCACCCGGAAGAAATCCGTCAGCTCCGGCCTTTCGGAGAGATACAGCTCCTTGTCCGTCTCATCGTCGGATACCACGGTCACGCTGAGATCCCGGTTCCGGAGCTGCCCGCTCTGCAGGCACACGTCCAGGAATTTCTGTCCGTAGTTGCCGAAGCCCACCACCAGCACGTTGAGCTGCTCCTCCCCCTCCGGGCTGCACAGATACAGGGGATGGGCGTACAGGTGGTACTGGATGGCCAGGAGAGAGTTCTTGTCCCGGTTCACGTCCAGGGAGCTCTCCACGTCCGTCAGGATCCACCGTTCCCCGGCCCGGCTGCCCCGGGCGATCTCCGAGGGCAGCGCATAGTACAGCGCCGTTTCCAGATCCTGCAGCAGCTCCTCGCAGTTGGGGTACCGGTAGGTCCGCTCGCAGAGGCAGCGCCTCAGGATCCCCGCCAGGGCGTTCCGCAGCCGGGGATGGGCGTTTGCCTCGGAGGCCCGGATGAGCTTCGACTCATCCACCAGCTCCCGCAGCCTGTCATAGTATTCGGGCTTGTACAGGTACCCGTCCCCGGCGGTCTCCTCCGTCACCGCAACGGCGTGGAAGAGGCATGCGCCGATGGAGTAGATGTCCGTCTGGTTGCTGGCCTCCTCATAGCCCGCCTCCGGCTCCCTGTACCCGTCGGTGCCCACACTGTCGCTGTTTTCCCCGTAGACCGAGCAGACCGAATTGATGTCGAATACGGATATGGTCTGGGTCAGGACCCGGCTGCCCCGTTTCAGGAAGCCGAAATTGGAGGGCTTGATGTCCCGGTGGACCATGTCCGCCCGGTGGAGGGCGCAGATGCAGCGGGTCAGGGATTCGATGGCCGTCAGCACCGTGACCAGCTTGTGCTCCGGCTCCGCCCCCGGGTGCCGGTGGATCTCCTCGCACACCCGGTCAAAGGCCTCCAGGGCGGGCCCCGGCGTCCAGATATAGGTCGTCCCCACCGCATGGCCGTCCGGGTCGCAGCCGTGGTAGATCTCAAAGGCGGGAATGAAGGTGGCCAGGTCCGCGTCCGCCCCGCTCTGCTTTGCCTGCAGCAGCATTTCATAGGGCTCCATGTACCGCCGTTGGGCCTCCGTGAACCGCGCATAGGCGTCCCGGAACCCCGGCGCATGGACGAGCTGCCCGTCCGGGCGTCTTTCCAGGCCGAAGGCGTCCTGGGGGTAGAATTCCTTCAGCACCCCCCTGCCGCTGCCCTCATGGTAGGCTTCATAGCAGACCGAGGAGGCCCCTTCGTTGATCCGCTTCAGGATATGAAAGACCCTTTTGAAGGTCTCGCCGTCGCTTTCCCCGCAGAGAAGGATCGTCTTTTTCAAATACTGGCGCTCTTTCACACAGGCTCCCTCCCGTTATTCTGCCGCATATCCGCAGTGATAAAGCTGAAATCGTCCATGCACTCCCGGCGGATCAGATATTCCCCCAGGGCGTCGTAGTCCCCCGCCGCGATCATTGCCGCGGCCTCCGGTCTGAGCCGGGCCCGGGAGAACAGCTCCCGCCACGCGCCGTCGGAAAGAATGACCACGGATTCCATGCCCTCCAGCACGAAGCGCCTGACGGACACCAGCTCCCCCGCCCGGCCCGTGGTGGTCACGCAGCAGCCGGAGGTGCTGTCCGCCGGCATGCTCAGCACCCTGCATTTTCCCCCTTCGGCGGCCAGGATCATCCCGTCCCCCAGGTTGAAGCAGAGCATCCGCCGGGTCCTTTTGTCCACCAGGACGCTGGCCACGGTGCTGGAATATTCCTCCAGGGGCAGGTCCGCCTCCGCCGCCGCCTGCCGCAGCTCGGCAAGGATATGGGCCAGGGCGAAGTCCCCCACCTGGGCGTCGCTGAACTCCAGGAAGTGCTCCCCCTTTTTCAGGAACAGCTCCGTGATCGCCTCTCCGGCGATCTCCGCGCCCCGCTTTGCCTCCCGGCAGCCGGAAACGCCGTCCGCCAGGGAGATCACGCACAGTCTCCTGTCCTGTCCGCCCCGGAGGGCGTCCTGATTTTCACCGCCGGCAAGGGCATGGCGCTTTCCCATCCGGCTCAGTTTTTTGATCCGCGTGTTTCTTTCCTCCTCGTCATCCCGCGTCACATGTTCAAGTAGGCATAGGCAGAGAACGTCACCAGGACGTCAAAGATGTTTTTCCCGCTGAGGGGCTGATAATACGCCGCCTCCAGCTTGGGGTCCAGGTCCTGCTTGAAGCTCATGAACACCTCTTCAAAGCTCTTCCATTTATCGCTGCCGTCGTTCTCATGCACGGCGTTGTAGTAATAGTAATACGCCACGATCATGGACGTTCTCGTCACCGTCTCCGGTCCGGAGACATAGAGGGCCCTGGTTTTCATCACGGAGGGCGTCGTCCATTCCTGCTTCGCGCTCCTGCCGCTCTCCGTCTCCTCCGGCGTGTGCCCCATAAAGCTGTTCACCCCCAGGAGCAGGTCGATGAAGTCCATGAATTTCTCCTCGTCGATCTCCGGCCTGCCGGCGCAGATGCGCTCGAAGCCCCGCTTTTTGAATTCCGCCACGTCCGTGAACCACAGGCCGTAATTGCAGTTTTCCAGGGCGACGCCCCGGCGCTTCATGGCCGCCAGGATCGCCTGATACTCCGCAAAGGCGGAATCCTGCTCCGTCTGCTGGCTGATCTCGCTCTCCTTCCGGTCCGCGGCGCCGGTTTTCGTCTCATAGCTCCCCGCGTAGGTATCGCAGTCGTAGTTTTCGCAGATGAACTGCTCGAATTCCTCCTCGGGGAGGCTCAGGATATCCTCGCTGAACAGGCTCCGGTAAAACTCCGTGCCTCCCAGCTCCCGGGTATCCGGCTCTCCCTGCTTGAAGCGTCTCTCCCCGACCCGCCGGATCATGGCGGCGGACCCCCGGAGCTTTTCCCGGGGATCGCAGTCCCGGGAGATATAGTAGAGATAGATCATCTCCGCAAAGTTCTTATAGTTGATCCCCTGCCCGGAGGGGTCCGGCTCATATTCGGCCAGCCTGCCCCTGTACGCCTCGGTGATGAAGCGCATCAGGTTGTTGGCGTAGTAATCCCGGAACAGGTTCGTTTCCACGTCGGTCCGATAGTCGATGATCTCCGCCCCGTTCTCAGAGCCGGAATAATAGGTCATGCCGTAGGCCATGGCAAACAGGTACAGGCTCTTCCTGGTGGCGCCCTCCGCCCGGAATTTCCCCGCGGCCAGATCGTCCGCCGTTTTCAGCAGGCCGTACTTGGCGTCGGTCTTTTTCTGGGCCTTGGTCGCGGAGGCGAGACCGGCGAACACCCCGTCGTCCAGATTTTCCAGGACCTCCTCCTCCGTGGGCTTCTTCCCCAGCTTTTCCGCCACATAGTCCACGATGGTCTTTCGCCCGCCGTACCCGGCGGCGGAGAGATAGTCCCCGTATTTGATGAACTGCTTGAGGATGCGCAGGCGGAGCGTATCCTTTTCCCAGCCGTCCTCCGGGGTGCAGAGCCGGTCCACGATCCGCTCCATGTACTCCTCCGGGGTGGGGAATTCCGTATATCTGGCGTACAGGGCCAGGAGCATCCGGTCCTCCGCCTCCTCAAAGGAAAGGACGTGCGCCCGGCGCACCAGATCCACATAATAGGCGTTGTCTCTGCCCCGCTCATAGGGGATCCCGCACAGGTCCAGGAGGTCGAAAAGCTTTCTGAGCTTGCTGGCTCTGTCGGACCTGTTTCCGGCCTTGATGAGCGCCTCCAGCTTGCTTTCCAGATCCGCCCGGGTGCACAGCGTGCGGAATTCGCTCTGCAGACCGTCCAGCACCGCGTCCATCCTTCTGGTGATCGTCCCTTTGACTTCTCTCATTTTCTGCGCCTCCATCTCTCAAGCTCCGGCAGTCCTCCACGCGGACGAGTATACCCCGGTCCCCGCTTCCGCCTCTCAGGGGGGGATGAGACTGCCCTTCGACAGCTTTCCCCGGGATCTGACGATCATTATACAATAATACCCACATAAGTTTCAATACGGGAGCGCTTCCTCCCCTTCCGTTGACCCCGGGGCCCTTCCGGAGTATACTTTCCGGGAGGTGAAACAGCATGAACGGTCAGATCGCAGACGCTTTTCCGGAACGCCCCGGCATGTCCGGCACGGCGGAGGCCGAAGGGCCGGTGCGGGAGGGACTGCCGATGGGGAAAAGGACCCTGATCTTCAACGGCTCCCCCAGGAAGCAGGGGGATACCGCCGCCCTGCTCCGGGTCCTGACGGACTCCCTGGCGGGGGAATACCGGATCGTGGACTGCTACAGGGCGGATATCTCCCCCTGCATCGACTGCCGCGTCTGCCGGAGGGAGCGGCGGTGCGCCGTACAGGACGGCATGCAGGAGGTCTACCGGTATATCGAGACCTGCGAGAATATCGTCATCGCCTCCCCCATCTATTACGCCGAGCTGACGGGGAAGCTGCTGGATACGGCCAGCCGCTTCCAGCTCTACTACTCCGCCCGGTCATTCCGGCGGGAGGACCCGGGGATCGCCCCCAAAAGGGGCGGCGTCATCCTGGCGGGGGGCGGGGACGGGGATCCCAAACGGCCCTATGCCACGGCGAAGATCCTGCTGCGCCAGCTGAACGCGCGGGAGATCTTCCCTTTGGTCTGCAGCCACGCCACGAACACGCTGCCCGCCGGGGAGGACGGGGAGGCCCTCCGCGCCGTGCGGGAGCTGGCGGCGTTCCTGAACGAATAAACGCAAAAAGCCGGAGGCGCTGCGGCTGCAGCGCCTCCGGCGGCGTCTGTATTCCATGGGCGGGAACGGCGTTTCCCTCCGGCCGCTCCGGGGCGTCAGTCCGTCAGCGCCCGCTTCTGGCTGACGCTGACCTTCACGTCGTAGCAGGCGAAGGAGCCCTCCACCAGGGAGGCGTCCGGCTTGGGGGTAAAGGCGCTCACCAGGGGCACCAGCACGAGCCCCGCCACCATGGCGAAGGAGCCGCAGTTGATGGGGGACTGGAGCACTGCGGGGAAGGAGGACCGGAACAGCATGTTCAGGACCATCAGCACGGCGCCGAACACGAAGCTGACCCAGCAGGAGGCCTTGGTGGTCTTTTTCCAGTACAGGCTGTACAGGAAGGGGGCCAGGAAGGCGCCGGCCAGAGCGCCCCAGGACACGCCCATGAGCTGGGCGATGAAGGTGGCGCTGTTGGAGCTGGTGGCGCTGAGGGAGCTGCGGTACTGGAACACGGCGATGGCGGCGGAGATCAGGATGAACACCACCACGAAGGAGCGGATGAAGCGCACCTGCCGCTTTTCATCCATGTTTTTCACCACGCTGCCCTTCAGCAGGTCCAGGGTGATGGTGGAGCTGGAGGCCAGCACCAGGGAGGACAGGGTGGACATGGAGGCGGAAAGGACCAGGATCACCACCACGGCGATGAGCAGGTCCGGCAGGCCGGAGAGCATGGAGGGGATGATGGCGTCATAGCCGCCCACGGGGATGCCGCTGGCGGAAAGCTCGATGCTGTCTGAAAACAGCCGGCCGAAGCCCCCCAGGAAGTAGCAGCCGCCCGCCACGATCACGGCGAAAATGGTGGAGATGATGGCGCCCTTCCGCACCGCCGCCTCGCTCTTGATGGCGTAGAACTTCTGCACCATCTGGGGCAGGCCCCAGGTGCCCAGGGAGGTGAGGATGACCACCCCCAGGAGGCCCAGGGGATCGGGGCCGAAGAAGGAATTGAACACGCCGGGGGCGGAGGAGACGGCGGGGTCAGACACGGCGGCCAGGCCGTTCAGCGCCTCCGTGAAGCCGCCCTTGGAGGCCAGGACCGCCGCGATCACGGCGATGATGCCCACCAGCATGATGAGGCCCTGGATGAAATCGTTGATGGCGGTGGCCATATAGCCGCCGGCGATGACGTAGATGCCCGTGAGGATGGCCATGACCACGATGCACACGGTGTAATCCAGGCCGAAGGCCATTTCAAACAGCCGGGACAGGCCGTTGTACAGGGAGGCCGTATAGGGGATCAGGAACAGGAAGGTGATGATGCTGGCGCCGATCTTCAGGCCCCTGCTGCCGAACCGGCGGCCGAAGAACTCCGGCATGGTGGCGCTGTCCAGATGCTGGGTCATGATGCGGGTGCGGCGGCCCAGCACCACCCAGGCCAGCAGGGAGCCGATCAGGGCGTTGCCCAGGCCGATCCAGGTGGAGGCGATGCCGAATTTCCAGCCGAACTGTCCGGCATAGCCCACAAAGATGACGGCGGAGAAATAGGAGGTGCCGTAGGCAAAGGCGGTGAGCCAGGGGCCCACGGAGCGTCCGCCCAGCACGAAGCCGTTCACATCCGTGGCATGGCGGCGGCAGTACAGGCCCACGGCGACCATCACGCCGAAGAACAATACGAGCAGCAGGATCTTGAGAAACATGGAGATGACCGTCCTTTCCTTGATTACGCTTCAGGATTATAGCATTTTAAATGGCTGATGTAAAGGGGAAAATGCAAAAAATTTACCGGCTCCCCGGGGAGCCGGTAAACCCTGTGCTTCGTCACTCCACGACCTTGATCTCGTTC
>JAEEGI010018027.1_pt1 | contig 14394 bp, 13 predicted proteins | sample 8958751 | NCBI WGS metagenome assembly JAEEGI01 (sample SAMN16246545, study PRJNA631951) | gut metagenome | biome: gut microbiome; feature: rumen; material: KS-attached | host: Bos | place: Iran: Karaj | collected 2018-10
TGGCAATTCCCACGGCGTTATGAACGGCGTTCCTGATGCTGTCCGAATCCAAGATTGACATCCTTACCTCGGGAGACAGCCTGTCCCACACCGTGGGCGTCGACCCCTTCAGGCTGAGGGTCGTCTCGTCTCTGGCCGTCTCGGTGATGATAGCGGCGATCGTAAGCTTCACCGGAACCATAGGGTTCATCGGGCTCGTGTCCCCGCACATGGCCAGGGCGTTCGTCGGGTCGAGGCAGTCGTGGCTCATCCCGGCTTCCGGGCTCGTGGGGGCGGCAATGCTCCTTGCCGCCCACGACGCGGCCAGAGTCCTAGGGTCGCTTCCGGTGGGCGTGATAACGACCCTGGTGGGATGCCCAATATTCTTCGCGCTCCTGATACGCCAGAGGCGCTCCCAGTGGATTTGAAGAAACATGGCCATCGTTAATATACAGGCGAGAGGTTGGATTATACAACCATCTGGGAGCGAAGGCCCCCTGGGAGTGATGAAATGAACAAGACAGCCATAATCGTCACGTGCGTCGTCGCGGTAGCCATTGTCGCGATCGCGGCGGCGGCGGTGCTGCTGATGCAGGAAGGGGACAACGGATACAGGTCCTCGGACTCCACCGGCCGCCTCATGATAATGGGAAACGCGAACAACGACGACTATCTCGACCAAAAGGACGTGGACGCTCTGGTAAAGCTGAAAAACGCCTCGGACTGGGCCAAGGACCACCCCCTCGCCGACGCGAACAACGACGGCCGCATCACCGACGCCGACGTCGAAATGGTGAAGAGGATGGTCAAGCGCGAAGCCATGGACGTCTACTACGCGTACTCGTCGGACTCCGGGCTCGTGATATCCAAGGTCGCCTACCCCGTCAAGAACTTCCTGATGGTCGGAGACGACGTCTCGATAGCCCTCCAGTCCATCTCTGCGACCGCCAAGTGCAAGGGCGTCGCCGTCTCCGACTTCGACGACCCCATCAACGCGTGGGTCGGGAACCTCGCCCGCATAGGCAACAAGTCGACCGCCGCCGACGTGGCCCTGGCCACCAACGTCGCAGACAGGGACACCGTCCTGATAACCTCCGCCGCGTCCCGCTACCTGACCAATCAGGACGCCTTCGAGCTCGCCGGAATCAAGGTCATAAGGATGAACCTCGGGACCGGGACCTCCGGGAACATCGCGGCCAACTACGGGCTCCTCACGATGGGATACCTCCTCGGCCTGGAGGACAAGGCAAACGATGTCGTGAAGTTCAGCGACGACGTCGTAAAGAAGGTCCAGGACAAGGTCTCCGGGCTCCCCGATTCCAAGAAGACCAAGGCCATCGTCGCCAACAGGACCGCCAACATCTCCGGCAAGTCCTCCGAATACTACTACATCGCGAAGCTGGCCGGAGCCAGGAACATGATAGACGAAAACACCTCGTTCACCTCCTTCAACGTCTCCAAGGGGGACGACTGGCTCTACGGAGTGGACGTGGACGCCATACTCCACTTCACCTCCCTCGGATACGGGGTCGCCGACAAGGCCTCCACATTCTCCAGCTACGATACCAACTTCAAGCTCACCGACGCCTACAAGGCTGGCAAGTACTATCTGATGAACGCCAACATGCCCACCGCCGCAAGCGTGGCGTTCTCCGCCGCCGCCATGTATCCCGATCTCTTCGAGAACGGCTTCGGATACGGAATCCTGAACGAGTACATCCAGAAGTACACCTGCCTGCCCTCAGGATACGATGCCAGAACCAGCGGGGCGTTCTTCTTCATGAGCTCCTGAAACCCTGGTGGGGGCCCGTCCCCCGCCTTTCCCCATGAAGACAATCATCATTACGGGGTTCGGATCCAGCAGCCCGTCCCTGAGGAGGAGGACGTTCGGGCCGATAGTCACGGACGCGGAGGCCATGTTCCCTGACGCCGAGGTGCGCATAGCATTCACCGGCAGGGATGTCATCGAAAGGATACGCTCCCGCGGAGGAGAGGCCGACAGCCTGGAGGACGCCCTGGCGAAGGCCGCATCCGAGGGCTCGGAGGAAGCAGCGGTAATGCCGACCCTCCCGATAGCCGGAGGCCAGTTCAGGCTTGTACAGGATGCATGCTCCAGATTCTCTGGCAGGATCCCGGTACGCCTCTGCGGCCCGCTTCTAAGCTCCAGGGAACCCATATCGAAGTTCCTGGACGCCCTCCCCGAGATCTTCCCGGACGCCTTCGAGGAGGGATGCGCCCTCGTGATGATGGGGCACGGCCGCGGCGCGGAGGCTGACGGGAACCTCTGCATGGTGCAGCACATGGCAGACGTGAGGGGGATGGACGCGTTCTTCGTGACCGCCACTGGCACTCCGTCGCCAGGAGACGCCGCGGAGCTCATGAGACGCGCCGGAGTCGGAAAAGCCGTTCTGGCTCCGCTGATGTTCGAAGCGGGGTTCCATGCCCGTCGCGACATGGCCGCCGAGGACGGCCCGGTCAGATCGGCCCTCGAATCCGCGGGGTTCGACGTGGAATGCGTCATGAAGGGCATGGGAGAGATCCCGGAGTTCCGCTAGATGTTCCTGTCGCGTCTGGAAGACCTGATTGGGCGATGGAAAAAACGTATTATTCCGCCAGGCGATGGAATCCCCATGGACGGGTTCGCCGGCAGGGCAGACAGGTTCTTCCGCGTCAGCGAGAGGGGCTCCACGTTCGCCACGGAGATCAAGGGGGGACTGATAACGTTCCTCTCGATGGCCTACGTCCTGGCCGTCAACCCGGCGATCCTCCACGAGGCCGCCGCCGAATATCCCTTCAGCCAGCTGTTCACCGCCACCGCCCTCGCGGCGATGATCGCCTGCGTCCTCATGGGGCTGTACTCCAGGTTCCCCGTGGCCCTGGCCCCGGGGATGGGCGTCAACGCGTTCCTGGCATACACGGTCTGCCTGGGGATGGGGTTCACGTTCGAGCAGGGGCTGGCCATCGTCTTCGTGTCCGGGGCGCTGTTCTTCGCGATAACCGTGTCCGGTCTGAGGAACAGGATGATGTGCGGCATCCCGGAATCCATGAAGCTGTCCATAACCGCCGGGATAGGGCTGTTCATCGCCATCATCGGCCTCTACAACTCCGGCGTCATCGTGCACGGAAGCGGCACCGCCCTTTCGCTGGGCGACCTGACCGACCCCGGGGTGCTCCTGTCCGTGCTCTGCATCGTGATCACCCTCGTGATGTGGCTCAAGGGGCGCTGGTTCGCCGTGATCGGAGGGATCCTGGCGACATGGGCCGTCGGCTTGGGCCTGGGCGCATGCGGGATCGAATCCGCGCTGATCCCTTCATGGGAATCGGGGACCGCAGTCGCATACCCGGACTTCGGGCTCCTCGGCAAGGTCTTCGAAGGATTCTCCTTCATCGAGGGCGCCATGCTGGTGCCCTTCCTGACCGCGATCGTCTCCTTGACGGTGGTGGACCTCTTCGACACCACCGGGACGCTGATAGGCGTGGGGAGCGCGGCTGGCCTGACGGATTCCGAAGGAAGGATAGCCGGGGGCGAAAAAGCCATGACCGTCGACGCCGCCAGCTCCATGATAGGCGCGGTATGCGGCACGTCCACCACCACCTCCTACGTCGAATCGGTGACCGGGATTGGGTCCGGGGCCCGCACCGGCATCCTTCCGCTCACGGTCGGAGCGCTGTTCGCGGCATCCCTGCTGTTCTCCGGCATATTCTCCACCTTCACCGGCGCATGCACCGTGGGCGCCATGGTCCTGGTCGGCATCCTGATGATGAGGAACGTCAAGAGCATAGACTGGGACGACCCGATAGTCTGCGTCATGGCGTTCATGACCATAGTCGGCATCGGGATGACCGCGTCCATCGCCAACGGAATCGCCGTAGGCACGTTCGTCTACGTAGGAGGATTGTGCATCGCCGGCCGGAGAAGGGAGGTCTCCGGGGTCATATGGGCCTTGACGGCCGTGTCCGCCCTGTTCGTCCTGACGAACTACGTGGTGATACCGCTCTGGACGTCATGATCCCCGCCCCTCCTCCGGAGCACGGATCCTCTCGGACATGAGGTCGCACATCTCCAGCACGATCTGGATCCTGTACCTGTCCGTCAGATGGTATAGCACCTCCCTTCCGGACTTCTCCGTCCCTACCAGACCCGCCTTGCGGAGTATGGTCAGATTATGGGAGGTGAGAGACTGGGAGCACCCCGTGACGTACGAGATCTGCTGGACGCTCATGCGGCCCGACAACAGCGCCTTCACCGTCTTCACCCTCCTGATGTCGCTCAAAGCCTTGAACACCGTCAAAGCGCCGTCCTCGGAGTCCCCCGACTCCGCGAACCTCACCAGGCTGCTGTTGTCTATCAGAGGATAATTGACGGCGTCCATGTACGGGGAGGCGTCGAGAGGCATCTTGGCGCATACCACGAACATCGACGGCAGCTCGGTGATGCCGTTCTCGGTCAGCACGCTGTACGGCTCCTTGTCCAAGGACTTGACGTGTATGTTGGTCATGCCGACCCCCATCAGCGCCGCCACGTCCCAGGCCGGCCTGCGCTCGCGGCTCAGAGGAAGGTCGTAGGCTATCTCGCGTATTATGTTGAAATCCACGTTCCCGACGTTGGTCTTGGCATGGAGGCCGTCGTTCGGGCCCAGCTTCATGCTCTCCAGATACCTCATGCGCCTGCGGTAATCCTCGTCGTACAGGTCGAGATAGTAATTCCCGTCTATTATCGCGATCTCCCCGTCCGGGCGGAGCAGGTCGCGCCAGGCCACGTAGGCCTTCCTCGGGTTCGGAAGGCTCCATACCGTGCTTCTGGACACCACCAGGTCGAAGGTCCCCTTCTCGAGCGGCGGATCCTCCACGTCCCCCTCGACGAAGCGGATCTTCACTCCGGCCTCCTCGGCGTTCTGCCTCGCGGCCTCGAGCATGCGGCTGGAATTGTCGACTGCGGTGACGTCGTGGCCGTGCTGCGCCAGAAGTATGGCGAAAAGCCCGGCCCCGGTGCCCATGTCGGCGACCTTGAGCTGGCGGTTGAGGTTTATGAAGCGCCCTATGATGCGCATGACCTCGCCCTGCCCGCCCTGAAGGGTGACCTGCGTCGCCTTCTTGTAACCCTCGGCGCGGAGGTCCCAATACGCCCTGGACCTCTCCTTGATCTCCTCGGTCTTGGAAGGGTCGTCGACGTAGACGGTCCTAGCGCATGATTCGGAGGTTTGCATATAGAGCCAAGTATATTACGATGTATGAATAATCTTTCATAGCTTCTTTCCGAAATGGGTTAAGTTTTTAAACCAACATCATCAGTCCGCACATGGATGGTATATCCAAGTGATTGCTATGAGTAAAAGTGCAATGATTGCCATAATCGCAGTCGCCGTCGCCATCGTCGCGATCGCCGCTGCCGCCATCATCTTCAGCGGCAACGGCGACAACAACAAGACGCCCGACAGCGGCGACAGCGGAAGCGACACCCCCTGGCAGCCCAAGGACTACGGGACCTGGGACCCCGCCAGCACCGACGTCGGTCTCCTGACCGTCTTCGGAAACGCAAACGGCGACTCCGTCATCAACAGCGCCGACGTCGCCCTCATCGAGAAGGCCATACCCCTCTATTCCGCGCTCACCGACGCCAAGAGCGCCAAGTCGACCGCCGACAAGGGCACCGACGAAGCCGCCAAGGCCGCAGCCGCGAAAGCCGTCGAGAACGCGCAGAACGCCCTCGACGCCGTCCTCCCCACCAAGCTCGACGCCTCCTGGGAATACAAAGGAACGACCTCCTCCTACTACCTCGCCGACGCCAACTGCGACGGCAAGATCAACAGCCTGGACGTCGCCGTTGTCAATAAGATCATCAGCATCCAGGCCGCCGTGCACAACTACAACGGGGGAGACTGCACCACCGCCATCTCCTCCAACCAGCTCATCTCCCTGGGAATCGACAGAGTCAACGTCTTCTTCTACGACGTGGACTCCGTCCTCGCATCCTTCCAGTACCCCCTGACCGGAGACATGGCCATCGGATACAAGTCCAACTACGAGTCCGTCCTCATCTGCGGAGCCAACTCCAGGTGCAGCTACGCCTGCAACCAGGTGAGCGACAACAGCAGCAGCTACTACAAGTGGTACAACCCCTACTTCTCCCAAGCCAAGGGAATCGGATCCAGGTTCACCCCCGACTACGAGGTCTTCGCCAAAAACGGGGCCCCCCAGATGTTCCTGTCCGGAACCCGCGCCTGGTTCGACGCCGACATGGAGACCACCCTCGCCTCGCTGAACGTCAGCGTCATCCGTCTGCCCTTCTGGGAGGACAACACCTGCGAGTCCTCCGTCGTGACCCTCGGATTCCTCATCGGATGCCAGGGCGCCGCCAACGAATACGCCAAGAAGGTCACCGACGTCCTGAACAGCATCGAGAACGCCGTCAAGGACATACCCATGAAGGACAGGCCCTTGGTGTTCCAGTCCTACAACGGGACCAGCATCTCCACCATGCACAACGGAATCCACGAGGCCGTCTACGCCGCCGGAGGAAAGACCCCCTGGGACGTCGGATACCAGAACGGAAACATCAGCATCGAGGAGGTCAACCTCAACATGAACCCCGACTACATCGGCCTCGACCAGTACTACGGGTTCCTGGAGACCTGGGATGTGAAGGACAAGGCCGGATCCTTCGACAAGATGGTCGACCAGCTCAAGAAGACCGACCTGAAGTACATCCAGGCCATCAACCAGTCCCAGGCCTACAAGGACGGGGACGTCTTCGGCTTCAACCAGGGAACCTACATGGGCCCCGCGTCCTACGTCACGATCGCGTACATGTTCAACAAGATCTACGAGGACAACAAGTCCATAACCCTGAAGTTCGACGTGGACAAGCTGTTCGCCGACTACCTCGCCAGCTACCACCCCGAGTGCAAGGTCGACGACTTCGTCGTGAAGGGCATCAACGTCCAGTACTACAACCTCAGCGACCTCGAGGCCGCCACCGCTTGAAAACCCCTTTCCGGGGGACCCGTCCCCCGGTCTTTTCTTCTCAAAGATGGTAAGAACATGGAGCTGAAGGACAGAATCGCGGACTATTGGGACCGGCGCAGCCTGGGATTCTCGGCCGCCGTCAAGGACGAGATCCTCAACGGCAAGAACGCGTCCTGCCCCGAGATAGTGCGCGAATTGGACATAGGCGAAGGGACCAGGGTCCTGGACGTGGGCTGCGGGCCCGGATACTTCGAGATGATGATGAAGGACACGGGAGCGGAGTTCCACGCGATAGACTACTCCCAGGACATGGTCAAGGCCGCCCGCGGCAACATGGCCGAGAACGGGATCCGGGCGGACGTCCGCCGCATGGACGCCCAGAGGCTGGAGTACCCCGACGGCATGTTCGACGCGGTGGTCTCCAGGAACGTCTTCTGGAGCCTCCCGGACCCCGAGGCGGCCTATCGCGAGATGCTAAGGGTCATGAGGCCGGGGGCGAAGGCGTACCTGAGCGACGGCAACTTCTACCTGCACATCCACGACGCCTCCTACCGCCGCAAGCGCAGGCCGGAGGACAGGCCGAGGGAACCCGTGGCAGGGTCGCATGACAGGTTCAACTACGGGAACGTCGACTTCAAGGAGATCGAGGTCCTGGCGAAGGACCTTCCGTGCAGCATGCACGCGCGTCCCCAATGGGACCTGGACGTCCTCTGCTCGCTTCCGTGCTCCGATATTAGGGCCAGGATACGCCGCTTCGACAGCGAGGACGGCAGACGCCTGGCGGGCTACTTCGAGCTGTTCTTCACCAAGGAGGAAACGGAGAATGACTGAGACAGAATCCGACGTGATGGCATCCAACTATCAGAAATACATCGCCAAGAAGCTGTTGTTCATAATAATCTGCGTAATTGGCGTGATAATAACCATAGGATACGCGGCGACGATCGGCTCGGCCAACCTCACCGCGCTCCAAGTCTACGAGACCATCTACAACCACTTCTTCAACAAGGCCAACATAGACGTCACCCAGGACTGGGTGGTCTTCACCGTCCGCCTTCCCCGCATAATGACGGGAATGGTCGCGGGCGCTTCGCTCGGAATAGCCGGAGCGGCCATGCAGAGCATGATGAAGAACCCGCTGGCCGACCCGTACACCACGGGGATATCCTCCGGCGCGTCCTTCGGGGCCACGCTCGCCCTCGGGCTGGGCCTGACCTTCTTCGGGATCGGAGGCTCCGCCGGAATTATAGTTATGGCGTTCGTGTTCTCGCTGATCCCCGCCGCCGTCATCATCCTCGTCTCATCGATGAGGCACACCTCGGCGGCCACGATGATCCTGGCCGGAATAGCGGTGATGTACCTGTTCAACGCGTGCACCACCATAATCAAGCTGACCCTCTCCGAGCAGAGCCTGTCCGCCGTATACCAATGGTCCATAGGGGACCTCAGCGGCTCCACGTGGGAGTCGTTCACAGTCATAAGCATATTCTGCGTCTTCGGCGGAATAATCCTGATGGCGATGTCCAAGAAGCTCAACATCCTCATCACCGGGGACAAGAACGCCAAGGCCCTCGGCCTGGACGCCCACAAGCTCAGGATACTGCTGCTCATCATCATCTCCCTGATGGCGGCGTCCGTGGTGTGCTTCACCGGGATCATCGGATTCGTCGGACTCGTCGCCCCCCACATCGTGAGGATATTCCTCGGATCGGACAACAGGTACCTGATTCCCGCCTCCGCGGCGTTCGGAGCCGTCCTGCTGATGGTCTCCGACCTCGTGTCCAGAGTCATAATCGCTCCTACGTTCCTGCCTGTGGGAGTCATCACGGCCTTCATCGGATGCCCGCTATTCATGTGGCTCCTGATCAGGGCCAGGAAGAGCATGTGGTGATAGCATGGACGGAACTGAAGAGATCAATCAGAACGGGACCAGGTCCAAGGTCGAGCTGAAAGACCTGGAGTTCGGATACAACGCGAAGAACCCCGTGCTCAAGAACATCAGCCACGTCTTCGACACTCCGGAGTTCATCTGCATCATGGGACCCAACGGAGTCGGGAAGTCCACTTTGATCCACTGCATCAACAAGATCCTGACCCCCACCGGGGGGACGGTCCTGATCAACGGCAGGGACACCAGGGAGCTGAAGCTGAAGGAGGTCGCCGCCGACATCGGATACGTTCCGGCGTCGTCGGAGGACTCCTTCCCGCTGACCGTCGTCGACACGGTCATGGTCGGGATGCAGAACGACTACAAGTTCGGAGTCAGGAAAGACGACCTCCAGCAGGTGTACGACATCCTGAAGACGTTGAACATAGAGCATCTGGCCATGCGCGACTTCAACGAGCTCTCCGCCGGACAGCACCAGAAGGTGATGCTCGCCCGCGGGCTTGTGAGGTCGCCCCCGGTGGTGCTTCTGGACGAGCCCACGTCGAACCTGGACATCAGGCATCAGATAGAGGTCACCAAGATACTCTCGGAGATGCCGAAGAAGAAGAACAGCATCGTGATCATGATCAGCCACGACATCAACATCACCGCGAAGTACGCCGACAAGATCCTGATGATATCCGGCGGAGGGATATACTCCTACGGGACGCCCTCCGAGGTCCTTACGAAAGAGGCCATCCGCGACGTCTACGGCGTGGACGCCGACATCATCGAGGTCAACGGCCGCCCCCACGTCATCCTGAACGACTCGATCCCGGAAGAGAAGGACTGACGCCGGACGAAACGCCTTACGGCCCTCGCGGCCGGATCTTACCCGTTCTCAGACCCAGGGGCTGCCATCAGACGAGACGTCCGGCAAGAACTGCTCCCAGGGGCGCTACCCGAGACAACCGCACAAGGGTCGTCCGGCCCACGCCCGTTTGAGGGGAGCGCGCCCTTTAAGGACGGCCTGAACAGCGCAGAATCCTTCGATAAGACGCCAGCCGACATGGACATCGACAACGGCGGGTCCTCGCCATGATACGAGGGCGCAGGAGGACCATAGCCGCGGACTCGTTGAGGCTGGACAAGGATGCCTGGGAAAGCGATCTGGAATTGTCGATGGTCTTCGAAGGTTCCAGAACACGACCTCCGACGGACCCGTGTTGCGGCGAGCGGGGGACTCCGTCTAGACTCCCGCGGCCTTCGTCTGCGTCTTGGAGGACAAAAGCTTCTCTTGGGTAGCCTTGCCAAATCCTTATCGACCGTCTTAGACGGCGCTTCGCCGACACCATCGACGGTCTTGTTGAAATCGTTGAGCAACCCCATTTGAAGGACCGCCGATGAATCCGCGACGGACGTATAATAATTTGCGAACGAACGCAACAATAATAACGGGAGGCTCAATCACATGTCGGTCAGATGGCTAGCATATCCCAACGCCTGGAATCCCTCCCCATGACGAGGACCTCGTGGATGATCCTCATCATCATCGGGCTGGGATGGATGTTCGACGCGATGGACCAGGGCATGGTCAGCGGCGTCATAGCGTCCATAGGGACCGACTGGAACCTTTCCCTCTATGAGAAGAGCTGGCTCACCAGCTCCGGCATCTTCGGGATGATCATAGGGGCCGCCCTGTCAGGAAACATCGCGGACAGATGGGGAAGGCGCAACGTCATCCTCGGAACCCTGCTGATCTACTCAGCGGGAAGCGCCCTCTGCGGGATATGCACGGAATACTGGATGCTCATAGTCTGCCGTTTCATAACCGGATTCGGGCTGGGAGGCGAGCTCCCTACCGCGTCCACGATGGTCACCGAGATGTCCCCCGCCCGCTACCGCGGCAGGAACGTGGTCCTGCTGGAGAGCTTCTGGGCATGGGGATGGATCGCCGCCTCCCTGGTCGCGTTCCTGGTCATCCCCGTGTACGGGTGGCGCGCGGCGTTCTTCGTCGGAGCCCTTCCCGCCCTGTTCGCGGCCGTCCTGAGGTTCTCCATCCCCGAATCACCCAGATACCTGGAGATCGCTGGCCGCCACGAGGAGGCCAACGCCATCGTCTCCAGGATGGAGGAGGAGGCGGGAGTCAAGCCCAACGACGGCGGGCCGGAGGAAGCGTGCGCGAAGCCCAGGTGGACCGACTCCTTCAGAAAGATCTGGTCCCGCGGGAACATCCGCTCGACCGCGGTCCTATGGGTGATCTGGTTCGGCATCAACTTCGGATACTACGGGTTCGTGCTCTGGACCCCGAGCCTGCTCATGGACAGGGGGTTCGAGATGGTGCGCGGGTTCGAGTTCACCGTGATAATGTGCTTCGCCCAGCTGCCCGGATACTTCAGCGCGGCCTACCTCATAGAGAGGATAGGACGCAAGCCCACCATGATAATCTACTTCGCTGGGACGGCCGTGGCCGCCTGGCTGTTCGGACACGCCGGGGACGAAGGCTCCATACTGGCCTCCGGATGCCTCCTGTACTTCTTCGCCCTCGGGGCCTGGGGATGCGTCTACTCCTACACCCCCGAGGTGTACCCCACCGACGTCCGGGCCTCCGGATCCGGATGGGCGTCGGCGTTCGGACGCATAGGCGCGTTCATAGCCCCCTTCATAGTCCCGGCGCTCTACGAAATGTACGACTCCGACACGGGCTTCACCATGGTCTTCGCGGTGCTCACCGCGACCTTCGCCATAGTGGCGATAACCGTGGCGGTGTTCGGGAAGGAGACGAAGAACCGCAGGCTCAAGGACGTCTCCGACCGAGGTGATGGACGATGTTCGGGAAGCCGTCGGCCAAGAGGTTCGAGGACGTCAGGCTGGACGGCGTCCCGGAGGCCGCTCCCGACTCGGCGGAGATAGGAAAGACGGTCTACCAGCGCATCGACGAGGGGCGCGTCCGCGTCCTGAGGCATCAGGGAGGGAAGCCCCATGTGGAGGTTCCGCCCGAGATATACGTCGCCAAGAAGGAATACGCCGTGGTCGAGATCGGCGAGGGCGCGTTCGCCGGACATTCAGAGCTGACCTCCGTCAGCCTTCCGGACGGCGTCGAGACTATCGGGGACCAGGCGTTCAACGGATGCTCCGGGCTCGTCGAGATCGTCATACCGCGCGGAACGACCAGCATACGCGGGGGCGCCTTCGCCGGATGCTCGAAGCTGGAGACGGTCCGCATGCCGGACAGCCCGAGGAAGATAGCCAGGCATGCGTTCGAAGGATGCTCCTCGCTCAAGGCCTTCATCGCCGAGAAAGGAAAGGGGGACTACGTCTCCGACAAGGAAGGATGCCTTTACGACGGCGGATCCGACCGCCTCTTCCGCGTTCCGTACGCCGCATCCGGGACTGTGGACATCCCTCCAGGAACCAGGGAGATAGCCGGCGAGGCCCTCTCCGGATGCGTCGGCGTGACCTCCGTCAGGATACCTTCCAGCGTGGAGAAAATAGGCGACAAGGTCTTCTCGGGATGCGGCTCCATCGCCATGATATACGTCAACCCCCGCAACGAGCGCTTCAGATCCGACCTTCAGGGGATCCTGTACGACTCCGAGGTCACCGAGGTCGTCCGCGCCCCGAACAGCGTGACCGGGGAGCTTGAGATCCCCGCGACGGTCAGGAGGATACGCATGAACGCCTTCGAGAAATGCTCCGGGCTGACCTCGGTAACCATCCCGTACGGGACCGCCACCATAGAGGACTCCGCCTTCGAGGGATGCTCCAAGATGCGCAGGCTCTCGCTTTCCGGCAGCATACGCTACATCGGCGAGGGCGCGTTCAGGGGATGCGCCGGGATCGTCTCCGTGACCATACCGGACAGCGTGGAGGAGATCGGGGACGGCGCCTTCGCAGGATGCTCCCGCCTGGTTTCCGCATCGATCCCCATGGGCACGAGGCTCGGAGAGCGGGTGTTCCCGGCCAACTGCGACATCAGGCTGGAGCGACGGACGGGAAAGTAACTTAACATCGGCATCGCATGGGCCGGCGCATGGACAGAAGAGAGCTATTCGAGAAGATCGCGGACCGTCTCCGCGACCCCGCCTCGCTGGCGAGGACCATGTCGGAGTCAGGGTTCGACAAGAAGGACGTCAACGTCGTCAAGTTCATGGTGTCGGCGAGCGAGGAGGACTTCAGGGCCGCCGCCTACTCCGAGGACGCCTCCGCGTCCACCAAAGCGGTCACCAAGCTGTCGGAGGAGACCTCCATCGAGAGGGCGACGATCGCCTCGTTGATAGCGGAGATCCGCTCGACCCTCGGCCTGGTGCGCCCCGCGACCCACGTCAGCGAGCTCATGGAGGTCAAGAACGCAGGAAACAACCTCATGCTCGGCCCCGGCGGGTTCCTGTTCAGGCCGGATCCCAACAGGGTCAGGAGCCTGTTCCTGTACAGGTACGTCGGGGAGGACCGCGACGTGGAGGTCCCGGAGGCCGTGCAGATGGGCGGCCTGCGCTACGAGGTGGACTCGATCGGGGACAGCGCGTTCAAGGGGACGAAGGTCGAGTCGGTAGCCTTGCATGACGGGATCAGGACCGTGGGCGCCACGGCGTTCAGGGACTGCTCCGAGCTGAAATCGATGACGATACCGCGCACGGTCCTGGAGGTCGGCGTGGGCGCGTTCAGGGGATGCTCCGCCCTCCCTTCCATCGAGGTCGAGGAGGGAAGCCGCGGATACGCGTCCATGGACGGGATCGTATACGACAGGGACCTCAAGGAGCTGCTCCATGCCCCCGGAGGGCTGGGAGGCGACGTAAGGATACCGGAAGGCACCGAGAGGATAGGGGCGTTCGCCTTCTACGGATGCGAGAAGATGGCGTCCGTCAGCCTCCCGAGCACGCTGAAGGCCATCGGCGACTCGGCGTTCAACGGATGCTCCGGGCTGTCAGCCCTGAGGATGCCGGCATCTCTGGCCTCCATCGGGGGATACGCGTTCAGCGGATGCTCCGGGATCAAGGGGTTCACGGTCGAGGGCGGGAACACGGCGTATTCATCCATGGACGGATGCCTCTGCTCCAAAGACGGGAGGACCCTGATCAAGGCCCCTGCCGGCGACTTGACGGAAGCCAGGATCCCCGCCTCCGTGGAAGAGGTCGGGACGGGCGCCTTCGGAGGCTGCCTGAAGATCGAGAAGGCGAGGATAGGCCCGGGGGTCCGCTCCGTAGGGCAGGACGCCTTCAAGGGATGCGCCTCCCTGAAGGACTTGGAGATCTCCGAGGGGGTGGAGAGCATCGGGAAGTACGCGTTCTTCGGATGCACGTCCCTGGAGGAGGTCGTCGTGCCGGATACGGTGAAGTCGATGGGGACCTGGGCGTTCGGAGACTGCTCCGCACTCAAGAAGGCGTCGGTGCCGTCTTCGCTGGAGCTGGGACCCACATCCTTCCCTCAGAGCACGGAGATCGTCAGGAGACGAGGGAAGAACAATTAAAGTACATCGCAATCCAGCCGCGAGCCCAGCGCATGGACGCTGAATTCAAGGAGCATAACATGGACAGCAACAAACGTCCCGAGTCTATGGAGCGCATCACGACGCCTGCCCTCGC
>JAEEGI010018028.1_pt1 | contig 14393 bp, 9 predicted proteins | sample 8958751 | NCBI WGS metagenome assembly JAEEGI01 (sample SAMN16246545, study PRJNA631951) | gut metagenome | biome: gut microbiome; feature: rumen; material: KS-attached | host: Bos | place: Iran: Karaj | collected 2018-10
AAAAGTATATGTCGGATGGCGGTTTCCCAGAACTGATATCTGAGGCAAACCGCGCCGGATACATCAGCGGCCTGGTAGATGCAATCATAAATACCGATATCGCCAAGCGTTTCAAGATTCGTCACAAAGACGTGCTTAAACGTATGGCCACCTATCTGTCGGACAATTACTGCCAAGAGTTTGTTGCCAAGAATGTTGCAGAGGAGTTTGGAATATCAGACCATACGGCCGAAAATTACTACTCTTACCTTAAGCAGGCCTTCCTGCTGATCGGCATCAACAAATTCTCATTCAAGAGCAAAGACAGGATCAGGAACGAGAAGGTATATGTGGTTGATACAGCCCTGGCTACAGATAAAGAGGGGGATATCGCCAGCGAGAACCTGGGCTGGCGTCTTGAGAACATCATCTGCGTGGAACTTCTGCGGCGGTGCAAACCTCTTTTCCGGGATCTGTTCTATTTCAAGACTGCAAGCCGCGAAGTAGACTTTGTTGTGTCAGATGGGGGGAAGCCTGTTGAACTGATCCAGGTCAGCTATGACATTTCAACTCAGAAGACACGAAATAGAGAACTCAATGGTCTGCTGGCCGGAGCGAAGGCTCTCAAATGTGATAAGCTGACGCTGATTACATTCGATACGGCCGAGACAGTCAGCATGAACGGCCGTACTATCGAAATCGTCCCGGCAATTGACTGGCTATGCCAGAGATAGCCAACTTGTAATTATTTGATAATAAACCTGTTTCTATACTAAAAACGGCCACAACCGAAAATATTCCGAAAGTGGCCGTGCTTGTATAACTATTTGATATAGATTAAATTAGTTTATGGAATCTAACGCTTCATTACGCTTTGCAACATTATTCTACTTTCCGATGCAGAAATTAGACTGACCGTCCAATCAGTGAGTTACGAGAATCGTGGTACAAATACGGTACATATTCCGACAAAACAAGGATAAACAACCATTACTGCTTCATGATAGGGAAGTCGTCACTATCCCTCTTGGAATCCCGGGGCTCGATGTATGATTGTTCCTGATGACCTATACTATGACGATCAATCACGGTCTTAAATGACCTGGCGTAATTCGGCAAGGTATAAACATCAGCCAACTTGGCTTTCGACATCTCATCTAATATCTCTTCCATTATCTCCGGAGGTGCCGGTACACCATATAATGCAGAATGCAGTCGATTGATTTTCCCTCTAATGTCCATCTGTGATGCTGCATAGTAGCATATGTTTAAAAGAAACTGTTCAAATACATCCTCCGGCATACACGATATTCTCTCTTTGTCAATACCGTGATTAAACACTACTTCTTGCGAAGGGGTAAACTGTACACTCCCTCCCAAAAAACTGGATTTCTTCTTTGCTGCAGGATTGCCATTATACATAATTAGAAGATACTCATCTATCATAAGGATGGCAGTATCTTTCTTTGATTCCATTATAGCTACTGTAGCTCCTGGATACCGCTTTGAATAATCAAAGCAACGGAATAGCGCATACTGAAGGTTTGTACCATCGATGCTCTTCTTCAGTAACACACGCCGGAGCTTTTTCTCAAAGTCTGCATGAAGACTATTGCCTAGATGACAAGTGACAGAGCATCTCCAAAGAATAGAGCACCAAAACAACATAGCATCCAATCCTGATGATTTGTTGTTGGTTATGAGAGAGTCAGGCTTACCCTTCAAATCTATGCTTTTTGCGTAGCTACTTTCAAGTTGAGAGAACCATGATTCACAATCGGAACATAAAATATGATCAAGTATATCTGGGTTAAATCTAGATTCCATCATGCTTTGATCATCGGTATACTCTTCGCGTACTTCACGATAGATGCTGCGCCCAAAGTATGTCTTTACTCCGCTTGAGCGAATTTCAAAACCAACCTCATGGTCTCTTTGTAAGCATCCATCGTGAGAGTTGATTCGTTTCATGAGAAAAGACGGAACGATATGCGAGCCCGTTTTATTGGCTCGCTCACGCTTACAAAGTAAACACTTACATCTTTCATTCCGTTCCATCATAGTCTCAAGGCACGAAGCGGGTTCTCAAATTAGCCAAGGATCTTCTTTGCCAGGGCGTTGACGGCGTCCACGTCGATTGGTTCGAGGACGATTTCTTCCGGCTCCAGATCCAGGAGGAACTGCATGTAGTTGGGGAGCGTGAGCAGCTGTCCTTCCCGGCCGACATTGTAGTCGCCAAATTTGATGATGTGCTTCACGTGGTATTTGTCCGCGTGCTTCAAGACAGTCTGGACGCTCTTGGCCTGGGCCGTCTTGGCTTTCACTTCAAGCGGCACACATTCGCCTTTCATCCGGACGAGGAAGTCCAGCTCAAGGCCTGAATCTTTCAAGAAGTAGTACAGGCTCTGCTGCTTCTTGTGAAGCGTGTCAGCCATCAGATTCTCGAAGATGGCGCCTTTGAATCCTCCCAGGTTGCCCTGCAGGATGTCCGCCCTGGTCCCAGAGCCCAGCATCTCGATGAGCAGGCCGATATCAGCCGTGTAAACCTTGAACACATTATCTTTGGCATTGCCTTCCATCGGGAGGCCGGTGATGTCTGTATTGTAGCAGCGGCAGATAATGCCGGCGTCTTCCAGCCACTGGAGGGAGCCCAGATAGGTTTCACCTCGTCCGCCGGGCTTAACCTTGCTGTATTGGAATTTCTTGTTCTCCTTGGCCAGCTGCTTGGGGATGGAATTGAAGCACTCGCGGATATGGGGCTTGTCTTTGTCCGGAGCATACTTGACCATATCGTCGCGGTACTCCTTCAGGATGCCCTTGTATTCCTCACTCACGGCGTTCATGTTGTTTGTGGCCAGGAACGCATTGATGGGGGCGGGGAGACCACCGATAGCGACATAGAGGTTCAGATACTGCTTCATGGCCACGTGGATTCCTTCCGGAACCGGCGTTTCCTCCGTGTAGAACTTCCGGAGAGCCTCGATGACATCCGGATTCATACCGTTGGCCCAGAGGAACTCCTCAAAGTCCAGCGGGTACATTTCGATGATATCCTCGCTGCCTACAGGAACGGAGTTGATGCCCAGCTCTTTCTTCTGAACCATCTTGCGACGCCGTTTCTTGAGCTCATCGCCGTAGCCCTGGACGCCCAGCAGGGAGCCGGTGGCAATCACGTCAAAGCGGCCGTCTTCTTTGAAAAACTTGAGCGAAGTCCTGGCCTCTGGGCATTCCTGGATCTCATCAAAGATCAGGCAGGTCTCTCCGGGGATGAACTTGACACCCTTGATCTGTGCCGACAGATTAAGCAGAATGCTGTCTACATCCTTTGATCCGACGAAGGCATTGATTCGCTCCGGCTGCTTGATGAAGTTCATGTAGACGACATTTTTGTAGTTCTGCTCAGCGAAATGCTGCGAGATATATGTTTTACCGCACTGGCGGATGCCCATAATCACCAGGGGCTTGTGTCTCGGCTTGTTTTTCCAGGCAATGAGGGCGTCTTCAATTTTCCTTTTCAGCATAGTCTGATACTTTATCCGGGAACAAAGATACACTTTTTCCAACGACTTTTCAAATACCCATCGTAGTTTTTCCAACGAGTTTTTAATGATTCGCCGTAATTTTTCCAACGAGTTTTGCCCGAATTGGCCCATTTTTCTGAACGAATCATTTGCTCAACGCTATGCGCTGGCGCGTTCCCGGATGGGGCCTGGGTGTGTCGCGGGACAATCATATACAGAAAGCCCTCCGGAGTCTCGCGACTGCGGAGGGCTGGCAGTTTAGGTTAAGCCGGATGGACCGGGGAGGGCGGGACTAGGGCTCGCCACCGGCGTCAGCGGCGGCCCACTTGCACTCCGCCAGCATGGTGCCGGACTTTTCGCCGGTGGAGCTGTTGACGTAGTAGTAGCGGAAGAAGATCTTCGGGGCCGCAGCACTGGGAGCGCCGTACTTGGCCACGTAGTCCGAACGGATGTCGATGGCGGCATCGGTGGGTTCCTCAACGAGTTTGATGCTGGAGGCCTTGCTGTGGGCGTGGGAGACACCGTTGGACTGGCCTTCGGTGGCCTCGATGACCAGGAAGATGCCGCCGTTGTCGGCGAGGGTCTGGTCGAGCTTGAAGGTGAAGATGTCACCCTGGCATACGATGGTAGCGGTGGAGGACTGCTGGCCGTGACCTTTTTCCCTTATATGCGCGAAGCGCAGCGCGGAACGGCCGCAAGTCTCTGACCGGAGCGCCAGGCGCGGAGGGAAGAGTCTTGCAGTGTAGCTGCCACTAGTGGAGTTCGGAGGGGCGCTCTGTGCCCCGGAGGACGTAACCAAGCCTTCTGAACGGAGCTTTTGCGCAGTGAAGAGGGCTTGACCGCTTTTATTGTTGGCCTTCACTCAATACATTTTTGTCTCTTCTCTTTTAAAGATGTATTTTTGTAGTAATAATCCTTTAGCTTTGTCATGGTAGATCTTGGAAACGCACCAATTAACTACATCGTAAGTATTTTTGATCCAGGGAAGTTTTCCGGGAAGATCTTCAATGGTAAGAAAGACGCTCCTAAACGATGTCGTTTTTGCGGAAGGATTTTGGATTCGTCCTATTATACCAAAGAGGCTCATGCTATCTCTATCTCATTAGGAAACACCAAGTTTATCTGTGCGGATGAATGCGATGAATGCAACGAGAAATATGGACGTAAACTGGAGAATGACATCACGAACTTCTTTCAGGTATTTCTTACTATCTATCAGGTCCCCAAGAGGGATGGAAAAGATCGGCAAGTTTCTGGCCGAAACTTCGAGATGCAGTCGAGCGGGAAACCTCATCCCTTCTCTGAACTACCGCTCATTCGCTTCCATATGCATGATTGGAAAGATGAGAACATCTCGGCAGAAGGTGTGGCGGAGATGATGAAAGAACTTGATCTTACGAATAAGACATTTGTTCCACAAAAAGTGTATAAGGCGGTTTGCAAATACGCTTTAAGTCTCATGCCGCATTCTTTAACAATCCGTTACAAAAAGACGATTGAATGGATTTCCGGCGACTCATTTGAGACCGCTCTTCCATTAATGAAGATAGCATCCTTTGACCGAGAAGGGAATGAACCCATTATGGTCTTGTTCATTCGAAAAACGCCGGATACCCGATATCCGCTTTGCGTCGCGTCACTATGTGTAGCCAATATTCACATGTTTTATCTCTTGCCATTCTGTGATGAATCAGATGGTGTGAATCAAGACAATGCTTCATTCGAAGTGTTTTGGAGCGAGTTTACAAAAGCAGCCCCCGGAACGGACCCCTATGAGGACTGTGATTTGTCCCGCTCGGAAAAAACTGGTTACATGTTTGATTTCAACCTGACCTTTGAGCCGGGTGCGAAGCCTGTCCACTTGATAAGAGATGGGGATGCTGGATGCTGGAAAGTTAATGAGACGAAAGAATAGTGTCCATCCTTATTTCGTTTCTGCATAAGAGAATCGCAATATGTTAACATATACGTGTGCAAAAAAATATGCACACCTTATTTATGGTTGCTTATCTTTTGTTATCTTTGTATTTGGAAAGCAGGATTTAACCAAGATATGGCGACCACAAAACATGCATCTATCAGATACGAGGTGCTTGATAGGTGTTTGCAGAAGCAATCAGAGGAGTATACCGAGAAGATACTTCGAGAGCTTTGCTGCGAGGCAATTGCGGAAATTGATTCAAAGTATGAGGCTGCAGAAATCAGCCTCAGGACTTTCCGTAGTGATATTTCATATATCAAAAAGCTAGCTGAAAAGCATAATGTGGAGGTGGTTTCCCGATTGGGGAGTGAGGGATATTATTACTGCTATAGTCGTCCCGATTTCTCTATCTATAAGAATGAATTGAGCGATTCCGAAGTCGGCCAGTTAAAATGCGCCATGCAGTTGCTTTCCAGATTCAAGGGGTTGCCAGAATATGACAGCATAGCGAATCTTGGTGCCAAGCTGGAGCAGAAATACGGCTTGGTCTCTGGCGGTCAGACTTTTGTGGAGTATGAGCATGTGGAGAGCACTGGCGAGGAAATGATGGCTGAGATGTGCGACTGCATCATAAAGCAGCAGCCCATTAAGATCACATACATGCCTTATGGCAAACCGGAGAAGGAATGGATCCTCCATCCTTATTTATTGAAGGAGTACAATAACCGGTGGTTCCTCTTTGGGTACAATGAGACTGAGGGGAAAATAAGTAACGCCCCACTCGATAGGATCTGCCCTGACTATGAACGTCTCCCAAAGGCGTTTATTCCAAATACGTTCCGGGACTTCAGCACCTTCTTCGATGACGTTGTGGGTGTAACCGTTAAAGATTTTGAGCCTTCGGTAATTACATTCCGTGCCAGCGAAGCGCGATACCCTTATATCGAATCAAAGCCCATCCACAGTAGCCAACAACTAAAGAGTGCTGCTGACAGGATATTCACAATCAAGGTTATTCCTAATAAGGAGCTTGATTCACTGATCCTGTCATTTGGCGGCGATTTGGAAGTGGTGTCTCCTGACTGGTACCGAGACCGCATCAAGCAAAAAGTTGCGGATGTCAATAGGCTTTATTTTGGTGAGCAAGATAGTTGCATACCGGAGTAATACCTTTGTGATGCTTTGCGTTAATAATATAATTTATCATAAACAATGAGACGAATTGGTTTTAACAACTTCAGAAAGTTTGAGCACTTCCCAACTATTGAACTTGCCCCTATTACATTTTTTGTCGGTGAGAATAACGCAGGGAAATCAACGGTTGTAAAAGGTATTTTAGCCCTCTCAGACTTTTTCAATAAGAATATGTTTGATGAGGATAGGTTCCTTATGTCTGAAGATCTTTCCAAAAAGTCACAGCAAGAGAGGAAGCGAATAGTTGTTGCGAATCTTAAGAATCAAAAGTTTTATTTCAACTCAAGCTATTTTGCTCATATTGGCACATTTAAGCGGGCTCTATATAACAAGGCAAAAGATCAAGACAGTGTCATCAGTTTTTATACTTCTGTCGATCATGGTGATTTTACTATTGAGGTTACTGGTGATAGAAACAATGAAGAACTGGTAAGTGGTTTTATTTCCAGAATTCTCATAGACTATCGTATGATAGGGATGCACATTGAGTTTGACTTGCAAAATGATAAGGCTAAGGTGCAGTTTAATTCTGTCAGGACCACAGAAGAACAGCTTGATTTCTTGCCGAAAGATTTGAGGATGGGCGCAATAGACTATTTGCAATCAATCCCCCGCCAGTATGAGATTTCGTTTGATATTTCAGATTATTATCGAAGATTCCTTCCTGATCTTATATTCTTGTTAAAGGCTTCTGTAGAAATTGCACTTAGTGCATCAATGGAGATAGAGAAGACTATTAAGCATATCGGATCAGACGCATTGCTTGATATAAAGCCCGTTGCAAATATTGACGGCGATGTATTGGCTTTCTTGAAGGAGTATACGGCACACATTTGTCCTTCAAGTAGGAGTAAGGATTGGATGTTTCTCTTGCCGGATACAGAATTCTTCTTTAATAAATACTTTAGAATTGAGTACTTATACGCACATGCTGTTACTCAAACAGTACTTTATAGCGCAAAGGACTCAAACGATTACCTTTCTCGGACTATTCACGAGTTTGCATCGTTGTCCAAATCTGAGGATGATTACCGGAAGAGATTCATAACTCAGTGGATGAAAGAACTGAGAATAGGTGACGATTACGAGATTAAGTCCGTTGGAGGAGAAGCACATATCGTCAAGATTAAGAATAGTGATGGTGAATACGTAAACCTGGCAGACAAAGGGATGGGGACTATTCAGCTCATGGTTTTATTGTTCAGATTAGCTATTACATTACCGAAAAAGCCACGGAACAATAATCGTTCGAAAAAGAGAGTTCATCTACCTTATCCTAATGCTCTTACCATAATCATAGAAGAGCCTGAACAAAATCTTCACCCGGTATTGCAAAGCAAGTTGGCCGATTTGTTCTATGAGTTGAATGATAAGTACGGATTAAGGTTTATTATCGAGACTCACTCCGAATACCTCATTAGGGAAACACAGGTGATTGTTGGAAAGAGATTCAAGAATATGAACGATTCAGAATTCGAAGAAGAGAATCCTTTCAAAGTTTTCTATTTCCCTTCTGATGGTATCCCTTACGATATGGGTTACACATCTTCCGGTCTATTTCGAGAGAAGTTCGGCGATGGGTTTATCAATGAGGCCGGACGCCTGCATATGACTGTGCTGAAGAACTCTAAAAACAACGAGTGATGCTCAAGGTTTTCATATCAGCCTCATCACTCAAAAAGCTTTGTATCGATGAAATGTCTCTGCCCTCTAAAGAGCAGAGCAGTTGGTTTATTCTTCTCACCAAGCAAAATGTCATTTATCTGGATAAAGATATATGCCGGGACTGGAGTTGTGATGACCCTTTGTTCATGTTCTCGCAAAGCTATGAGATTACTTTAAAAGAGGCCTCAGCGGATTATAATGCAGATCTTGAGGCAAATCCCCAGGATATTCTGAATCATCCACACGACGCATTTTTGCTTGATATCGATCAGGCAAAGGCGGATGCCATACAACGGCAGTATGGTGTGGTATGTCAATCAACGAAGGATTTGTCGTTCTGTGAGGTTTCCGAGAAGGGGTGTCATTTCAGCCTTAATAAAGGAGAGAATACACATTCTTGGAAAGAACTATTTGCTGATAAGAATAGAATTCCTGCAAATTCGCTTATCATTGTTGACCGATATTTATTTGGATATGAGGGGAAATTAAAAAGCGGCTATCGTGATGGAGTGAATAACATTAAGCAGATTTTGTCAAGTGCGCTTCCGGATAGCATAAACTGCGACTTTCATGTACTTATCATTTTCGATGCCAGAAGCAGTACTGACCTTTCTTTTGATTTAGATGCCGTTGCTAAAGAGTTGGAGGTGTATAAGGTTAATGTCCTAAAGAAGTCTTATCCCGTAGACATAGAACTCTTTTCTGTTTCGTCGAAGAATCTCCAGTATGGCGAAACTCATAACAGGAGGATTTTATCCAATTATTACATTGTTACGGCGGATCACTTGTTAAAGGTGTTCAAGAGAGACGGCTCTTCGATTACTACACAGAATCTTAATTTGGATTATTCTTTCTCGGAAGGACTAAGAGATCGTTCCGATATGCCGCAGAAGAGAATCGATTATTTGGTGGACAAGTTAAAAGCACTTTTCTCTTCGGCATGCGATGATATTATCAACGGGGAAGCACATAGCTCTGAGTACATTTACTATATTAATGGTCGACAAGATACTCTTGCCCATTTGAAAAATAGACTTATTTTGATATAGACTGTATATGACTGAACAGGATCTTGCCAGGGTTATCTGGAACATCAAGGAGATTATCAGGAACTTTTATGACGACTCGGAAGTGGAGGACGTCATTTTGCCGTTTACATTGTTGAGGCGTCTGGACTGCGTGCTGGATGAGCATCGAGATGATATCATCACGGAGCTGGAAAGTATTGTGGATACGGATCCGGAGCGGCAGAAGAATAAACGGGATATGAAGCTGAAGAGTCTCCTGAGGCGGTATAATCTGACTTTTTTCAACGCTTCGGGATTATCACTGAAAAAGCTTCTGGCGAATCCTGCAAGCATATCTTCGAACTTCAAGACTTACCTCGAAGGGTTCACGGACAATGTGAAAGATATCCTGTCGAACTTTGTCCACCAGGATGGTGAGGCCCCGGACCTGACACAGATTTATCGTCGGTTGGAGAAGAGTAACAAACTGTACTCGGTGGTACAGACCTTTGTCCAGCAGGCAGACCTTGATCCGAAGAAGGTGAGCAATGCCCAGATGGGTACCGTATTTGAGATTGTAATCAGGTGGTCGAAGGAGTCAACGAACTCCAAGGCAGGACAGTTTTACACGCCACGTGAAATTGTTCGACTTCTGGCCAGTTTGACTCTCTATGGGCAGGAGCAGAAACTTCAACAGTTGGGGCAAATGTTTTCCATTTATGATCCTTGCTGCGGTACGGGCGGGATGCTCACGGTCGCAAAGGAAATGGTGCAAGAGATGTCCGGCCGCGACAACATCAAGATTTACCTGTACGGTCAGGAACTGAACGAGAAGACCTATGCCATCTGCAAGTCCGACCTACTTATCAAGGGCGACCTGCAGCATGAAGACAAACAGATCCGCCAGGGCGATACGCTAGCGGATGACAAGTTCGAAAACCAGCATTTCAACTTCATGTTAGCAAATCCTCCGTTCGGCGTGGACTGGGGCAAGGATGAGAATGTGAAGAAGAAAGTTCAGGCAGACAATGCGCCTGGTCGCAGATTTGAGGCGGGACTCCCTTCAACCACGGACGGCTCTCTGTTATTCCTAATGCATATGATCAGTAAGATGGATGATAGGCAGGGGTCCCGTATTGGAATTGTCCTCAATGGTTCGCCGCTTTTCAACGGAGATGCCGGTGGCGGATGGAGCAACATCCGCCAAAGCCTTCTTGACAAGAACCTCCTTGATGCTATTGTCGCTTTGCCAAAGAATATGTTCTATGGCGCTGATATCAGTTCCTATCTATGGATCCTGGACAACAAACGTCCGGCAGAACGATATCACAAGGTGCTGTTCATCGATGCGACTTGTGATTATTTCACAACACCTCTTCAGAGGAGCCTTGGAAAGAAGAGATACGAAATCAGCAAGATTGGTGCTCAGGCAATTATGTTGGCATACAAAACGTATGATAATTTCTCCATCCCCATTGACTACCTTGACGATGGAACATTCCCTCGTAAGGAGATTGCCAAACTTCTCGATTACGATGATTTCCTGTATACCAAGGTGACCGTCCTTCGTCCGAAGCGATTGTCATTTAGCAACATCTCCGAGAAGTATGAAACGCTTCTTGCTGATGAGAATTTCAATGCGGCTGCTCCGAAGAATCAGATTCTCAAAACGGTGGCTGACTTGAAGGACATTGATACTAATCGCACCGATGCGGAATTCTTCAAGTTTCTCAAAGAGCAGAAGGTGAAGGTTAACACTACAGAGGTAAAACTCCTTCGTATAACATTCGGGGAAAGGGACGAGGATGCGCCTGAAATCCTAACTAATCCTTATAAAGCCGAGAGTGGTTTCGAGGCTGACACAGAACTGACGGATACTGAAATCATTCCTTTCAAAAAGGACATTGACGAATACTTCGCCGAAGAGGTTCTGCCGTTCGTCCCAGATGCCTGGATGGACCGTACTAAAGATAAGGTTGGTTGCGAGTTCCCATTCACGAAACTCTTCTACGAATATAAACCGTTGAGGGATAGTTCAATAATCCTTGACGAGTTAAAGCATCTAGACGAGCAGTCTGAAACTGATATAAAGAATCTTTAAAGCCTGAATATATGGTAGGGTATCTAAAATACAAATATTCTGGCTTTTCCTGGATCGGTGATATACCGGAGCATTGGGAAATTAAGCGCTCGAAGTATGTCGCCAAACTTTATAACGGAGACAGCCTAAATGATGAGCAGAAAAACGCGTATTCTGACTTTTCAGAGTCCGATGAAACAATTCCTTATATTGCCTCTAAAGACATTGATAAGGATTCTTGTTCCGTAGATTATTTGAATGGGACGAGAATACCAAAGAAGGAAAAGAATACAAACGGTAGACCTTTTTCAAAGGCCCCGGCTGGTTCTTCTCTGCTCTGTATTGAAGGTGGAAGTGCTGGAAAAAAGCGCTGCATCCTGGATCGGGAAGTGAACTTCGTTAATAAGCTTTGTTGCTTTGTTCCTAAGATTAACGGCAAGTTCCTGTTCTACTACATTTGTTCCAATTCGTACTGGGAAAATTTTAAACAGAATCTGCAAGGGATGATAGGAGGAGTGACAGTTACAAAGTTAGGGTCCTTTCCTATACCTATTCCGTCCGACAACGAACAAAAAGCAATCGCAGATTACCTCGATGAAGAAAGTTCTCGTATAGAGAAGTTAATCAGGACAGAAGAACGTAGTGTTGAGCTCCTTCAAGAATTAAAACAAACGATTATTACTAAAGCTGTTACGGAGGGTGTCGATGCTAGTGCGGCTTTAAAGGACACGGGGTTACAATGTGTTGGGAGAATTCCTTCTCATTGGGAACTCCCCAAGACTCTGTATGTTTTGGAAATGCCTATAACTGATGGTCCACATGAAACGCCAAAGTTGTTCGATGACGGTATACCTTTTATTTCTGCCGAAGCAGTTTCTGGTGGGGAAATAGATTTTGAACAGAAGCGGGGGTATATATCGGAAGAGTATTATCATGAATGCTGCAAAAAATACATTCCTCAAAGAGATGATATTTATATGATCAAGTCGGGAGCCACTACTGGAAGGATAGCTATGGTAAAAACGGATGAAGTGTTTACCATATGGTCTCCTTTAGCTGTATTCCGGGCAGATAATAAACGAATTACTCCTCAGTTCCTTTTCTATGCTTTGATGTCGGATTACTATCAAAGACAAGTCCAACTGAATTGGTCTTATGGGACACAGCAAAACATTGGTATGAGAACCCTGGAAAAGCTTAAGATAGCATTGCCACCTATAGATGAGCAAGAAAAGATAGTTACCGAGATTGTAAATAGAACCCAAAGTCTCAATGAGGCCATAAAAAAAGCGAAAAAGCAAATAGATCTCTTAAGGGAGTATAAACAGTCTCTCATAACTGAAATTGTCACAGGAAAGCAAAAGATATGTTAAAGGTAGGCAAGAACACTGCACACCCGCGCCTTACCTTTGCGCTGTAATCGATATTTGACATTCGCCTATGATGAATCTTGATGAAACCCGTTTCGAAGCGCACATCGCCAACGTGCTCGCTCACTCTGACCTCTATAACCAGCGTCTTTCCAGCAATTTCGAGATTGCAGACCTTTGCGATCGCGAAATGCTTGAGCGCTTCGTAAAGGCCCAGCCGGAAGTATGGGCCAAACTGTCCCGTAACGTCCCCGGCCGGGAAATCGATACGGTTATCGAAACCTACAACCGGGCCATTAACCGTGGTACCAGCATCTGGGATATGCTCCACAAGGGACTCATGGTGGTGGGCGCCAAGGTGAAGTTCGTGGAGTTCCAGCCGCAGATTGGCGGCGAGCAGTCGTCTGCCTATAGGCTGTACCGCGAAAACCGTTTCTCGGTAGTCCGTCAGATGAGGTATTCCACTGACGCTGCAGACAGAGATAACGAGCTTGACCTCTGTATCCTTATCAACGGCATTCCTATCATTACCTGCGAACTGAAGAACGAAGGAACCGGGCAATGCTATGAGGACGGCATCATCCAGTATCAAACGAACCGCAATGCCGGCAATCGGATGCTGAATGCCTGCCTGGTGCATTTTGTTATGGATAACAATCTGGTGTTCATGACAACGAAGCTGGCTGGAGCAGACACGAACTTCCTGCCGTTCAATATCGGCACAACCAATCCTCCTGTCGAGGGTGATGCTGACTATCCGACGCACTATATGTGGGATCAGATCCTACAAGCGGACAGTCTGTTGGATATCCTGCAGCACTTTATCAAGCGAGTGAAGGACCGCAAGGGAAATTATACGGTCATCTTCCCGAGATTCCACCAGCTTAGAGCCGTGCGACTGCTGAGAAGCCTTTCCAAAGAGGAGGGCCCGGGACATAATTATCTGGTGCAGCATAGCGCTGGCAGCGGCAAGACCATGTCTATGGCCTGGCTGGCGCACGAGCTGTCCAATCTGACCAATGATGACAATACGCCGCTGTTCGACAGCATTATCATGGTCACGGACCGAATTGTCCTTAACCGGAATATGGCCGATGAGGTGGTAGCCTTCGAAATGCAGCCGGGAACGGTGAAGGATGTGCGCCGCGGTTCGGTAAACCTGGCCAAGGCCATCAACGACGGGTACCGCATCATTATCAGTACGGTGCAGAAATTCGCTTACGCCCTGCCGAATATCAAGAAGCAGGACAATCGGCATTTCGCGGTTATCATTGATGAGGCGCATACTGCATTGGGCAAGGAGAGCGCGAAGGACATCATCAGCGCCCTGTCCTCGGACGATGACCTCCGTCAGATTGACGACTTCCACCCGGAGGACTATGACAACCAGCTGGATGCCCTGATGGCATATCAGCAGGTAATGCGTAAGATGATGCATCACATCAGTTATTACGCGTTTACGGCCACTCCAAAGGATACGACGTTTGCCTTGTACGGGAAGAACCAGCACGAGGCTCACGACCTGTATTCGATGAAACAGGCTATCGAGGAGGGATTCATCCTGGATGTTCTGGAGAATTACATCAGCTACAAGACCATGTTTGAGCTGGTGGAGAAGGATCCTGACGAGGATCTGAAGAAACTCTTTGAGGAGAA
>JAEEGI010018030.1_pt1 | contig 14393 bp, 13 predicted proteins | sample 8958751 | NCBI WGS metagenome assembly JAEEGI01 (sample SAMN16246545, study PRJNA631951) | gut metagenome | biome: gut microbiome; feature: rumen; material: KS-attached | host: Bos | place: Iran: Karaj | collected 2018-10
GCGGGACGCTTCAGTAAACCGTCGGGGAGACGGGTTCTCCGCTCCCGCTTGCTTTTCTGCGCCGCCCCGGACAACCTCCGGGGCGGATCTTTTCACGATAGTATCAAAGTATCATATTATCACTGTTCACAAAGTGCCACAGGCTCCGTAAGTAACTGGACTACAGGACACCGTTGGATTATTGTCAACAATTATTTAACTTTGTTTTTAAGAGTGTTGCACTTCTAATTAGAATTCACCTATACTTAATAGCAGTTTTATGGTGGACTTGACTCAATTTGAACGAGATGCGGAGAAAAACGAATTTAAAGTCTCGTGCGAAGATCTAGTCAGTATGCTGACAGAAAACAGGCACAACCTTAGTTATTATCATCTCACTACATGGACTAAGTTGTGCATGATGATGGAGCGCGTTACCGTGCCGGACGACGGAACTGAGCATCGGATGCTGCACCTCGGTGCGGCCGTCAATATGAACGACGAGTATGATCAGAAGTGTGGTAGAGGGGTCTTCTTCACATGTTTCTCATTTGGTCCCGCAGAAAATATCTCCATGTGGACTAACTACGGTATTCCAAATAAAGAGGCTGTAAGAGTAAGATTCTACGCAAGAGTTTTTCTGGACTGGTATGATGCTTCAAAATCCGGAATCAGAGTATATGGTGTGAATCCTGACGGTTCGTTGGAGTCACTCTCGTCCAAACCGACACTCAAATTGGTTGATGTGGCATATTTGAGTCATTACATACGACAAGGGCAAGTCGTTGATCCTAATAAAGGAATATTCATCCATAATAGAAACAAGTTTCGTCTCCCTCCCGGCACAGACATTGAAAGCTTTATGAAAGAAAAAGGTCAGTATATGTTTAAAGAGGCAGGCTGGAATTATGAGAGTGAGACGCGGCTCGTACTGGAATTTGATGAAGATTTAGCTGACCGATATAGGCGGGTGGCAATCCCTTTTGATGAACCATTAGATAATCTCGACAAGTTCTTTAATAGTGAGGTAATGTATGGTCCATGGTTTGATCGGGATAAAGTGCCAGAAAAAACTGCCGCTGGTCATAGATTGGATGAAGCATGCGAAAGCTACTACTGGGGAAAGGTCAATATGCGATCGGTGTGTGATGATTGTCCTAAACATAATAAGAATAACGCGTGTAATTGTCCGTACGAGGGACAACGATGATAGCTTAGGATCGCTGTTCATACATCCTGTTTCAGGAGTATAATAAAACTTCTTAGTCCCATCATACTCCGTCGAGACCTTTCTGAAGGAAATTCTAATCATTCTCGCTGACAGCGAGAATGCTCATAGTTTGTCTGTTATGCAAGCGTTGCGTGGTTTCTAAGTATGGGAACCCAACCAGTTTCGTCGTCGTAGAATGGTTCTACGTAGTAGTGAAAAGGCTCTGAAACGGAAAGCTCCTGAAGCATTCCGGGGAGATAACGGTAGCACTCATGTGGAAGGTCAAGGGGGATGTCGACCTGATAGTATGCTCCCAGCGTATTATCCTTGTAACGAATATCGACACGAATGACGTCGAGGTCGAACGGGTGACTGAGACCAGCAACGTGGAATCGTATATTGTCCGGGATTGCCCCACCGAATAATTCGCGAAGCATTGACTCGGCTACCCTGGTCCTGGCATCACGCTCGGCGCTTTCGGTCCGGGCGTCCGCAAGGGCCTTTTTGCAGGCCTTTTGCATATCTGGCACCGACTTGTCCAAGAATAGCATGGCGTCAGCGAAATCTGAAAGGGGACTGAAGGGATGGATAAAGGAATGACCGCACTTGCTGAACTGGAGTCCGGTGATATGAGGGGCGACAAGAAGGTGGTCTCCGTCTCCCTTGTATCGCTTGGCGCGATAGACGAACGAGAGGTTGTGTAGCGAAACGAGCGTATGGGCGCCGAACTCGCGTATTGAATAATTAGGAACACCCCGGGAGAGTAAGGCCGTGGTCAGGTCGTCCGCCGTAGCAATGGGGCCGTTCCAGTTTTCGTCCGCGAATCTATGGCTGCTGAGATTGGACCATACAAGTTGAAGGCCGGTCCAGAACCAGCCCTGCTCGTCCCAACTGACGGGACGGCCGTTGATATCGTTGCAGCGATATAGGCTGCGTACATTGGTATACAAGGATGAGGCGAAAGGATTTTCGTTGTTGCTCATGGTCTGAATGGATTTGTACAAACTTATTATACGTTGGCGAGTATATATCCTTTCATCATTAGTAAACTATTATTCCAAAAATAACTGAGTCCCGGCATAGGGATGTGCCACTCTAGTCGCTCAAAGGCAATATTTCTTTTCCTGTTCTGGCATCTTTATTCCCTTGAACAGATGTGGGGGAGGGAGTATTCTCTTCAACCGGTATCCCAGGCCTTCAACGGGTTTTCCAGCAAGCCGCCGGAACGATATCAGTATCCTATCCATGTGCTCCCAGGCTTTCTTCTGCAGTATCTGAAGGTCAAGGCCGGTCGGGAAGCCTGGTACACCATGAAGAACCAACTTGAATGTGTCGTCCTCCCAACGGGGAGCCTCTATGTCTGCTGCCCATCCTAATTCCTCAATTGTGGCTCTCAACTGGGCAGATGCAGCACTGTCCGCCGCTTGCATCTTTGCAGGAAAGGCACGGAAGGTCTCATAGGCATCGCGAAGACGCTTCTCTGTCTGCGCTGATACCTTGTGAATTGGTCTGAAGATCCTCAGGCTGTCTACATGGTCATGGCTGATGTAATGCGGATCCGGGAGGACTATGTAACTGTCGTCGGTGCCATCCAGGTGGAAGGGGTTTGCGTTGATCCGAGAAGCCTCCTCGACAGATGGGGGAACTTCCACCACGAATCCAAGATAGACCCTTTCGCCATCCAATACCTCGCAGAGATCGCCTTCCCTGAATCTCAGTTGATCGGACGTACGCCCAGGGAACATCCCGTCATACGGGGTGGTCCGGCAGTCCAGAAGTCTGCCGTCTCGGTCATAGACGTATTCGGACAGGGACTGCCAGTCGAGTGCGTACTTCCCGACGGGGAGCTCGATTATCCTCAAGCTGTGCAGGCTGCTTCCCAAGCAGTCTGCCTTGTCAATTCCAACAGTCTCTGAGACAATCCTCTCGGCACTGTCCAGGCTGAATGCGCTTCCAACCTTGAGGGTTTTTACGTCGTAGGAAGGATAATGCGGCTTGCGCCAATTCCGGTCATAGGTTGCCCAAACGTCAAAGACGGATATGACCCTTGTAGTGTGATGTGTTTCGTTTTCCATATGCTTTACTGTTGAAATCCTATTCTACGTCCGGTCCTTGTGGCTGAGAGCGTCTCCTCCTCGCAGTATCCGATCAGTTCCTTTAACCCTGCCACAGTTCCGCTCAGTACATACCCGACGGCTGCTTTACGGGCGATGTTTTCTATGTTACCTCCGGAGAAGTCATACCTGGATGCCAGGGTGAACGCATCCCCTTCGGATAAGCCTCCAATCATCGATTGCCAAATCTTCGCGCGTGTGGCAGCCTCAGGTTTGGAGAACTCAACCTTGAAGATAAATCGGCGAGCGAAAGCTTCGTCACAGAAATTTGAGGCGAGGTTCGTCGTTGCGATGAGTATGCCGTCCAGGTTCTCAATGGCATCCAAGCAGATGTTCTGAATTGCGTTCATCATCTGGTCCACGCTGTCCTGGGGACTGTCGATGCGCCTCGAGAAGATGGCGTCCGCCTCGTTGAACAGAAGGATCGGTGCTACTGCTCTAGTGCGGCACATCCGACGGTAGGTGGTAAAGACACCCTTGACAATCTTCTCAGAATCGCCGACCCATTTGCTCTTGAGCTCGGACATGTCAACAGCGTAGATGTCACGTCCGGTGCGGCGGGCGAGTTCGTAGGCCCCGGCGGTCTTGCCACAGCCTGCGCCTCCGGAAAAGAGGATAGCGAAGCCTTTGCGCATTCCCATCTCGGAAAGACGCTCCTGCACACCTTTGAAATTCACCGGATCCAGCAGGGAGGATAGTCGCTCCATCTGATCCGCCACCCTCCCGTCGTAGAAGAGCTCCCTGGGTTTGATGGTAGATGAGAGGGTCAGGTCACGGTAGCTTACCTCGGGTTCAGATGCCAGGGTGACTTCAGGGAAGAAAGTATCCTTAACCTCGCCTGAGAGTGCCAGACTGCCAGTATCCTGGAATCCATCCTCGCCCCCGAAGATAACCAGGCCCGAGCGCTGGAGATCGGAGCGGCCATTGCACAGGCTGTTGTGGACTGCCATGTCATCCTCGAAGCGATCAGTGTACATCAGGAGACGCTCGACGGTTACGGATTTGTCCCCATGACAGACATAACGGTGGCAAAGAGCCAGGAAAAAACGTTTCTCCGAATCACAGAAACATGGATTGGACAGCGCCTCTGCTGCCTTGCGGCAGAACAGCAACTGCTGGTTGTCTGCAATAAGCCTCAGCAAATCCTCCAGTAGGCGATCACAGTCGATTCTATCGTGGCGGAAATCGGCAAAGAGGACATGGAAGCGGGTGAAGAGCTCGTCAGAGGAGAGCCCACTACGTTTAAGCGGGACGAAGGCTGTGTTACGCTCGATGGCCTTCACCGCCTCGCGGCTGACAAAATAATTATTACTGAACGAGTCATGACGAATAATGATGCCAAGATCCTCCATCTCTCGGATGGTGGAGTGAAAGTCGAAGAACTCGATGTTCGAGCACCTGACGTAATGGGAGAGATCTGCATCGTCGCAACCTTGCTTACCTGTATAATTTAATATTGCGGCGAGAAGCACGGAAGCCCTGGTACATATGCCGAAGTGGTCCGAGACTACCTTGATGTCGTTCTCAAGGTCCCGTACGCTCTCTTCGCATAATCCTGCGGCGTTCACGACTTTATAAATGCGGTTAAGGCTTGCCACGAGCCCCTTCAGCTCCAATGTGCTGGAGGTGGTATGCGTTTCAGTATGATTCTCTGTTGTTCTCATAGATGGCAGTTCTTCTTATATCTACTCTGCATCATTTAAATCCTTACGCATCCTGTGCATAATATCCTCTTACGTAATGCGGATCTTCCTGCAGTAGCGCTTGGCCTTTGCCGGGGCCTGGAAAAGGAAATCCATCATCACCTTCTCCATGATGACCTCCCGTCCAGTGGTAAACGCTTCTTGTACAATACCTTATGGTGTTTGCGGGTTGGATAATCCCAAAGGAAAGGTGAACGCCTCAGCGCAGTCGAGGCAGAGGCCGTGATTTCGCACGTTGATCGGGCCGCCATTGTGCAAGGTATGGCCGAAAAGGTGCAGGAAACCTCCGAGCAGGCGGTCGCCGTCCAGATAATCGTTGACATCTGCCCAGACGGGACTGCCGAAATCATCCAGCCCACCACGGGACCAAGAGACGCAGGAAAGACTGCGGAAAAGGTCCGGGCGGGCCTTTTCGTCGTGGAGTGCCCGGTTCAAGGCCAGCGGATCGAACGAGCCCTCACCGAAGAGGTTCCTATATTCCCGCGCCCATTTTTCCGAGATGCCCGCGTGGGAAAAGAGCAGGTTCAGGCTGCCGACCTGTTCGATGTGGACCAGGTCGAAGAGGTCCAGATTCTCCAGTAGCACGTCGTGGATGTCGGTCTTCCGACGCCAGTCCATCCGACAAGTGCATATGGACTGATCCAGGTAGCCCAGGTCGTGGTTCCCCAGGAGGAGGGTCACATTGTCGGGATGCGCTTTCTTGAGCGCTATGATATCCATCAGCCCCTCGAAAGCTTCTTCCGAGGTGATTCCTTCCCAGGCGTACGGATCAAGATAATCTCCCAGGAAGACAATCCTATCTTCCTCGTGGCCTTTTACGGCATCTCGCCAAAAGGGACGTCCGTGGACGTCCGGAATAATGATCAATTCTGACATAATAGTATGAAATAAAGGCCCGGTAAAAAGGTATCTAATCCGGAGGGCTCCTCTCTTAATACTTCAAGCCCCACGAGTTATTGCAACGAACCGTAAAAAAAAGCACATCATCAACATTCCCCGCCTCCGACTCGACGGTGTTCGGCACACGTGGGGACGGGTACATGTGGAATTTCTAAAAGGGGAGTGAAAGTTATCTCTGTTTGCAGCGTACTTGTACATTATGAGACAGAATCAACTGAAAAGACCCGACCAGATCAAGGCCTACCTTGATAAGCACGTGGTCGGGCAGGAGGAGGCCAAGCGGACTCTTTCCGTAGCGGTGTACAACCATTACAAGCGGATTCTCCACAAGTACGACCCCGAGCGCGGGGCGGACGTGGAGAAGAGCAATATCCTGCTGTTGGGCCCTACTGGCTGCGGCAAGACAATGCTTGTTAAGACCATTGCGAAAATGCTCGGCGTTCCTTTCTATATCGGGAGCGCAACCTCGATTACGGCGTCGGGGTATGTGGGCGACGACGTGGAGAGCCTGCTTTCGGGTTTGCTTATGAACTGTGACTATGACGTTGAAAAGGCGAAAACAGGGATTGTCTTTATCGACGAGGTGGACAAGATTGCCAAGCGGGAGGCGGGCGTGTCGGTCACACGTGACGTGTCGGGCGAGTGTGTCCAGCAGGGACTTTTGAAAATGGTTGAGGGACACCGTATGGGAGTACAGCCCCAGGGCGGCCGTAAGCACCCGGAGCAGCCGCTCATTTACTTGGACACTACCGATATCCTGTTTATCGGTTCCGGCGCTTTCGTGGGTCTGGACGGGATTGTGGAGCGGAGGACGGGCCGCGATAAAAACCGGATTGGCTTTGGCAATGCGGCGGCCGCGCAGGACGGCAGCAATCCTTATGCGGACGTGACGGCGCAGGACCTGCGCGAGTTCGGACTGATCCCAGAATTCGTGGGCCGATTCCCTGTTGTCACGTATGTCGATCCGCTTGATTCGGCGGCGCTGGAGAATATCCTTACCAAACCCAAGAACAATCTGGTGAGCCAATACACGGAGCTTTTCCGTGAAGACGGGATTACCCTGACCTTTGAACCGGGGGCGATTTCGGCGGCTGCTCAGCGTGCGACCGACCTGGGCACGGGCGCTCGCGGTCTGCGCAGCATTATGGAAAAGGCTATGCGTGACCTTATGTTCGCGGCCCCGAAAGCCGCTTTTATGAACGGCGAACGGGAGATTGTCGTGACCCGTGAAATGATTCTCGGCGCTAGTCCAGACGGCCCGGCACGGGCTATTTGACGAGTGGGGCATTATGTACAAGGTGTGATTGTTGTGAAATCACACCTTGTACACGATATCATTTATACGTGAATTGTACAGCCCTGCCCTGTCCAGGCTAAAGATTTATTCTCTTCATCGCTGGCTCCACCCGGATTGCCAGCGAAGAAAACGTACACACAAGTTTCGCAAGCTGCGTGTTCAGACCGGATGGAATGGGTCATTTCGATGCCCGCGAAGGGTTCTTTATAATCCCGTGCCTTGGAAAGATAGACATTGAGAAACCTCGTCCCGTCCAGGATGCGACGTCGTTTGATGTCCAAACACAACAATTGTTTTACGATGAGCCTCTCCGTAATATTGTTGAGAAATACGCATTTAAATTTTGAAATGTCGATTTTTATTACATATTACACGGGGGGTCTTAGGGGGGTGAAGGATTGCCAAAAACGGCCTTCCAGCGCACTCAGTGGCCGATTTTCATTTGGAAATCTCGATTTTTTTACATACCTTTGCACACAGAATCAGAGACAGCAAATGACCATTATCAAATAAGCTTCTTCTAGTCGCTCCAGCCTGGCTGACGACTGTCTTCTTCCCAGCAAGTGCCGTTGGTACCAGGCACTAGCAGGACTCTCAACAAACCCCGTTATACCCGTCTTCGGATATTATCCGACTGGGCTTTCTGCGCCCTGTCCAGGGGATCCCTGTGCCATAAATAATACTTGAAATTTACACTAATATGCTGAATATCAGTGAAAAGGATTATCGGCCTCTGGCCGAAAGGGCCGTCCTGGCCTTCACCCGTAAGGTCTTTGCCGGGTTCTTCAGCAAAGACGACATTGACGACCTGATTTCTGAAGTCGTTCTCCGTATGTGGGCAAAGCGTGAGCGGTATGACGAGAACCGCGGTGCCGTTTATGCCTGGGTGAACAAAATCGCCCGAAACATTGTTCTGGACGCTGCCAAGCGGGAAAAGCGCAGTCGCTCCCTCTTCTCTTCGGCCACGTTGGAGGAGGGTTTGGACGACGACGGCAACGTGGTTGGTATAGTTCCCGTGGCAAGTGACGAGACGGACGCCCAGGCTATCGCCCACGACACGGAGCGTGCTCTACGCGCGTCGGTCTCCAACGGGCGCGACGGCCGCCTGCTCAACGGCCTGATTCTCGGATACGACGCTGCCGAGCTGGCCGCGGCGGAGAATGTGGGGACCCCTGTGATTCACACTGCGGTGTGCCGACTGCGCGGAAGACTGCGCTCCGTAGAATAGAATAGGGGCGTCAAGCCCCTTTCTTCATCACTTCAGCCCCGATAAGCTCATCCGCCTCTTTGGTCAATTTGGCGATTGTCGGATCTCCAGCGTAAGATTCTATTTGTAACCAAGTAATTAAAGAAAACAGCAAGCATATGACAGACACCAAGACCACACTACAGATCGTCATCGACCAGACGATCGCAGCCGACCTCAAACCACTCAGATCATTCCTCTTCTCCAACCCTTCCGAACCCCTCATCGCGACCGGATCGGGCGGAGCCGAGACGTCGGGGGAGTTCGCCGCACTTCTCTACGGCGCCCGAGGCGGGGTTGCGACCAGCATGACTCCATATACGTTCAACTCCCTCAGCGACGCTGCCCTGAAAACGGCGAAAATCCTGCTGGTCAGCAAGGGAGGCCACAACAACGACATAGTCTTTGCCACCAGACGCGCCCTCGAAGTCAATCCCGACAAGACAGCGGCCGTCAACTTCTCGGACTCCGACCGCAACGAAGCCCGCAAGCTCTTCCTTAAGGCCGGCTCCGACAAGTCTTTCGTCATCCCCATGAAGAATGTCCATGACGGTTTCGTATCGACCGGCACATCCCTGTCATACTTCGCGCTACTCACCAGAGTCTTCCAGCCCGACGTTGACCTGAAAAAGTACCGGACGCTTCCGGAACAACCCTTCACCCTATGCCGCAACGATGGCTCGATCCTCACCCCTGCGGACTTCGGTACTGTCTGTAACTATATCATCCTTCATGGCAGCTGGGGCTGTCCTGTGGCGGACAACCTGGAAGGAAAGCTCGTCGAATGCGGTCTTGCCTCAGCCGGGGTATACGACTACCGGAACTACTGTCACGGCCGTTTCATTTACACCTCAAATCACCTGGAAGATTCCGCAGTAGTCCTTCTCGCTTCACCCCGGGAGCGGGACATTCTAACCCGAACCAGGACCTTCCTTCCGCCATCCACGAAGATTGTCGTCATCACCACCGAGTATGACGCTCCTGAAGCGTCGCTGGATCTGCTGATTCGCTCAACGGAGTTCTACCACTCGGTCTGTTCAGCGGTCGGGGTCAATCCGGAAAGCCCCCGGAACCCCGGACGAATCGACAAACGAAAGCCTATCTGGGTCCCGTTCATGGCAGCGCTGAAGAAACAGGGACCCCTAAGACTGTGATACAAGTCGGAGGGTCGTCATATTGTCCCGAATTCTCAGTATATTTGTAGGCATCACCATTCGATAACCAGTCAACAAACGTCTATGTCAAATCTCGTCACCGTTACATGCCCCAAGTGCGGCAAGCCCGTCACCGTCAACTGCCGCTACACCGGAGGATCCTCTTCTGATTACAGCATCTGCCGCAACTGCGGCAAGAGCGTTTACGTCCAGTACAGCAATGACTCCTTCGGATTCCGCATCATTGCGATAAGATGAAATAGCTGACATTCCCTTCACCGGTCATCAAAACCCAAGTTATGATAACGCTTAACGACATTCCTTTCGATTATCTCGTCGGTTGGGCAAAGGCGAACAAGTCAAGCCATCCGGAACTTAGCTACCTGGGAACTCTAAACAATAAGGGTATTTTCCCGGCTGGCACAATATGGAGAGATGCTGAAATAGGACTACCGCTCAATACGTCTTCGTCAAAACTCAAAACAGCCCTTTTATTATGCGAGGATGCCATAACCCGGGACTATGCTGACGATAACAAGACGGTGGTTCTTCCGGCGAATGCCTCTCAGTACTCCTCCTTCTATGATATGGTCAGGGCGTTTATCCATGAATATCGATTGGAAATGGAATATGTCCTTTCCATACCCTCGACGAAGTATAAAGACAGTCTCGTAAAAAAGATCAATGCATTTCGGGAAACATACGAGTTTTCTCCACGGCATCAGGACCCGACTGGAAGGAATGTGATTGCAGACCAGAACAGGACAACTCGCCAGAGGGTAGACCAGTATCTTTCGGAGCTGACAAAAGATTGCAAGGATTGCCTTTCCGGTGAAAAGGTAGGACGTGTCGTCGCCGACCCCGTCTTCTTGTCTAGTTTCGCTGTATTCCGCGGAAGAGTCGGGAAGATGGTATCCATTGACACTTTTGTCCAATCAGCAGAAGCGGATAGCCTTGATGGGAGAACTCTGGAATTCCTCGCTTCCGTTTTGGACATGACGCTTTCTAAGAACTCCTACGCTAATATTCCAGTAATCACCTCCGGCCTTTTGGGTGACTTCGGCGATACAATTGGTGGGGTTTTCAGTTATTTCCGAAAAGAGGTTATCGGCATCCGTACCAACATTGAACTGAAGGGGCTCCTCAACAACATTCCTGACAGCGCCCTTCGTGAAGCCCTGTATTCGCTTATACTTAATTCGGACGAATTTATTAAGTATGACGACAACGGGGAGGCAGCGGTCACTCTTAGATGGGACTACCTTCAGACTGTCCCTGCCAGAGTGTGTTGGATCCTATATGAAGATGAAGCCTTTGACTATAAAACCGCCATTCACGAGACGGAGCTTGTGAAGAAGTACAACGCAAGAGCTAAGCTCTATGGCGTGAAAAGAATAACGGTCAATCAGCTACCTTCGGCGAGTCAATCCGGTGATTGTTGGAAACCCATGTCTCTTGGAAAAACCGGGTTCTGGAAAATACGCTCTTCAAAGAAAGAGGGTTATGATTTCGACTCTTTCATCAGAAATTATTTGAGGAAAAATGGATCATCTGCGTCCTTCGATGATTTTCTAAGAATCATTGCGGATGATGGCCAATACCGGCTATACAACAATAACGAAAGGTCTGTTAGGGCGAGATTCATTAAAAACGGGGGTGTTATTGCTCATTTACCAAAGACCCAGGTAAGAACCATAAAAAAGCGATTGACTACTGCGGAAAGGAGGAAGATGAAGGATGAGATTGTGTCCATCCTTGATAACCTGGGTAAGACAGTTACCACTAATGAAGTGTACAACATATTCCTCCCGGGTCATCCTGCAACTTTGTTTGCTACATTCTCTTCGTGGGTAAGAGAGCTGATCGATGACGGAGAAGTGAATGCTATCGTTAGTCCAGGCGGTAGGACGCCGACCTATCTCTCATCTGCTTCTGTGCCGACTGTTAAACCGCGTTCGCTTGCTGATGAGATTGTTGACAAGACAATTGAGATTATTAATGGGTCAACGTCGTTATCGGTTATGATCGGGGACCTCTATTCCAAGCTTAAGGAAATCATTCCTGACTCGTGTCGGAATAAGACTCAGGTAATAAGCCGGGCCTTGCATAATGATTCCCGCATAAGATTTGAAGGTCCGGCGAAGAGCACAGTCGTAAAGCTTGCCAAATAACAGGACTCAAGGCAACCCAGTAAGTAAAGGGATCTATTTACCTGTTGTCCGAAAATGGACTAAATAAAAGCCGTAGGTGTGAAAGCCTACGGCTTGCTTTATAGGTTGATTACATAGTCCTTGATTGTTTGCGGATTCCCGCTTGAACTCTAATATAGAATTCACAACTTATTGTCCATGACAGGACATAAGAAAAGCCGCAGGACAGCGGCGTTGTATCTTTAGAATTCCTTTATCAATTCTCCCTCATTTTCGGGGATGGAATCGGAAACAGACTTTGGCACAGCCACCAGATAATAGCAATCATAGTCATAATGCTTCATTCCGTTCTGGTCCTCGTCAAGCAAACAGTACTCCATCTCTTCGCTGTGTCCCCAATCCTGATAAGCGAAAACCTTATCCACCCCATACTTCTCGCAGATGAACCTTATTACCGGCGAGGTTGTTTCCTGAAGACGGACGAACTTTTCAAAACAATACAGACATAAATCATTATATTGGATGTCCTTGTTCCTGTAAGCCACCCACTCGTGTGAACCTGTCTCAATCTCAATGAGAGTGCCTTTGCCCCCAAGTCCTTTTTTTATTTCGCTAAGTTTCATATCATAATGATCTTCAAGACAAAGATAGGGATTATTTGGACATCAGGTCAATATTTTCCTTTTCTTTTGCCCCGGGGATTATCCGGGACGGATTTTTGATTGGAAATAGAACAAAAAAACATTGGGGAGAAATACCTTCGGACAACAGAATAATAGATGAAAGATATTCATCCACTAAACGTATTTATTGTAAAAGACCGGCTGGCTATATATGAAAGAAGAAGATTTCAATTTGAGTATCGGAAATGAACCGGAGGCTGATCTAGACCTTGAGTTTGGGTATGTGCTTGATGATGATCACCTTGATGAACAACCCATGGAAGGTACACCGTTACACTCAGTGATGATGGCAAACGGAATACTAACACTTGAGGATCGGGAGAGATACTACCATTATTCTCCCGATAATCGCGGATGTTGTATGGAGAAACCAATCATCATTGAGGAAAAAGAAGATTATGTCTATCTCGAATACAGTATTCTCAAGTATCTTCTTCGCCCGGTGCCATTCCGTTTCGTAGACTATGAAATCGAAAAGCAGCGACTGATCTGCCATGATGGCAAATACCTGGACGCCCTATTAGTCAAAGTATATACCCACCCAATGTTTGACATGGACGAAAACGGTAGTATTCATCGTCAAGAGCCGACTTCCCTTGGAACGGAGGAATATTGGTTCGATATCTCGGCCGGTTACAAAGCAATGGGAGAGAGATTGAATACGCGACTCGATAGAGAGGATGGTTGATACCCCATAATAGATGGAGATTGCCAATTTCTAGCCCGAAAGATAAACTGGTGAAAGTGAATTCGATTGATTTCTGCCTCTAGGTGTTACTTGCACCCTGTTTCGCCCATGTCAGCCCTCATTCTTTACCTGTCAATGGCTCCGGGTGTACTGGCTGAAACGTTTGAGATGAGAGTAGCATCCGCTATCCTGCGCAGCCCATAGAGGTATCACCACTTATTGTGGCCTTCTTGCCGGTAGAGATGGGAGTTCCATTCACGACGTTATTGAGCAGGATCCGGTTTCACGCCGATGACAGAGTCATCAGAGGGTAGGGAAACGGATTCTCCGCTCATTCTTGCGTTTCTGCTCCGCCCCGGACAACCTCCGGGGCGGATCTTTTCAATCAAAGCTATTACCGATCGAGGATCAGTCCATACACGCTTTTCAGTGAGGAAACAACAACGGGCGTCCGTGCGGAATCCAATTCGCCGCTTTCACGCATGTAAGTCCTTTTATTCAGCTCAATCATCATGGACGGATATGCGAAGGGCATCACGGGCGACATGGAATTCGAGTATGGATGATTGAGCCCCGTCTTGAAGCCAACGCTTTCGAAGATGGATTTAGTCTGAAACAGAATTTCATCCTCCGGCCGGCTCCAGTCTTCGTTATATCCGATGCAGACATCAACATCGGACAAATCCGACGGGAATGAATGGCAATCCAGCAGGAATGTGGATGGCAGAAGGTTGCATCGGAGCCTGTCCATGAAGGCCTTATAGAAATCCTCATGTAGTCTTTTACTTTCTACGTCCCCAATCTTTCGATGACATTCACCGAAATCTGTATAGACAATACCTTGTCCGATTGATTCAAGCGGGTCGTTTTCCAGCCGCTCCACGTCGCAGAAGAAACGTGAGAATGGGAAAGACACTGGGACAATACGGTTGTCATGGATGGCAGCCTGGCAGAAGATCCAGTCCGTGAACCAATCCGTCCAACGGACGATGTGCTCATCTATCCCATGGCTCCAGCGCCCGTATCCCATCGGGAATACGGGGCTGGAATGGGGGATATGCAGCACTATTCGTTCAAACCGTGCCATTGGTAGCAGGTTATCCGCCCGGTGTTCGTATCCTCAATCTTTACGCCCCCGTAAGGGTCACGCTGGAAGATAAAACCTCCATTTTCGCTTCTTTCTATTTTCCGCTCAACCGTCGGGAGGATGAGATCCTCATCAGGTACGCCAAGTCTTCTCAGCAGATCCCTGAGATCGGCCGCCTTGAA
>JAEEGI010018033.1_pt1 | contig 14391 bp, 8 predicted proteins | sample 8958751 | NCBI WGS metagenome assembly JAEEGI01 (sample SAMN16246545, study PRJNA631951) | gut metagenome | biome: gut microbiome; feature: rumen; material: KS-attached | host: Bos | place: Iran: Karaj | collected 2018-10
ATTTAAATTTCTTTATAAAAAGGTAAAATTTATTTAAAACATGCGATTATATAAATTAAATAAATAAATAAGTTTAACTTTTTATGAAAAAATCTAAACAGATGAAAAAACATATTATTAAAATAAAGAGAATTAAAGAATAATTAAATATTAAATCTTATAAACAAATTTTTAACCCTATTTTTCAATTCTTTTTTTCTTTATTTTAAATCTTGTATATGGATTATCTAATAAAAACTTAGAAACAGAATCATGGATTCAAAATATAACTTATTGTTTATTCATAAAAAATATATAATATCCTAATATTCTTATTCTTTTATATTTTTTACTTTTTTACTTTTTCTTAATTTATTTAAAATATCAGAGAATCCGAATAAATAATTATCTTTTGATTAATAAAATAATTTATCTATAATCTATTTATTTGAAAAATTAAAAAAAATGAAAAAATCTCAAAAAAATAATTCAAAAAGTAAAATTGAAGAAGATAAACCAATGGTAGCAAAAAATTATTTTTCAATATTAAAAGACTTTGAGAAAAGAAAAGACGAAATTCTTCCAAAAAAAAAACCGTATAAACCAAAAAAAACATTGAAAGAAAAAATATATAATAATTATTCAAATAAACTAGGTGATTATTATAAAACAAATAAAAGTAGAATCTCATTATATGGAAGTAAAAAATATGAAAATTTATCAATAGATGAATTAGTAGAAGAAATGGGACAATATAAGAAAACTATTTTAAAAAAAATAAAAGACAATCCAGAATTATATTCAGCTAATATGAATTTTCCTCATTTAACAGATGATAATAAAATTATTTTAACTCCTTTACCAATTGAACAAAAGAATAAAAAATTAAAAATTGATAATGATGAATTTTATAAAGCTGAAAGAACTGGAGTTGTAATGAGAACTATTGAATATACTAATAGATTAGGAAAAAGAGATTTTGAAAATAATCAAAATATTTTTTTTGTTATGAAAAATGCAGTTGATAAAATTACAAAGTTTTGGAAAAATAATAATAATAAAGAAAATATTAGGAAATATCATATAAGGAAAGGTATTCAAATTTTAAAAAAAATTTCTTGTAAAAAATATTTTATGATTTTAAAAAAGTTTTACAATGACTTTCAATCAAAAAATAAAACTTATTTTTTAATTAATAAAAAAGGATTTAATAGGTTATTTTACTGGAATAAAATTATTTATTTAGGAATTAATATAAATAAATCATATATAATGAGTAATAAAATAAAAAAATTTTTAAAGAACAGAATCAATAAAAATATTGCAAATAATAAAATTAATAAACCCAAAAAAAAACCTATTTTAAGTTATCAATATTTTACAAAAACAGTAATTGATTTGAAAAAAATTAAAATGTTACAAAAAAATATTTTAGATTTTTTAAATAGAAAAACTTATAAAATTAATGAAAAATTGAAAATAAATACTCTTTCATCATCAATAGGATTTCCATTAAAGATATTAAAAATAAAACCATATTTAATGACAAAAACAATTAAATATATTAAAAAGGAAGAAAATATTTTAAAAAAAATGAATTTAAAAAAAAGCAACATTAACTTTAGTTTTGATGAAAATAATGTAATATCATTACCACTAATAAATGGAAGTAATTCTTATATCACAAAAATTAGGTCTAAATCTCCAATTTTAAAAAAAACTAATAATTATTTTCAAAATCAAATTATTTCAAATGATATAAATTTTAAATTATCACAAGATAATAATTATTACAAAAAATACTCTTTTTATTTTATTAAAACAATTTTAAAAATTTTATTTGGAAATTTTATTAAGCATTTAAGAGATTATAATAAATTTCGATTAGAAAAAGTAAGACAATTAATAAAACTAAAAACTAATGTTTATCTCAGACATTATTTTTTAATTTGGATTAATAAAAGTAATTTTATTTATAATTATACTTCCAATATAAAAAAAATTGCAAAGTATCCTAAATCAACATTTAGATTAAAAGCTTTTACTTATTCAAAATCAAGGAAAAATAAAAATAAAATTAATTATCAATTATATTTTGCATTCACTTTATTTAGAAATTATATTTTTAAAAAAATATTTAATTCTTTTAAGAATTTTAATTTCGAATCTAAGATAAAAAGTTTTATTTTTACACTAAAATTTATAACAATGAAAGAATTTTTTTATCGATTAATTTTAAACAGTTTAATTAAAAATAATATTAATATAAATAATAAAGAAATAATAAGTTTATTAAAATTTGGTTCAAATAAAAATTTCAAATATAATAAAAGATTAGGTAAAATTTTAAATTTAAATTTAACAAATAATTCAGAATATGATAACTCAACAATGTTTTTTAATGAATATGTAAAAAAATTATTATTGATTCAAAAAAAGAATAGAGAAAAATCAGATTCAGAAAATAGTTCTGAAACAGAGAAAATCGATGTTTCAAATGAAAATATTAAAATTCCAAATTTTTTTGAAAAAAATATATCCAAAAAAAAAATAAAGGAAATTAATATTGAAAATAATAAAAATAATAATTTAATAGATAAAAAAAAATTTATAGAAAATGATCCAGAAAAAGATAATATTTATCTTAATTCTCCTTATAATAGTTTAAATTATCGTAAAAATGAAAAATCCTCAGATAAAATGAAAAAAATTATGATACCAAAATTATCGAATTTAACATTGAATAATAGTGAAAGAATTCTAAATTATACATCAAAATCTCTTCCTCAAAAAAATGATAGAATTACAATAGTAAGAAGTCCAAAAAATAAAGATAAAGTCGAATTAAGAGATATTTTTATATATGATTTTCCTTATTAAATTATAAAAAATGTATAAAACTTTAACTTTTATCATTTCTTTTAGGAGTTATCTTTTTGTAAGTAATAATTAAAAATGTTTAAATTATTTGTTCCAACTTCTTATATATTAATTTGGTCTCTTCAAATTAAATATTCCTTTCTATTCTTAAATATTAAAATGATATTTCTTGTATTTAATTATTAAATTATATTTAATAAAATTTAAATTTCCCTTTAATTATAATTTTTTCTTTATAAATTCTGTTTATTGATCATTTTTTTATATTGGATGACAATTCAAAAATGTTAAATATATTAATATTATTGTACTTTTAAACTAATAATTTAATATATATTATCTTTTTTTCCAAAATTTATTTATTTTGAATTTTTTTAATTTATTATTAAATAAGGAATAATGAAATAATGAAATGTAAATATGTTATAAACATTCAATTAAAAAAATGGAATAAATATGATTTATTATCATTGAGAATTAGATTTATTATTTCAGACAAATAATTACTGATTTAATTTTTCATAAAAGAGATTATAAATATAATTATTATTTTTCTTCAAATTGTTTTTAAATAAAAAATTAATATATAATGAGAATAATATCAATTAGACATTGTAAAAGTAGAAATAATGAATTGATGGAAGAAGACTATAGAAAATATTTAAAAGAAAGAAGTTCAGACCCAGATATAGGAAAAGGTGAAGAGGAAAGGTGTAAGAGAGTAGGACAATTTTTAAAAGAAAATAATATAAGGATAGATAAATTTTATTCATCTCTTCATTTAAGAGCATTAAAAACAATGACAAATATTGTAAAAGCATACAATGAAAAAACTCCAAAAGAAGCTTTTTTAGAAATTCATGAACTTGGAGGAATTTATTTAGAAAAAAAAGGTTTTCCAGGATTAAATTTAGAAGAAATTAAAAAAAATTTTCCTGATATTATAATTCCAAATGATATTGATATAAGTAAAGGTTGGTATTTATGTGAGCATAAAGAAACTTTTGAAGAAGCAAAAAATAGAACTAAAAATGTTATTAATAAATTAAAAGAAATGGCTGTTAATTGTGAAGATGATAATTATACTATATGTTTAATTACTCATGAAAATTTTTCTAATGGATTTTATTCTCTTTTAAATGGAATTGATTATATGAAAACTAATTTAAATTTTGGAAATGAAAATTTGGCTTTGTCTTCTTTTACTATTGATAAGAAAAAAAATGTTAAAATTGAGTTTCTTAATTTTAATTGTTTTAAGTAAATATTTTTGGTTTTAAATTTAATAAAATTATAAATTTATTTATGTTTATAAATAAAAATTTAAAAAATTCTTTTTATAATATGTTTGAATCATTAGAAATATCATCATTTCTATTTTTATTATTTTGATAAAATCTATTATTTGCATCATCTATAATATCTTTAATATCTAACATTTTATCTAATTCTTTAGAATAAAAACCATAAATATCTTTTTTTTCACTTTCTTCTCCCATATTAATATTTATTTTATTAATTAAATCAATTAATTGTTCATTTTTACAATCTTCAAAATCATTTGGATTATCAATAGAATTATTTGTATCTTTCATTGTTAAATTTTTTATTGAATTCTCTTTATCTTTATTTATTTTATTGTCTGAAATTTCATAAGAATCAGGAATTATTTTTCTAATATAATCCTTTAAATTACCACCACACTCCCTATCTCTATAAACAAATTTTTTATAAAATTCTTGAAGTTGTTTTTCTTCTTCAGTTTGTTCTATTTCTTCATTAATAATACTATTAGTTATATTTTGACCTTTTAAATTATCGTTATTATCTATAACTATTGATTGTGATATATTCGAATCAATTAAAGATTGATTTTTGAAATCAATAATACTACTCTTGAGAATATTTGGTTCTATATTATTATTGTTTAATAAAGTACTTTCATTATTAATATTGTTAGCATTTATTAATTGTGAATTTTTCATTATGCTATTTGACACCAAATTATTTTTTAATTTATTTGTTTGTTTTACTTTTACAAAAGAATTTCTTAAAGTATTATTCTGAGATTTTATTAAAGAATTTTGCATTGATGATCTTCTTAAAGGAGAAATATATGGAATATCATCTTTTTCAAAATCGAGAGAATCAAAATTCTTTTTTGATTTAAGATGAGCATTTTCAATTTTAAGAGCTGACATTTCATTTAATTTTTTTGTCTCATATTGTTTATATTCTAATTCTAATTTTTTTTCTTCTTTTTTTTGTTTTTTTAATTCCATACGTTTTCTTTTATATTCTTCATCATTTTGTTCATAACTTCCTCTACTCATTGATATTTTATTTTTTTTATTATTATTTTTATTTGATGATCTTAAAATATTATTATTTAAAATCTCATCAATTATTGGAAAATTGGGTGGTTTTTGATTTTCTTTACTTTCTTCATTTGGAGAAACTTTTTTTTCTAAATTATATAATTTTTCATTTAAATTATTATATTGATTTTTTATTTGATAATTTATAATCATTTTTTCTATTGAATTTTTAGCTTCATTAAATAATTTATTTTTATTAAGATTCTTTTTTTGAATTAAATTATATTGTTGAGAAAAAGCAAGATGCCTTCTTCTCATATGATCTTCTAAAAATTGTTCAGTATAAAATTTTTTATTTGCACAAAATTGACAATAATATCTTGTTTTTGATTTACTCTTTTTAACATCATATTTTTCATCTTCTTCATCATCTATTAAAACATTATTATTTTTTTTTCCTTTTAAAACTTCTCTATATGATTGAATTAATTTCTCTTGTTCTTTATTTTTCTTTAATAAAGTTTTTATTTCATTGTTGGAAACAAAATTATTATTATATGGTAAATTATTATTCTTAAATTGACTTGAAATTGAATTTATTTGATTATTTAATTTATTGTTTTCTTTTAAGAAATAATTAGTATTATTTAAAGAATTTTTTGTTATGTTTTGGAGTATATTTACTAATTGAATAATATTTTCTTCAGGTAAAGATTGAATATCATTCAAATTAATTTTTGAAAAAAGAAAATTATTTATAAAAGGATTAATTGATTTTGAGTTATTTGGATTTAATTTCATCATATCATTCATAAGAAAATTGAGATTAGGATTATTAAAATTATTTGATTGATGAAAATTAGAGAAATTAGTTTGATTAAAATTAGAATTATACGTTTGACCAAAGCCAGTATTGTTAGATTGGAAAAAATTATTATTTGATTGATTATTATAATTTTGATTATAGTTTATATTATTTGAACTATTTGTTTGATTTGGATTAATTATTCTATTTGTATCATCAAAATTAATTTGATTGTTTGACATTGATAATAAAGTATTTGATATTAATTGAGGATTTTCTAAAAATGTATTTGAAATTTGAGTTTGTGAAGCTTCCATTTTATTATAAAATTATAAATATTTAATATAATGATTTTAATTTTATTTTTAAAGAAAAAAATAAATAAATAATTAAAAATAAATTTTAAAACGAATATGAGGATAAAATATTTTTCACATAATAACATTTTTTTTCTATTATTCCTCTTTTTTATAAATAAAAATATTCAATGTTTACAATTAAAGTCAACTACAACTCAATTAGAATCAAATAAAGATTCTCTTGATGAAATAGGAGGAAATTTATTTGAAGATATTTTAAATCCACCTAAAGTGGAAGAAGAAGAACAAGAAGAGGAAAAAGAAAAAAAAGTTAAAGAAAAAAAAGATGATAACGAAGAACAGTTAGAAAAAGAATTAAATGAATTACCCGATTCAAAAAATAAAGAAAAAAATAAAGAAGAAGAAAATAATAATGAGAAAAATAATGATGAAGTCAAAGAAAAAAGTAAAGATGAAGATAAAAAAAAAGTAAAAAAAAAAAATAAAGATAAAGAAAAAAGTGAAGATGAGGAAAAGGAAAAAGAGGATAATGATAAAAAAAAAGAAGATTCAGAGAAAAATAAAAATAAAGATAAAGATAAAGATAAAGATAAAGATAAAGACAAAGATAAAGATAAAGATAAAGACAAAGATAAAGATAAAGATAAAGATAAAGATAAAGATAAAGATAAAGATAAAGATAAAGATAAAGATAAAGAAAATGATGAAAAAGAGTCAAATTATTTATTACTTAATAATTCTTTATCTAATAAAAAACAAAATGAAGATAATACTGAAACTGATATAAGTTTAGTGTATAAAGTACATAATCCAATATTAGATCCTTCAAATTCAACGAAAACAAAAATGTGGTCTATATTAACAATAATAATATTTGGTTTTGGATATTTAATAATAAGAACTGGATATAATGCTTTAAAAAATATGAATAAATTTTTCTCAAAATGTATTGCAAGTTTAAGTAATCAATTATTATTTTTACTTTTTTGTTTTATGATTGTTATATTAATATATACTTATGGAAATTTTGATTCTATTCCTTTAAATTGGGAATATTTTATAGCAGGTATTGCAATTTGTATTTTAGGATGGATTATATTTAATATTTATATTATAATTTTATCTTATTTTGCAGTAAAAAAATGGGAAAAATTAGAAAAAAATTCATCATCATTTACTGATTTAAGACATAAATTTGATAATATTGTTAATAATAAAAATAATAATAATAAATTAAATGAAAGTGAAATTATTGAATCTTTTGAATATTTAATATTAAAAAGATTTTTTTTTATTCCTTTATTTCCTGTTTTTAAACCTTGTTCATTTAGAAAAGAAATGAATTTTAGTGTATATTTAAAAAAATGTTTAATAGAAAAACTGCGATTATTTTTTAAATTTTCATGGACTTCATGGATATTATTATTAACTTCAATTATGTTTTGGAATATTTTTATATGTGATAATTCAGTGAGAAATAGTTTAATATTTTTAATGATAATACCATTTTTAGGTTTATTAATATCATTTATATTATTGTTATATACTAAAAATATATACAGAAAAGTTATAGAACCAATAAATCAAAATAATATAGCAGATTATCAAGATGTTGATTCAAATTCAAATTCTGCTCTTCAATCAATTGCTCATCCTAAATATTTATTACATTTAATTCAAAATGAAAAAGAAATGGAAAATTTGAATGATAATAAATCATTTATTCATCAAAATTTTCATCAAAGACCTCCTTCAATTTATGAAAATTTATTATTTTTTGGAATTTCAGGTTTCTCTTTAATATTAAATATCATCCAATCAATTTGTATTATTTTTATTGTTTGTAGTGTAATAACTTTTACAAAACATTATCCAAAAATCATAAATAAATATTCAAATCTAATAAATATTTTATTAATTGGTTCTCTAATTATTTATTTTGTTTTACAAGGATATTTAACTGCTCTTTTATTAAAATATTATACTATTATTAATTCTATTGAAATGAGAAGAAATGAAAAATGTGTTCAAAAAATGATAAATAATCATTTATATCATAGTGGAAAAATTGCTGAAGAAATTTTTAAAAATTTTAAAAAAATATATTTTGATATGAAAATAAATCAACAAAATGAGATTCAAGAAGAGAAAATATTAATTAATGAAAATAATGAACAAGAAAATGAATTAAAATGTACTTTTATTCCTTTACAAAATATGATAAAAACTTGTATTTGTAGATATACAAAACAAAATAATGAAAATGCATTTATTGATATTGAAAATGACTTAATTCCTTTTTTAAAAACTTTAGGTAATAATTTAACAAATGAAGAAATTGAATTTATGCTTCATTTAATTCAAAATTTTAATAATTTTAAAGGACAATTATCTTTTGATAATATTTGTGACATTTATGGAGCTATTCTTCATTTTAGACAGAAAAATCCTTTACAAATAATAAATTATGTTTTTGATAATTATTATAAAAATAATCCTCAATATTTTCGAGACTCACATTTTACTTATAATAATATTGAATTATTTGTTAATACTTATCATAAATTTTTCAATGTTGAACAAGCTAATTTTATTAAAGAACAATGTAGTTATTTAGGAGAAAGTTTTACTTTAGATTCTTTAATGATAAATATTTTATCTCTTAGACAATATTACGCTTATTAATTTTTACAAAAATCAATGAATATATAATATTTATTTATTTTTCTTTTTTTTTTAATTTAAAACATATATATTATTCCAATTCATTTATTTTCCTATATAAATAGAAATCTTTTTTTGGTATTAAATGACTTTGTAAAAAGTAATTGAGCAAAAACCACAAATATGGTTTAATAGAAGGTGAAAAATAAAAACCCATAAAAATTAATCTTAAATTTAAAAAAAATTAATTATATAAATCCAATTTATAAAATATCAATATTATTTTTATGTTACTGATATATAATAAATTATTTTTTTATTTAAAATATTCAAATAAATTTCAAATTTTAAAATTCAAAAATATGGTAATTAAAAATTAAAGAATAGAAAAAATATAAAGTTTAATCAAAGAGAATCTTGAATATACTTATTTTTAGGGAATATATATAATAAATTTAGAATTTAAAGTAAAAAATATTCTTTAAATTAATTTTATATCATTATTTCTTTTTATAATTTCATTTTATATATATCAAATATTTTTTAAAAATTCAAATCTTCCTATATTAATGATTATTGATTTTTTTTAAAATTCATATTTTTTGAATTATTATTTTTTTAGGTTTTAATTTTAAAAATTAAATTAATTTAAAGTATTATGTTTGATGAAAGAGGAAAAGCAGAAATTTCAAAAGTTTTTGATAATAATTATGAATATATAAGTATTCTTGGTGAAGGAAGTTATGGTAAAGCATATTTAGTTAAAAATAAAAGTGATAAAGTAAAAATAAATAAATTAAACTTTAATTTTTAGTCATTGGCAGTGATAAAAACAATTCAAATTCCAACAACAGAAAAAAGAAATGAAGCATTATTAGAAGTAAAAATATTAAAAAATTTAAAACATCCATATATAATACATTTCAGAGAATATACTCAATATAAAAATACAATATATATTATAATGGATTATGCAAATGGAGGTGATTTATGTCAAAAAATTAAAAATCAAAGAGAAAAAGGAAAATATTTTTCAGAAAATCAAATTTTAGATTATTTTACTCAAATTTGTTTGGCAATAAAACATATTCATGATAGAAAAATATTACATAGAGATATTAAAAGTCAAAATATATTTTTAATGAAAGATAATAAAATTAAATTAGGTGATTTTGGTATAGCCAAATGTTTAAATAATACTTTTGAAAAAGCAAAAACTTTAATAGGAACTCCTTATTATTTAAGTCCTGAAATTATAAATGACAAACCTTATGATTATAAAAGTGATATATGGTCTCTTGGTATTTTATTATATGAAATGTGTGCCTTAAAAATGCCTTTTGAAGGATATAATATGCCTCAATTATATATGAAAATTTCAACTGGAAATTATCCTCCTTTAAGTAAAAATTTTAGTCAAGATTTAAGGAATATTGTAAATTCTATGTTAAATGTTGATAGTAATAAAAGACCATCAATTGTTGAAATTTTAAGGAATAAAATTATTAAACCAAGGATTAAAAATTTTTTAAATGAAAATGAAATTAATAATGAATTTTCTCATACTATTTTACATAGATATAATGTTTTGAAAAAACATAATGATAATGGAATTAATGAAGATAAAGATAAAGAAATATTATCTGATAATAATTATAGTAATAAAATGTCTAATAAATATTCTAATAATAATAAAAGTAATAATCATTCAAATTATCATAACAGAGAAAGAGATAGAGAAAAAAATATTATGAATGAATTAAATCTACTTAAAAAAGACTTAGCTGGTCCGGCAAGAGAGCAGAAATTAAATAATTATATTATGAATTATAATAGTAATGGAAATAATAATAATAATTATAATAATAATAATTTTAATAACATTTTCAATCAAAATCAAAAAAATATTAGTGATAAAAAAGAAAAAAATTACAATAGAAATAATATTCAAAATAGTGAAAGAATAAAAAAATTACAAAGAAAAGAATTTTCAGATAAAGATAATAATTCAAAATTTAGTCCAACTGAACCTTCCTCAAAAAATAGTTACAGCAGTAATAATAAAAGTAATAATAATATAATAAATTATAAATATTCAGATAGAAATAAAAGAGAAAAAGAACAAAAAAGTAATTTACAAGATTTGATGAAACAAATGAGAAAAAAATTAAAAAATGAACAAGAAAAAGAACAAGGAGTTATTTGGATGAAAGGAATGGAAAATTTCATTGATATATTAAATAAAGATAAAGATAATGATAATAAAATTAATCAAAAAGAAATAAATAATCAAGAAGAAGAAATGTTAAATTTTGAAAAATTACAAAGTGAAGATGTTAAACAAGAGGAAATTACAGTTGAAAATAATATTAATGACAATGATTATAATAATTATAATTTTGATAATAAAAATAATAATTTATATCATGACCTTATGAATGGAGTTGAAATTAATAGAAATTTAAATATAAATTATTCTAAAGCTAAAGATGACAAACCTTCTATTCAAACCATAGATAATTTATTATATGAAGAATTAGTTAATGATTTAGGAAAAGATGTATTATTAGATTTAACTAATTTAATAAAGAAATTAGTAAATGATAATATCATTAATTTTGATTATGAGGAAATTAATAAAAATATAAAAGAATATTATGAAAAAAAAGAAGTAGCTAATTTTATTATTGATAAAGCAATAAGTAAAATTCCTGATATATATTATTTGATGTTAGAAGGAAAAATAAATTAATTATTAATTATAAAATTTTTAAATTATTTGTTAAAGTAATATTTTATGTTATTTTAGTAAATGTAAATTAAAATATTCAAATTTGAAAAATTTAAATTATAATTTATATCAAAACAGACATAATTAAATTCTTTTTTATAAAAAAGAAATAAAGTAATTTATTTGAAACCCATTATAAACAAAATAATAATTTTATTAAACCAATCTTAAATTTGAAATTAAATACTAACTTTTTATTGTTCAACACAAAAAGAAACTTTATAATTGATTTTTCAATCTTTTAATTAACCATTTAAACTTTCTTTCAATTTCATCATTTGATAATTTTTTCCATTAACAGAGCCCAAATTATCAATATCTAAATTATTATTCTTATATTGTTCCTCTTTTTTCTCTATCCAAATAGCCAAGGTATCAATGATAAAATTAGGATCTTTCATATTATTCATTAATTCAATAAAAGACCAAAATCTAAACCTTAATTTTTTTCCCTTTAATTGAATTTCATATATATATTCTTCAGAAAATCTTCTTTTGATGATTCTAATGCATCTATAACATTATCTAGTTTTAATTTTTCTGTTTTTGCTATTTCATTAGATTTTTTTTTATTTATTACTTCTATATTTACTTCTGAAGCTGTAAAGGATTTGACATTTTATAATTTATTTTTTTAAAAATGAAATTTAATTTTTTATTTGAATAATTATTTGTTATACATATAAAAATTAATTATTTACTATATAAAACTGTTTTAAATTGTTATTTCAATTTTTCAAACCCTTCTTCATTAGTATCTTCTTGAGATAACTTCTTAAAAAGCAATCAAATATTCTTTAATAAACATAGAATTCTCCTTCATAAATTACCAAAAGGTAATTATATTTTATTAAATTTCATTTTAAATATATTTAACCTTGAATTTAACATTAAATAGACATATATTTTTTTAAATTATGAATATATTATTAAATAATCAAACATATTTTAACTATCATAATATTTATTTCTTTTATGAAGTTTTTATAAAGAGATTGGAATCTTTTTTGTTTTAATAATTATAAAATTTTAACTGAATTTTTCAAATATCAATCCTGATTATATTTTTCTTAAAAAATATTAAAAAAAACATTATAAATCTTTATTTTCAAGTTTGGAAAAAGAATTATATAAAGAAATTTGATTCTCTAAACACACGGAAAAATTATAATTTCTGATTTTTTTTTACTTTTTTTTCATATTTGTTTACTATATTAGCTTATTTTCTTTAATTGTTAAATTATTTATTTCTTAATTTTTTATATCATTTGAGATTTATTTTAAATAATATTTTTTTTTGTTTATTCCTTTTCTGTATTCTTTTTTATTCATTTATTTTATCTTTATCATTTTACCTTTATTTTTCATCTTCAATTTTATATTATTTCATTATTCTGAGTTTTTATTGTGTTAGATGAAGATTATAGTTTTTATCTACCTTTTCAAGTTACTTTCCTTCAAACTACATTGAGATTTTTTTTTTTTCTCTTAAGTTTTATCACTAAACATATGTGTGAAAAATTTTAATTCGTGTCAATTATAAAAAACCATTATATTTAAATGATTAGATACTCCTTCATTACTCACTAAAAATAATTATTTTTATCTTCAATTTTTAAACTTCTTAAGCTTAATTTTTCATCTTCATTTCTTTTTTTTTTTCTTCAAGAAATTAAAAAAATTACTTTTTCAAAAAAATTCAGTTTAAATTATTATTAAAAAAAATTATGGGTGATAATCAATCAAAAGCTCCTAGAGCAGAAGAACCAAATAGGGCAAAATTTCCAAATGAAGAAAATAAACAAAATTCCATTAATAATGAAATAAATAAAAATTTAATGCCATCAATATCTAATAGACCAGTATTATCAGAATCAGCATCGAAGTTTCAACATTATTTAAAATTTTTATATAAAAATAATTTTGTTTCACTAACTTATGAAGATTTATGTGTTTTTATAATTCAATATCATTGGAGAAGATATTTTATTGAAGAAATAAGGAAAAAAAAAAGAGGAATAATTGATGTAATTTATACTTCTTTAACTACAAATCAATTAGCAGAAGCAAAAACAACAAAAACTTTTTTAATTTTAGACGGAAGAAAATATCCTTATAGATGTTTTGATTTAACAGTTTATCAAAAATTATCTAAATTTATTGAAGAATTAGGAGGAGTTAGTATTTTACCTGCTATTTTTATTAATGGATATTATATCGGTTCTTATGAAAATTTACAAGAATTTGAAGATTCAAATATTATTTCTAAATTATTGATTGGAGAATATGAAGATTCTTGTCTTGTTTGTCATATTACTAAAACTAATTTAGATTTAGATACTTGTCCTTTTTGCTATAAAAAATATAAGTATTTTGCAAAAAAAGATCATAAGTATGATATTTGGGAAATGAGAAAATAATACTTTTTAATATTATTTTAATAATTATTCAATTTATTTTTATTTTTTTTTGATATTGGTTATTATTTTAATTAAAATATTTTCTTTTAATATGGAAGAAGATAAAATTAAACAATTAAATGGGGATTGGGGATTGGGGATTGGGGATTGGGCCCAATCCCCAATCCCCAATCCCCAATCCCCATGATAATTTAATTTTTTCTCATCTTTTTAT
>JAEEGI010018035.1_pt1 | contig 14390 bp, 9 predicted proteins | sample 8958751 | NCBI WGS metagenome assembly JAEEGI01 (sample SAMN16246545, study PRJNA631951) | gut metagenome | biome: gut microbiome; feature: rumen; material: KS-attached | host: Bos | place: Iran: Karaj | collected 2018-10
CGGCCGCCGGGTTGTAGCGGAAGAGGTTCCAGTAGCCGCACTTGACGGCCTTGTCCATCTCCTTCTGGCAGTTCTCCATGCCGCCCTTGATCGAGTGCATCTCGCAGGGGGCGTAGGCGATGATCAGAGACGGTCCCTTGTAGGCCTCGGCCTCGACGATGGCCTTGAGGGCCTTCATCTTGTTCTCGCCCATCGCGATCTGCGCGACGTAGACGTAGCCGTAGGTCATGGCCATCTCGGCAAGGCTCTTGGACTTGATCTCCTTGCCGGCGGAGGCGAACTGCGCCACCTGGCCGATGTTGGAGGCCTTGGAGGCCTGGCCGCCGGTGTTGGAGTACACCTCGGTGTTGAAGACGAACACGTTGACGTCCTCGTCGGAGGCCAGGACGTGGTCCACGCCGCCGTAGCCGATGTCGAAGGCCCAGCCGTCGCCGCCGAAGATCCACATGGACTTCTTGTTCAGGTAATCCTTGCCCTCGAGGATCTGCTTGGCCAGCTGGCAGGCGTCGCAGATGCACACGGTCTCGCCCGCGGCCTTCGCGGCCTTCGCGGCCTCGGCAGCCTCGGGAGCGTTCTTCTCGAGGTAGGCGATGCAGCCGTCGATCGGGCTGATGCTCTCCTCCAGCGCCTTGACGAGCGCCTTGGCGGGAGCCTGGTTGGCGTTGCCGTCGTCATAGGTGTCGAGCCAGGCCTGTGCGGCTTCCTTGAGCTCGGCGCAGCAGGACGGAGCCTGGATCATCGCTTCGACCTTGGCCTTGAGATCGCCGCGGATCTTCTTCTGGGCCAGGTACATGCCGAGGCCGTGCTCGGCGTTGTCCTCGAACAGGGAGTTGGCCCAGGCGGGACCCTTGCCTTCCTTGTTGACGGTGTACGGCGAGGTGGCAGCCGGGCCGCCCCAGATGGAGGAGCATCCGGTCGCGTTCGAGATCAGCATGTGATCGCCGAAGAGCTGGGTGACGATACGGGCGTAGCTCGTCTCGGCGCAGCCTGCGCAGGAGCCGGAGAACTCGAGGTACGGCTGGGCGAACTGGCTGTACTTGACGTTGTCGGCCACGAACATATCCTTCTTCGGCTCGACCTTGTCGACCATGTAGTCGAAGACTTCCTGCTGCTCGAGCTGGCTCTCCATCGGGACCATCTCGATCGCGGCGACCGGGCACTGGCTGATGCAGACGCCGCAGCCCATGCAGTCGAGCGGGGAGACGGCCATGGAGAACTTGTAGACGCCCTTGCCCTTGCCGGCCTTGATGTCGGCGAGCTTGGTCTGCGCGGGGGCCGCGGCGGCCTCGGCCTCGGTGAGGGCGAAGGCGCGGATCGTGGCGTGCGGGCAGACGAAGGCGCAGTTGTTGCACTGGATGCACTTCTCGGCGTCCCACTTCGGGACGGAGACGGCGATGCCGCGCTTCTCGTAGGCGGCGGCGCCGAGCTCGAAGGTGCCGTCGGCGTGGTCGACGAAGACGGAGACGGGCAGGGAGTCGCCGTCCATCTTGTCGATGGGATCGAGGATCGCCTTGACCATCTTGACGGTCTTCTCGCGGCCGTGCTTGTCGTCGGCGGCGGGAGCGTCGACGGCCTCGGCCCAGGCGGCGGGAACCTCGACCTTGACGTAGGCGGTGGCGCCGGCGTCGATGGCGGCGTAGTTCATGTCGACGATGTCCTGGCCCTTCTTGAGGTAGGAGTGCAGGGCGGCGTCCTTCATGTACTGGATGGCCTCGGCCTCGGGCATGACCTTCGCCAGGGAGAAGAAGGCGCTCTGGAGGATCGTGTTGGTGCGCTTGCCCATGCCGATCTTCTTGGCCAGGTCGATGGCGTTGATCATGTAGAGCTGGACGTTGTTCTTGGCGATGTAGCGCTTGGAGGCGGCGTCGAGGTGATGCTCAAGCTCCGCGAAATCCCACTGGCAGTTCACGAGGAACACGCCGCCGGGCTTGACGTCGCGCACGATCGGGAAGCCCTTGGTGATGTAGGACGGGACGTGGCAGGCCACGAAGTCGGCCTTGTTGATGTAGTACGGGCTCTTGATGGGCTTGTCGCCGAAGCGCAGGTGGCTGATGGTGACGCCGCCGGTCTTCTTGGAGTCGTACTGGAAGTAGGCCTGGACGAACTTGTCGGTGTGGTCGCCGATGATCTTGATGGAGTTCTTGTTCGCGCCGACGGTGCCGTCGCCGCCGAGACCCCAGAACTTGCACTCGATCGTGCCGGCCGCCGCGGTGTTGGGGGCGGGGACCTCCTCGAGGGAGAGGTTCGTGACGTCGTCGACGATGCCGATCGTGAAGATGCGCTTGGGCTGATCCTTCTTCAGCTCGTTGTACACGGCGAAGACGGAGGAAGGAGGCGTGTCCTTCGAGCCGAGGCCGTAGCGGCCGCCGATGACGGACACGTCGGTCCTGCCGGCGTTGGCCAGCGCGGTGATCACGTCGAGGTAGAGCGGCTCGCCCTGGGCGCCGGGCTCCTTGGTGCGGTCGAGCACCGCGAGCTTCTTCGCGGTGGCCGGGATCGCGGCAAGCAGCTTGTCCGGGCAGAACGGACGGTACAGGCGGACCTTCACGAGGCCGACCTTCTCGCCCTTCGCGGTCAGGTAGTCGATGACTTCCTCGGCCACGTCGCAGATGGAGCCCATCGCGATGATGACGCGCTCGGCGTCGGGGGCGCCGTAGTAGTTGAACAGCTGGTAGTCGGTGCCGAGCTTGGCGTTGATCTTGCCCATGTACTCCTCGACGATCGCGGGGACCGCCTCGTAGTACTTGTTGGAGGCCTCGCGGTTCTGGAAGAAGATGTCGCCGTTCTCGTGGGAGCCGCGCATCGTCGGATGCTCGGAGTTCAGGGCGCGGGCGCGGAAGGCCTTGACGGCGTCCATGTCGACCATGTCCTTGAGATCGTCGTAGTCCCAGACCTGGATCTTCTGCAGTTCGTGGGAGGTGCGGAAGCCGTCAAAGAAGTTCAGGAACGGCACGCGGCCCTTGATCGCCGCAAGGTGGGCGACGGGGCTGAGGTCCATGACCTCCTGGACGTTGGACTCGGCCAGCATGGCGAAGCCGGTCTGACGGCAGGCCATGACGTCGCTGTGGTCGCCGAAGATGTTGAGGGTATGGCTCGCGAGGGTACGGGCGCTGACGTGGAACACGCCAGGCAGCAGCTCGCCCGCGATCTTGTACATGTTCGGGATCATCAGCAGCAGGCCCTGGGAGGCCGTGTAGGTCGTCGTCAGCGCGCCGGCGTTCAGCGAGCCGTGCACCGCGCCGGCCGCGCCGGACTCGGCCTGCATCTCCTGCACCTTGACGGTGGAGCCGAAGATGTTCTTGCGGCCCTGTGCCGACCACTGGTCGACGTAGTCGGCCATCGGGCTGGACGGGGTGATGGGGTAGATCGCCGCGACTTCGGTAAACGCGTAGGATACATGGGCGGCTGCGTTGTTGCCGTCCATCGTTTTGAAGTGTCTCATAACGATTATCTCTCCTCATTCATAATTGCTTTTGTCTTGCGTTCACGGGGGATTGCTCAACAGTATCAGTTTATCATTCTTTTGACAAAAAGGCAACACAGACGCGCAGAATTTTTCGGGCTTTTTCTTCCGCCGCAGGGAAAGATCGGAAAACGGCCGCCCGGAAAAACGGGTCTTGTGCTTTGCGCGCGAATGTATTATAATACAAAAACGGCTTGGCCGAAGGCGCAAGCCGTGAGAAGCTTTGAAAGGAGCCTGACCGCTATGGTGAAAATCACAAACGACAGCGGCGTGATCAGCATTCCCAACGACGTGCTGACCTACCTCGCCGGCGACGCGGCCACCAGCTGCTTCGGCGTGAAGGGCATGGTCGCCTGCTCCAAGGAGGGCGGCCCCTGGCAGCTGCTGCGGCGCGAATCCATGTCCAAGGGCGTGGTCGTGCACAACGACGACGAGGGCGGCGTTTCGCTCGAGCTGCATATCGGCGTCGACCGCGGCGTGAACCTCAGCGCGGTCGGACGCAGCATCATGAAGGAAGCGAGCTACAAGCTCGAGCAGTCCACCGGCGTCCCCGTCAAGAGCGTGGACGTGTATATCGACGCGATCATCGGATAAAGGTTGGGTGTCCCCTTGAGAAATTATATAGACGCGGCCGCGTTCCGCGACATGATCCTCTGCGCCGACGCGGCTCTGCACAAAAACATGCAGATCATCAACGATCTGAACGTCTTTCCCGTCCCGGACGGCGACACCGGCACGAACATGGGCCTGACGCTCAACGCCGCGGCGGCCGAGCTGCGCAAAAAGAGCCCCGCCACGATCGACGAGGCCTCCTCGCTCGTCGCCTCCGCGCTGCTGCGCGGGGCGCGCGGCAACTCCGGCGTGATCCTCTCGCTGCTCTTCCGCGGCATCTCCCGCCGCCTCAAGGGGCTGGACAGCGCCGGGGCCGAGGAATTCTCCGCCGCGATGAACGAGGGTGTGGACGCCGCCTACAAGGCCGTCATGAAGCCCGCCGAGGGCACGATCCTGACGGTCTCGCGCAAGGCCTCCGCCGCCGCGGCCCAGGCCGCCGGCTCCGGCTCCGATCTCGAGACCTGCCTCGTGTGCGCGATCAAGGTCGGCGATCAGGCGCTGGAGGATACCGTCAACCAGAATCCCGTACTGAAAAAGGCCGGCGTCGTGGACGCGGGCGGCATGGGCTATCTCGTGATCCTCAAGGCGATGCTCGCCTCCCTGCGCGGCGAGATCAGCGCCGGGGAAGCGCCGGCGGAATCCGGCGGCGGGAGCGTCTTTGAGCCCGGCAAGGTCGACGTCCCCGAGCAGAACATCTTTGACACCGTGTACATCGTGCGCAAGGCGCGCTTCGATATCGATCTGCGGCCGCTGCGGGAGTATCTCGATTCGATCGGCGACAGCCTCGTGATCAGCGACGACGACGAGATCTTCAAGGTCCACGTCCACACCGACATTCCCGGCGCGGCTCTGACCGAGAGCCAGAAGTACGGTGAGCTCGAGGTCGCCAAGATCGAAAACATGCGTCTGCAGGCTCTCGCGCAGCAGCAGGGCGAAAAGCCCCTGACCGGCGACGACGCCGAGGATTATCAGGTCGGCGAAAAGCAGGCGGACGGCGAGCTGAAATACGCTGCGCCGACGCAGGATTTCGGCGTGGTCGCGGTCTGCGCGGGCGCGGGCATGGAGTCCCTGTTCCAAAACGATCTCGGCTGCGACGCGATCGTCACCGGCGGGCAGACCATGAACCCCTCGACCGACGACATCCTGCGCGCGGTCGCCCGCACCCCCGCCTCGACGGTCTTCGTGCTGCCGAACAACAAGAACATCATCATGGCCGCGCAGCAGGCCGTCCCGCTTGCGGCGGAGAACGGCAGGAAGCTCGTGGTCATCCCGACGACGACCGTGCCGCAGGGCGTGTCCGCGATGCTGGCCTTCAACGTCGACGCCGAGGCCGGACAGCTCGCCGCGGATATGACGGCCGCGGCTGCAAACGTCCATACCGCGATGGTGACCTACGCCGTGCGCGACACGGAATTCGACGGCCACAGCATCCACGCGGGCGAGTACCTCGCGCTGCTCGACGGCGCGCTGCTGGGCAGCTATTCCTCGATCCCGACGCTGCTCAAGGAGCTCAACTGGGCGATCAACGACTTCTCGCCCGAGTTCATCACCGTCTACTACGGCGCGGACGTGAGCGAGGAGGACGCCGCCGAGGCGGAGGAGACCTTCACGGGCTGCTTCCCCGACGCGGAGGTGAACCTCGTCGACGGCGGCCAGCCGGTCTACTATTACATGATCTCCGTGGAATAAACCGCGATGAAAAATCCCCCGACAGACGGTTTCTGTCGGGGGATTTTTGCTGCCCGCGGAGGGCTCACTTCAGCTTGAGCGTGACCTGCACCGGGTTGTGGTCGGCGTTCTCGAAGCCGAGATCCAGCGTCGCGGCCGCCTTGACCTTGACGTTCGGCGAGACGATCAGGCCGTCGATCACGTAATACTGCGTATTGGCCGTATCGCTCGGGTCGAAGGGCTGGTTGAGCAGGCGGCAGCTCGGCACCGCGAGGTCGTAGACGTAGGAGAAGCCCTCGGGCAGGCTGCTCTCCTCGAGGATGCCGGGGATCCAGTTCTCGGGGTGCTCGTTCGGATAGGCCTCGAGCCCGCCGGGGAAGATCTGGTTGAAGTCGCCCGCGGCGACGACGTAGTTGCCCTTGAGGTATTCCTCCTCGAGGAAGCCCATGAGCTGCTTCGTCTGCGCGATCTTGCCCTCGCCGTCGTCATAGGCCTCGAGATGCAGGTTCACGGCAACGAGCTGCTTGTCGCTGCCCTCGATGGGCAGACGCTCGACAAGCAGGCAGCGCTTGAGGTTCACGATGCGCAGCGGCCAGGTGAAGGGGCAGGGCAGGGCATGCCGCTCGGCGCTCTCGACCTCGTAGCGCGAGCAGCTCAGCAGCCCGCTGTTGACCTTGCCCATCGGGTCGATCAGGTAGGTGTTGGGGTTGGGCACGTAGCCGCAGGCGTAGTTCAGCGCGCTGTAGGCGTCGCCGAAGGCGAGCGCCTCGGCCTCGTTGATCGAATAGGTGCGCCTGGAGTTCACGTCGACCTCCTGGAGCAGCACGAGGTCATAGCCGCCCTCCCGGACGACCGCGTCGATGCCCGCGAGGTAGCGCTGCACCGTCGCCTTGTCCGCGGCGCGCATGTGCTCGCCGCCGTCGAGCACGAAATCGGAGCCCTTGCCGAGCCCGGCGTAGCCGATGTTCCAGCTGAGGACGTTCAGCTCCGCGCCCGCGGGCAGCTTGTCCGAGGCCTCGCTGCGCAAAGCCTTGAGCGATTCGATCGAGGCCGGCTTGTACTCCGTCGCCGACAGCCAGCCGACGAGGGCGCCGAGCGCGAGGATCACCGCGAGGATCAGGAGCAGCAGAATCTTGAAAAACTTTTTCATCGGGACATCCTTCCTTTTCGGATCAGTTTTTCGGTCTTTCGCCTCGTTTTTGCAGCTTGTGCTTTTTCCCGTCGGGGGTTTGGACATACGTGTTTTCCAGCACCGCGACCGTGCTGCGCCGCCACTCGTCGAGATATTCCCGACGCAGCGCTTCCCGCTCGGCCCGTTCCGCCTCCGTCAGCGCGCGCTCGCGCGAGAGGGCGGTCAGCGCGCTGATGCGCTCGAGCTTTTCCCGTTCCACGCGCTTACTCGATCGTGCCGAGCTCGTCGAGCGTCAGCTCAAAGGCGGGCATGAAGTGCTCGAGGAAGTACCGCACCTCCGGCAGCTCGCTGCGCTCGAGGATGGCGCGGGTCTGCTTCTCGGCCGAGAGGAACTCGTTGTTGCCGGCCTTGCGCTCCTCGACGCACTTGATGTAGGCCGAGAGCTTGTCCGCCGCCTTGACCAGATCGTGGCAGCGCGCGGCCTTCTCGCCCGAGAGCACCTCGCCGAAGGCGCCGCGCAGCTCTTCCGGCAGCGTTGCGAGCAGCTTCTCGCAGGCGAGCTGCTCGACCTGGGAATAGGCCTCGCGGATCGAGCGGCTGTGGTACTTGATCGGCGTCGGCAGGTCGCCGGTGAGGATCTCCGAGCTGTCGTGGTAGAGCGCGACGGCGGCGTACTCCTCCGGGTCGCAGTCCACGCCGAAGACGTCGCGCCGGATCACGCCCAGCGCGTGGGCGATCACGGCCACCATGTGGCTGTGCTCCTGGATGTTCTCGTCGAGCGCGTTGCGCATCAGGCTCCAGCGCCCGATGTAGCGCATGCGGGAGATGTAGGCGAAAAAGTTGTAGCTCATGGGGTCCTCCTGTGACGCTTTCTTCCGTTATCATAGCATAAGCGGCCGCGCTTTTCAATCGCCCGCCGCCGACAAAGAGGCCGAAAAAACCGACCCTTTTTTCAAAGGGTCGGTTTTGCGGATGCGCCGGACTATTCGACTTCCTGGATGGCGACGACCGCCTCCGCGCTGCTCTTCGTGATGCCGCCGTTGTCGGTGATCACGCAGCGGTAGGTGCCCGCGGCCTCCTGGGTGATGCCCTGGGCCCAGAGGATCGTCGTGTACTCGGACTCGGCCGCGTTGAACTGGTTTTCCAGGCGCAGGCCGAACTGCTCGTTGGTCGTGGCGTCGCCGGTGAAGATGATCGACACCCAGCCGCCGGTGGCCTCGTTGTAGCGCTGCCAGTCGAACGAGGTGTCCACGTTCAGGTTGCCCTTGGCCTTGACGATGAACATCTGGTTGTACTTGCCCTCGTCCACGGGGCCGGTCAGCGGCGTGATGTCCTTCGTGATGGCGATCGACTGGCTGGCGACCTGTTCATAGGCCTGATTCTGGACGTTGGCAAGCGTCGAGTCGAGCACGTCGAGCCTCTCGCCGACGGAGGCGATGGAGGACTGGAGGGCGGCGGTGTTCTGCTCCTGCAGCTTCGCGAGGTCGCTGAGGGCGCCGCGCAGGGAAAGGATCGACGCCAGGCAGACCACGACGAGGATCAGACTGAGCAGAGAGAGGATGAGAGCGGGCGTGATGATGCTGCTTTTTTCGGCTTTCTCGAAGGCGGGGGTCCGGTCCGCTTCATCCCGGGCAAAGGGATCTTCCTCCTCCTGGACCGGCTTTCTGGTCTTGAGGATGATCGGAAGCGGATCTTCTTCCGGCGCGGGCTCCTCGACCGCCGGGGCGGCGGCTTCCAGCTCGCTGCCGCAGAAGGGGCAGACACGGACGTCGTCGTCAACGTGTTTGCCGCAATTCATACAGATCATGTTTTGCTCCTTTCTGACAGAGTTTTATGTAAGAATCATGCAAACGGGGTTATGCTATCTTATAGTATATACCACACCTTCCCCATTTCGTCAAATACTACGTGCTTTTTTGCGGCTTTTCGCCCCACTTTCCCTCTTTTCGACGCTTTTTTTCGCGAGGTGAAAACGAAAAATCTTGCATTTCCGGGGTCGGAGTGTTAAAATCCGTTTTCGTGCTAATCTGTGATAAAGAGTGGATCGCTATGGAGAAACTGAGAAACATCGCCATCATCGCCCACGTCGACCACGGCAAGACCACGCTCGTCGACGAGATGCTCAAGCAGTCGGGCGTCTACCGTGAAAACCAGGAGGTCGTCGACCGCGTGCTGGACTCGAACGATCTCGAGCGCGAGCGCGGCATCACGATCATGGCCAAGAACACCGCCGTGTGGTACGGCGACACCAAGATCAACATCGTCGACACCCCGGGCCACGCCGATTTCGGCGGCGAGGTCGAGCGCATCCTCAAGATGGTCAACGGCGTGCTCCTGCTCGTCGACGCGGCCGAGGGCCCCATGCCCCAGACCCGCTTCGTGCTCAGCCGCGCGCTGGAGCTCGGCCACCGGGTCATCGTCGTCGTCAACAAGATCGACCGGCCCGACCAGCGCATCCACGAGGTCGTCGACGAGGTGCTCGAGCTGCTGATGGACCTCGACGCGACGGACGAGCAGCTCGATTCCCCGATGCTGTTCTGCTCGGGGCGCAACGGCACGGCCAGCTATTCGCCGGACGTCGTCGGCACCGATCTCAAGCCCCTGTTCGAGACGATCCTCGAGTACATCCCCGCCCCCGACATGGACGAGGACGCTCCGTTCCAGATGCTCGTGAGCAGCATCGACTACAACGAGTACGTCGGCCGCATCGCCATCGGGCGCATCGAGCGCGGCCGCGTCACGCAGAACCAGGAGATCGAGGTCTGCAACTACCACCGCCCGGACGAAGCGCCGGTCAAGGCCAAGGCCGTCTCGCTCTACGAGTTCGACGGGCTCAGCCGCGTCCCGGTCGCCGAGGCCGGCGCGGGCAACATCATCGCCATGAGCGGCATCGGCGAGATCACGATCGGCGACACGATCTGCGCCAAGGGCTTCGCCGAGCCGATCGAGTTCGTCAAGATCGGCGCGCCGACGCTGGAGATGACCTTCTCGGTCAACGACAGCCCCTTCGCCGGGCAGGAGGGTAAGTTCGTCACCTCCCGCCAGATCGGCGAGCGGCTGCACCGCGAGACGCTCAAGGACGTGTCGCTGCGCGTGAGCGCGATCGAGGGCAGCACCGACAGTTTCAACGTCGCCGGCCGCGGCGAGATGAGCCTTTCGATCCTCATCGAGACGATGCGCCGCGAGGGCTACGAGTTCCAGGTCTCGCCCCCGCGCGTGCTCTACCGCGAGATCGACGGGAAGAGGTGCGAGCCGATCGAGCGCGTCGTCGTCGACGTGCCGCAGGACGCGATGGGCGCCGTGATGGAAAAGCTCGGCGCGCGCAAGGGCGAATTCGTGCAGATGACGCCCGTCGGCAGCCGCGTCAAGCTGGAATTCCTCGTCCCCTCGCGCGGCCTGTTCGGCTACCGCAACGAATTCCTGACCGACACGAAGGGCGAGGGCATCCTCGCGAGCGTGTTCGACAGCTACGCACCCTACAAGGGCGACATCGCCCGCCGCTCCACCGGCTCGCTGATCGCCTTTGAGACCGGCGAGGCCGTGGCCTACGGCATCTGGAACGCGCAGGAGCGCGGGGCGATGTTCATCACGCCCGGCACGAAGGTCTACGGCGGCATGGTCATCGGCGTCGGGAACAAGAGCGACGACGTCCCCGTGAACGTCTGCCGCACCAAGCACCTGACCAACACGCGCGCCTCCGGCTCGGACGAGGCGCTGCGCCTCGTGCCGCCCAGGCAGCTCTCGCTCGAGCAGTGTCTCGAGTTCCTCGCGGACGACGAGCTGCTGGAGGTCACGCCGAAAAACCTGCGTCTGCGCAAGCGCATCCTCGACCACAGCCTGCGCATGAAGATGCTGATGCGGGGAAAGTGAGCGTCCGGGCTCTGGTTTCCGGCGGAAAAGAGGCGGGCGGAGGATCCTCCGCCCGCCTCTTTTCAAAAAACGGTCCTTGACCTTTTCTTTTCTTCTGATAGAATAGGAAAAGCTGAAATAAACACACAGGAGATGACCGCCATGTTTGAACACATCAAGGCGCAGGACGGCGCCGTTTACGCGTCCATGATGCGCGAGCTCAAGCGCCAGCGCGAGTTTATCGAGCTGATCGCTTCGGAGAACTTTGTCAGCCCCGCCGTGCTTGAGGCGATGGGCAGCCACCTGACCAACAAATACGCCGAGGGCTATCCCGGCGCGCGCTATTACGGCGGCTGCTGCTACATCGACGAGGTCGAGCGTCTTGCCATCGAGCGTGCCTGCAAGCTCTTCGGGGCCGAGCACGCCAACGTCCAGCCGCACTCCGGCTCCCAGGCCAACGCGGCCGTCTACCTCGCGCTCATCCGACCGGGCGACACGATCCTCGGCATGGACCTCAGCCACGGCGGCCACCTGACCCACGGCTCGAAGGCCTCCTTCTCCGGCAAGCTGTACCGCGCCGAGTTCTACGGCGTGGACCGGGAGACCGAGACCATCGACTACGAGGCCATGGCCCGCAAGGCCGACGAGGTCAGGCCGAAGCTGATCATCGCCGGCGCGAGCGCCTACCCCCGCTTCATCGACTATAAGCGCATGCGCGAGATCGCCGATTCCGTCGGCGCTTACCTCATGGTCGACATGGCCCACGTCGCGGGCCTCGTCGCCGCGGGCGAGCATCCCTCCCCCGTGCCCTGGGCCCACGTCGTGACCACGACCACGCACAAGACCCTGCGCGGCCCGCGCGGCGCGCTGATCCTCTGCACCGACGAGCTCGGCAGGAAGATCGACAGCGCCGTGTTCCCCGGCTCGCAGGGCGGCCCGCTCGAGCACATCATCGCGGCCAAGGCCGTCTGCTTCGGCGAGGCGCTGGGCGACGAGTTCCGCGCCTACCAGCACCAGACCGTCCTGAACGCGAAAGCCCTGGCGGCTTCCCTCTCCGCGCACGGCCTGCGTCTCGTCTCCGGCGGGACGGACAACCACATGATGCTCGCCGACGTCTCCGTCTGCGGCCGCACCGGCGCGCAGATGCAGGAGCTGCTCGACGAGGCCAACATCACCGCCAACAAGAACACGATCCCCTTCGACCCGCTGGGCGTCAAGGTGACCTCCGGCATGCGCTTCGGCACGCCGGCCGTCACGACCCGCGGCATGAAGGAGCCGGAGATGGAGGAGATCGGCGAGATGATCTCCCGCGTCGTGCTCGGCGGCGAGGAGGCCGTGGCCGAGGTCAAGGCGCGCACGCTCGCGCTCTGCGCGCGCTTCCCGCTGTATCCCGAGATCGTCTGACGACGCCCGCGCGCGGGAGGCGCGCGGGGAAAGCGTGAAAAACCTGCGCTTTTCTCACTTTTTGCTTGACTTCCCGGCGCTTCGATGGTAAACTTGCAAAGTCCGCGCCCGTGATCTGTGCTTCGGGGCATGCCGCCGTCCGCGGTGTCCTTTCCTCCCGAGGCTCTGACACCGGGTATAGCACAATAAAGAAAGGGGTTATCACCATGATCACCAAAGAGAAGAAGACCAACGTCATCACCGCCAACGCCACGCACGAGAACGACACCGGCTCGCCCGAGGTCCAGGTCGCCATCTGGACCGAGCGTATCCGCGAGCTCACCGAGCACCTCAAGCAGCACCCCAACGACGACCACAGCCGTCTGGGCATGTACCAGCTCGTCGGCAAGCGCCGCCGCATGCTCGACTACCTCGCGAAGAAGGACATCGAGCGCTATCGTGCACTCATCGCGAAGCTGAACATCCGCAAGTAATTGCCGCGTTTCAGCTCCACCCCCGCATTGCTGAAGGTTATGAAGGTTTTAGCGTGGAGACAATTTAATATGTCTCCACGTTCTTTTTGACCCGAGGCAAGTCCGCGAGCCTCATCCTTTAGTATTTGGAGGAGAACAGCCCTTCCTCTGTTTTGCTCCAAGTGCTAAACGGCGAGGCTCCCGAAGAGATCATCGAAAAGGAGTAAACAACATGATCATCACCAACAAGCAGTTCCCGAATTACCGCAAGTACGAGATGACCTACGAGGGCCGTCCCTTCTCCATGGAGGTCGGCAAGATGGCCGAGCTGTGCAACGCGGCCGTGCTCGTCCGCTACGGCGAGACCACCGTGCTCGTCACCTGCACCGCGTCCGCCCGTCCGAAGGACGGCATCGACTACTTCCCGCTCTCCGTCGACTTCAACGAGAAGCTCTACGCCGTCGGCCGCATCCCCGGCAGCTTCATGCGCCGCGAGGGCAAGCCCAGCCTGCCCGCCGTGCTGGCCTCCCGCCTCATCGACCGCCCGATGCGCCCGCTCTTCCCGAGCGATCTGCGCAACGACGTCGTGATCGCCTGCGAGGTCCTGAGCGTCGACCGCGACTGCAGCCCCGAGATCACCGCCATGATCGGCGCCTCCGCCGCCGTCTCGATCTCCGACGTGCCCTTCAACGGCCCCATCGCCGGCATCGTGCTCGGCTGGGACGGCGAGAAGTTCCTCTTCAACCCGACCAGGGAGGAGCGCGAGCGCAACCGCATGATCACCACCATCGCCGCGACCCACAAGAAGATCGTCATGATCGAGTCCGAGGCGAAGGAAGTGCCCGAGGACGTGATGTACGAGGGCATCGTGCAGGCGCATGAGCACCTCCAGCCGGTGCTCGACCTCATCGACCGCATGGTCGCCGAGATCGGCAAGCCGAAGTTCGAGTACGAGCACGCCGCCTTCGACGACGCGCTCTTCGAGAAGCTCGTCGAAAACGAGTTCGCCTCCATGGAATACTGCATGGACACCGACGACAAGAACGTCCGCGAGGCGCGCGTCAACGAGTGGATCTCCATGGTCGAGGAAAAGTACGGCGAGGAGCATCCCGACATGATGCAGTACATGGACGAGATCCTCTACAAGCTGCAGAAGAAGGTCGTCAAGAAGTGGCTGCTCGCCGGCAAGCGCGTCGACGGCCGCGCGATGAACGAGATCCGCCCCCTCGCTACCGAGGTCGGCCTGATCCCGCAGGTCCACGGCTCCGCGCTCTTCACCCGCGGCCAGACCCAGGTGCTCTCGATCGCGACCCTCGCCCCGATGAGCGACGCCCAGAAGCTCGACACCATCTGGGAAGAGGAAGAGAAGCGCTTCATGCACCACTACAACATGCCCTCCTACTCCACGGGCGAGGCGCGTGCGAGCCGCTCCACCTCCCGCCGCGAGTACGGCCACGGCGCGCTCGTTGAGAAGGCGCTCGAGGCCGTCATCCCCGAGATCGAGGACTTCCCCTACGCGATCCGCGTCGTGTCCGAGGTCCTCTCCTCCAACGGTTCCACCTCCCAGGGCTCCATCTGCGGCACCACGATGGCGCTGATGGACGCCGGCGTGCCGCTCAAGGCGCCCGTCGCGGGCATCTCCTGCGGCCTGATCCAGGACGGCGACGACTTCACCACCTTCATCGACATCCAGGGCGTGGAAGACTTCCACGGCGAGATGGACTTCAAGGTGGCCGGCACCAAGAAGGGCATCACCGCCATCCAGATGGACCTCAAGAACGACGGTCTCAAGCATGAGATCGTGAAGGAA
>JAEEGI010018041.1_pt1 | contig 14387 bp, 1 predicted proteins | sample 8958751 | NCBI WGS metagenome assembly JAEEGI01 (sample SAMN16246545, study PRJNA631951) | gut metagenome | biome: gut microbiome; feature: rumen; material: KS-attached | host: Bos | place: Iran: Karaj | collected 2018-10
TTCGCCGATTAAAGTGGCACGCGAGCTGGGTTCAGAACGTCGCGAGACAGTTCGGTCCCTATCTGTTGTGGGCGTTGAAGCTTGAGAGGACCTGACTCTAGTACGAGAGGACCGAGTTGGACCAGCCTCCGGTGAACGGGTTGTGGCGCCAGCCGCACTGCCCGGTAGCTGCGCTGGGATGAGATAAGCGCTGAAAGCATCTAAGTGCGAAACTCACCTCAAGATGAGGCTTCATTTGAGGGACGTTGGAGACGACGACGTCGATAGGCCGCAGGTGTAAAGGCAGCAATGTCAAAGCCGAGCGGTACTAATTGCCCGAAACTTTCACGATGACTCGGGAAAAACAACGCAGGGAAAGTGCGGAGAGAATGAGGTTGCGGGCTTTTTTTCTTCCAGGAGTATGTCAATCCCATACAGTGCAGACGCGCTGGAGAGAGATTGCGGTGATTACAGCGCCGGGGCACACCTCTTCCCATTCCGAACAGAGAAGTTAAGCCCGGCCGCGCCGATGGTACTGCCCTGACAGGTGGGAGAGTAGGTCGTCGCCCAATACCACAGAAGCCCTCTGAGATCAGAGGGCTTTTTTTTTGCTCTCTTCACAACAACCCTCATTTATTATTGATCCAATGCAGCCATGATTTGGTTCTTTGTCTGATTCTTACTCATCTTTTTACTCATCATAAATCTCATTGATTCTTATACCTGTCCCAATTAGACAGAACCAAACATCTTCCTGAGATTTAAATATCCAGCCAATCACCCGTGCTGCATATTGAATATTCTATTCTCGCGACGATATTATATGTTATTGATAATCAGGATATTGTCGATATTGAATCAAACCTTTCTTTTTGTTGGTTGTAGGTGGTGTACCTCTACTGGCCCTGTTTTCCAAGTAATAGTGCCATCTTAAGTTGTCGGCTTTTCTTAGGATCTATCTGCCTCCGATATGTTTTTAGCCTAAGGAAAGGGTGATTTACTAAAAAAATATGCGTAAAAATACATTTTTCTTGTCGTTGAATTTCACTAATAAATATAACATGCTAAAAATAAGGTTATTACAACATGATAAAAATATTTCAAAAAAAATCACCGCAAAGCTTTTTCATATCAAAAATTTTGTATTTTTGCAAGTTGTTTATAAAGTGAATTAAAGTATGTTACTAAACGTATCCATTTCAAAAAGAAAACCAGACCGAGGGTGTAGTGTAACCTTTTCGCTCGGTTTCTCGTATAAACTCGAAACTATAATAATGGAAAAAATTAATATATAACAATAGTAATAATTAAATTCAAAACGATGAAAAAATTTATGATTTTTCTGCTGATGGTATTCCTATATTTAGGAACATGCCAGGCGCGCAGTGAAGCAAAGCATTTCAACAATGCTGGAACACCACTGCCAAGTTGGGTGACATCATCGTCATCTCATTCGTATTTCATGGATGTGAAAGCCATGGATGAGGTGGTGGTGGCGATCACTCCGACCCAACCCCAGAGCATCGGCTTGGGTGGAACAGCAACGTCGAGAACATACGCCGCTGCTGTTACAGGCCTTGCTGCTGGTGAAAACGTTACCGCCTACAAGTGGTACGTGGATGGTTCTCTTCAGCAAAACGACATCAACACCCAGTTTACGGTTGTTGGTGGCAATTTGCCTGCAGGAACTCACCAGATTAAATGTGAGGTTGTGACCGATCTGCCGTCCACCTACACCTCCAACACTGTGATTCTTACCGTGTCGGAAGGCGTTGTGGTGAACATCGTCGGTCCTGACCACGCTTGTGAAAACGCTGTGGTTACCTTTACGGCACAGGTTGAGAACGACAACATCGGTGCCACCTATCAGTGGAGACGCGACGGACAGTTTATCGTAGGTGCTACGAATCCCACCTACAGCTTTGCTGTCAACAACTCGAATCTCCCTGGTTTGTCTGATACTCTTACCTATGAGTTCGATGTCCAGGTGAACCGTGCCGGTTGTGAGACCCAGTACTCTCCGGTTCATTACTTCTCCGTTTCTCCGAAACCGGTTGACACCGCTTTCGCCGAACTCTTCTGTGATGCTTCTCACACGACTACCCTTACAGCCTACTCCTTTACATCAGGTACTGAAACTCCCTACATGTGGAAATGGGTGAAAGGAACAGATACTATTATTACTTATACCAACACGGTGACACTGAACAATGTCAACAATGGTGACAAGGTTGTGGTGTTCCCCATCTATCAGAACTACAGTTGCAACCCCGACTCTACCGTGGTTACTCTGCAAACGTATGAAGACAAATTGAATGTTACTGGTAATTTGAGTATTGATGTCGCTGCAGATCCTGCCGGTCCTGTCTGTGCAGGTACTCTTGTCAAATTGAAAGTGACAGATAGCAATACCAGATTGGGCAAAGCCACCTACACCTGGTACAAAGATGGCCAGTTGGTTAATGGTGTAACCGATACGGTGTATTCGATTAATATGTATGACTTGGGTAGCCACAGCTTCCAGGTCTATGCTGCATATGACAGTTTCCCGTGCCAGAACCCTGTCGCCAATACGACAGTGGAAGTGGAAGCCGCTCCGACCAATGTGGTGATTTCCGGTGCCAATGTTATTTGTGCCGGTGATTCCGCTACTCTGACGGCTGTCGCTACGGGTGCTGCCGAGTATGCTTGGGATGGTGGCACGTTTGCTGCCGCCAACACCTTCAAGGCTGCTGCCGGTGTTCACTATGTGATCGCCAAGAGCACGAATGGTTGTGAAACCATGTCCGCCCCGTTCACCGTTACGGAGTTCGGTGCTGATCTGCAGATCACGGCCAGTGCGACGTCCATTTGCCCCAACGAAAGTGTTACCTTGAATGCCGATGCTGATGGCTGGACAGGTGACGTGACATACGAGTGGACAGTGAATGGCTCGACGGTTGCCGGCCCTACGGTGAATGTGACCCCGACGGATGCCAATCATAAATATACGGTTACGGCCAAGAGTGGAAACTGTACAAAGACAGATTCTATTGACATTACGGTCAACACCGTTCCGTCTATCACGAATCTCGTTGCAAATCCGACAGAGATTTGCCAGGGTGAAACCACAACTATCACCGTTACGGGTGATGCTGCATATTATATATGGTATGAAGACAACCAGATGGTTGCCGGTCAGGCTCCGTCCATCACGGTCAGCCCGATGGCTGCTGGTTCCCATACCTACACGGTTAAGGGTGTGAGTGCCCAGGGTTGCGAGTCCGCTATTTATGCTACTCCGGCTACAGTTACCGTGAAAGCCGCTCCGACAGGTGTGGTGGTTACCGGCAACAATGTTGTTTGTACGGGCCAGACTACAATGTTGGTCGCTGCTCCGTATGATGCCAACCTCTCTTATGAGTGGATCGGCGGTACTTCTACGAAAGACTCTTTGGAAAATGTTGGTGCCGGTGTTTATGCCGTTAAGGTTTCCAATGGAAACTGCTCCACCACCTCTGCTCCGTTCACGGTTACCGAATTCGGTGCCGACCTTCAGGTTACTGGCCAGAACCTCACAATCTGCAAAGGCGAAAGCGCTGTTCTCAATGCCAATGTTGACGGTTGGACAGGCAATGTGACCTACAAGTGGAGCAACAATCTGGGTACTAATCCTACTATTACGGTAAATCCTGAAATCACGACCACCTATACGGTTACCGCCACCAACAAGAATGGCGCCGGTGATTCCTGCACAGCTGTCCAAAGCATTGTGGTTACGGTGAACCAACTGCCTGCTAAACCTACGTTGACAGCAAACTCTTCTGCGATTTGCGCTGGTGAGCAGGTTTCGTTGACAGCTACTCCTTTGTCAACAGATTCCGTTTATACATGGTATATGGATGGTGTTGAGATTCCGGGTGAGAATTTGAGTTCTTTATATATTAATGTAAACGAAGCTGGAACACACCATTTTGCTGTTAGAATGACAAGCCCAAGTGGTTGTGCTTCTGCTCTTTCTGATGAAAAGACTGTTGTCGTTAACGCTGCTCCGCAAGGTGTGGTTGTTACAGGTAACAATGTTGTGTGTGAAGGTCAAACGACTACCTTGACAGCTGCTCCGAATGTTTCTACATATACTTATGAGTGGATTGGTGGTACTTCTACCACGTATCAGTTGCCGGATGTCGGTGCTGGTGTCTATGCCGTTAAGGTTTCCAACGGAACCTGCTCCACCACTTCCGATCCGTTTACGGTTACAGCCTTCGGTGCTGATCTTCAGGTTAGCACGACTGCATATGAGATTTGCAAAGGCGAGTCTGTTACTTTGAATGCTAATGCTGACGGCTGGACAGGCAATGTGACCTATAGCTGGTCCAACAGCGCTACAACTCCTACAATCCATGTGGCTCCCACTTCCACGACTACCTATACGGTTACTTCTACAATGAATAGCATTGCTGCTTGTAATCGTGTTGACAGTATTGTGGTTACGGTTAATGATGCTCCTACTGCACCGACAGTTGATGGCAATGCCACCATTTGTGCTGGCAATCTGCTGACACTGACGGCTACGGCTGGTTCTGCATCCTATATTTGGTATATGGACGGCGTTCAGATTCCAGGTGAGAATTTGAATGTTCTTAATGTTACGCTTAACACTCCGGGCTCCCATACCTTCTATGCAAAGGCTGTGAGCGACAAGGGTTGTGTTTCGGATGCTTCTGCTGTGAAGAATGTTACAGTTGAAGCTGCTCCTACGTTGGTTACCATCACAGGTGATAATGTCATTTGCGAGGGTGACAGCGTCCAATTGACGGTTCTTGCTGTTGGTGCTGACAAATATGCTTGGAGCACGGCTCCTGCGACTAAGGTTACCACCAACACACTTAAGGTTCCTGCCGGTGTTTACACTGTTACGGCTTACAGCACGAATGGTTGTGCATCAGTTTCTGCTCCGTTCACGGTTACTGCTTTCGGTACCGATGTTCAGGTTGTTGCTTCTGAAACGGCTATTTGCAAGGGCGACCATGTCACGTTGAACGTCAACCAGAACGGTTGGACGGGCAATGTTGCTTATACTTGGAGTGAAGGTAATAACCATGCTCCTTCTATTGATGTGGCTCCTGAAACCACTACTACATATACTGTCACTTCTACGGTTACCTCTACCAATGGTGTCCAGACCACCTGCCAGCGCGTTGATTCTATCCGCGTGATTGTCTTTGATCTGCCGGAAGCTCCTACGGCTACCGCTGCTCCTAAGGTGATCTGCGAAGGTGCCCAGTCTGTGATTACGGCTAATCCTACCACCCATGCCGCTTACATTTGGTATCAGGATGGTGTTGAGATTCCGGGTGAAAATCAATCTATTTTGCGCGTTATGCCTTCTGTGGGTGTCCATACCTATAGTGTCAAGGCTGTTAATACGAATAATTGCGTTTCTGCAAACGCCTCCAAGGCTGATACGGTTACGGTTGAGGCTGCTCCTACGTTGGTTACCATCACGGGAGACAATGTCATTTGCGAAAACGACAGCACGATTCTGACAGTTCTTGCTGTTGGTGCTGACAAATATGCTTGGAGCACGGCTCCTACGACTAAGGTTGCGGACAGCACGCTCAAAGTTCCTGCCGGTGTTTACACCGTTACGGCTTACAGCGAGAATGGTTGTGCTTCTGTTTCCGATCCGTTCACGGTTAATGCTTTCGGTGCTGATGTTCAGGTTACCGCTACGGCCACTACGGTTTGTTCTGGCGAGCATGTGACTTTGAATGCCAATGCTAATGGTTGGGTTGGTAATGTCACCTATAAGTGGGATGCCAATGCTAACAATTCTGAAACCGTTTCCGTGGATGTTGCTCCTACGCAGACAACGACATATGCCGTTACTTCTACGGTTACTTCTACCAGCGGTACCTGCTCTCGCACGGATTCCATTAAGATTTATGTTTTGCCGATTGCTAACGCTCCGGTTATCGCCGCCAGCGCCGATACAATCTGTGAGAACTCTACGGTTGCTATCAATGTTACGAACCATGCCAATGGCGCTTCTTACAAGTGGTTTATGGATGGTCAGGAGCTTGCTGGTGAAGGTTATCAGCAGTTGATCGTTGCTCCGATGCCTGCCGGTTGGCACAAGTTTGCCGCCAAGACCATGGGCGCTAATGGTTGCGTTTCCGATACGCTTTCCAATATTGATTCTGTGTATGTGGAGGCTGCTCCTTCCCTCGTTGCTATCACGGGTGACAATGTCATTTGCGAAAACGACAGCACGAAGTTGACGGTTACGGCTGTTGGTGCTGTTAAGTATGCTTGGAGCACGGATCCTACCACCATTGCTGAGGCTGATACCCTTTGGGTACCTGCCGGTATCTACACGGTGACGGCTTACAGCCAGAAGGGTTGTGCTTCTACTTCTGCTCCGTTCGAAGTTAATTCCTTCGGTGCTGATGTTCAGGTTACGGCTACGGCCACGACCATTTGCGCTGCTCAGCATATTACGTTGAATGCCAATGCTGATGGTTGGACGGGCAATGTCACTTACAAGTGGGATGCCAATGCCGACAATGCCACTACTCCTTCTGTGGATGTTGCTCCTACGCAGACGACGACTTACGCTGTTACCTCTACGGTTACTTCTACCAGCGGTACTTGCGAACGCACGGATTCTATCCGCATCGTTGTTCTTCCGATCGCTAACGCTCCGGTTATCGCCGCTAATGCTGATACGATTTGTGAGAACACTACGGTTGTCGTTAATGTTACGAACCATACCACTGGCGCTTCTTATAAGTGGTTCATGGATGGTCAGGAGATTGCTGGTGAAGGTTATCAGCAGCTGATCGTTTCTCCGATGCCTGCCGGTTGGCATAAGTTTGCCGCCAAGACCATTGGTGTTAACGGTTGTGTTTCCGATACGCTTTCCAATATTGATTCTGTTTATGTTGAAGCCGCTCCGTCGTTGGTTGCCATCACGGGCGACAATATCATTTGTGAAAATGACAGCACGAAGTTGACGGTTACCGCCGTTGGCGCTGTCAAATATGCTTGGAGCACGGCTCCTGCCACCATCGCCGAGGCTGATACTCTTTGGGTACCTGCCGGTATCTACACGGTGACGGCTTACAGCCAGAAGGGTTGTGCTTCTACTTCTGCTCCGTTCGAAGTTAACTCCTTTGGTGTTGATATTCAAGTTACTGCTACCCGTACAGCTATCTGCCAGGGTGAGCATGTTACTTTGAATGCTAATGCTGATGGTTGGGTTGGTAATGTCTCTTATCAGTGGGATGCCAATGCTGGTGACGCTACAACTCCTTCTGTTGATGTGGCTCCTGACACTACTACCACTTTCAAGGTTACCTCTACGGTCTCCTCTACGAGCGGTACTTGCGAGCGTGTTGACTCCATTAAGATTGTAGTCTTCGAATTGCCGACGGCAACGAATGCTACGATTGTTGGTAATGATACGATTTGCCAGGGTGCTCAGGCTGTTGTGTCTGCTACTCCTGCTAATCATGCCAACTACATTTGGTATCAGAATGGTATTGAAATTCTGGGCGAACATTTGGCCACCCTTACGGTTATGCCGGATGCCCCGGGTATGTACACCTATAACTTCAAGGCTATCAATGAGAATGGTTGTGTCTCCGATACGGTTTCTACACCTGACACTTTGATTGTTCTTGCAAATCCGACCGTCCAAATCACGGGCGATCCTCTGATTTGCCACGACAGCACAGTTACTCTCTATGCATTTATCAATGATACTCTTAATACTTTGGCTAACAGTCATAACTACACCTACACTTGGCGTCTGTACAACTACACGCTCCAAAGTGGTAACAATTTGATTGATGGTCAGACTATCGAAGTTTCGACTATTGGTAATGACACTTTGAAGGCTACGCTTGAATCTCAGGATCATCCGTATATCTTCACGGCTTTCACTACCAATGAAAATGGTTGTGTCGCCGAAAGCGATCCTTACTATGTCTATGTTGGAGACACCATCCATGTCGCTGTCACGCTTGACTATGACACGGTTTGCCAGGGTGGCGAGGTTACAGCTACGGCTCACCTCGGTGACTACAACATGTGGCCGCTCATTTATCAATGGCATGAGATTGCAAATGGCGTTGATAGTGTGATTCCTTGGGGTACCGAGCGCATTTACACCACTAATGTCAAAGCTAATAAGACTGTTTTGGCTGTTGACGTGACCAATAACAACACTGGTTGTACAGCTACGGGTTACTCTGATTCTATCGTGGTTATGAATCCTGTTGTTGACGCTGTTGTTCTGACGAACGGTATTAATGGTAATGATACTACGGATGTTTGGGTATGCGAAGGCGCTACTATCAACGTGGTTGCTTACCTCAAAGATGATGCTGGTAATCGTTACGTTGACTCCACACTGCGTTATGTTTGGAAAGAGAATGGCTTCCTGATGCCTCTTGTTACAGGTCCGTACTTCACCAAACAAACTTGGATTCTTGATGATGATTCTACGCACTACACCTATGAAGTTTTCGTTGACTATGGTATGAACGGTTGTACGGAGGTTGCTAGAACTTCCAATACGGTTCATGTGAAACGTAATCCTATTGTTGAAATTTCTGGTGTACACCACATTTGCTATCAGGATGCTACTACTGACAATGTCCACTTGACTGGTTGGGTTGATGGTGTTGCTGATACTAATGCTGTTTACAAATGGTACAGAAATGGTAGTTTGAGATCTAATGACCATGCTTTCGCTAACTACTACAATGAAAATGTTCCTCCTACATACAACGATCCTATCGTTTACAAGTTAGAGGTTATCAATGGTGATGGTTGTTCTGCCTTCAGCCCTGAGTTTGTTGTCAATGTACACGAAGCTCCGGAAGTTCATATCACAGCTTCTGACACTTTGATCTGCAAGGGTGGTGATGTGATGTTGAATGCTAACCTTAACAACTATAATGAGAACATGCTCACGTTCCAGTGGTATGAGAATCAGCCGAATGCTGCTCATAAGATGTTAGGTTACACGCATGAGCATGAGACAATTTATAACCTGCAGCAATCTACTACTTACTATGTTGAAGTGATTCATTTGTTGAATGATGAAACGAATGAGAACTTTGTCTGCGCTTCTTATGATCAGGTCTTTGTTCATGTTGTCGATGATCCTGTTATTGATTCTATCACGACGGATCTTCCTGACACGATGGTACTTTGTGACGGTCGTTCTGTCACGATGACGGCTCATGTCAGCGGCGGTATCGCTGGTGGCGAAGTCTTCACTTGGTTCAGAAATGGTGAGATTATTCCGAACGCTACGGCTGCTGTCTTCACCGAGACGGTTCACGCTGAGAACAATTATCCGACTGTTTACGAATATGCAGTTGCTGTTTCTCAGGCTGGTACGGGCTGCGAATCCGCCGTTACATTCGACACGGTTAAGTTCACGGTTTACCCGAACCCGACGTTGGCTATCGAAACCGATCCTTTCGTTTGCCAAGAGTCTAACAACAATATTATGATGGTTGCCCATGTGGATCCGGCTCCTGCTACGGACTACACCTTCACATGGTATGAGGACAATGCTGTTCTTGCTGATTCCGCTAAGGGTGCTCATTTGGATACGATGTATCTGACTCGTAACTATAGAGATTATGCTTATAACTTCAGCGTCAGCTTGGTGAATGCTTATGGTTGCCAGGCTACTGCCGAGACTCAGATTTATGTTGATTCTGTTCCTGTGATCAACATCACGGCTACTGAGACGAACATTTGCGAAGGTGGCGTGATTACGCTGACGGCCAACCTGAATAACTGGAATACGCCGAACATGCAGTATCAGTGGTTCGACACGACCTCTGCTATTGCCGGTGCTACTTCCTTGTCCTACACGGTTGCTCCTTCTCTTGGTACTCACAAGTATAGCTTCAAGGCTCTGCAGTTGAATTCTCTCTGCCAGGCTACGAGCAATGAGATTGAGGTTACGGTGAATGCTGATCCTAAGATTGATTCTGTGACGACTGATCTTCCTGCCAGCAAGACGCTGTGCGACGGCCGTTCTGTTACGATGACGGCTCACGTGAGCGGTGGTGTTACTGGTGGTGAGGTTTACACATGGTATCGCAATGGTGAGGTTATCCCGAATGCTGTTGAGGCTACCTACACGGAGACGCCGCACGCCCTCGGTGATTATACTACCACCTATATCTATGAAGTTTCTGTGAAACAAACGGCTGCTGGTTGTGAATCCACTGTTAAGATCGCTGATACGGTTACGGTTACTCCGAACCCGACGTTGGCTATCGAAACTGACCCGTTCGTTTGTCAGGCTACTAATAACAACATTATGATGGTTGCCCATGTGGATCCTGCTCCGACGACGGATTACTCCTTCGCTTGGTATGAGGATAACAACCTGCTTGCTGATTCCGCTATGGGTGTTCACAAAGACACGTTGTATCTGACACGTAACTACAGAGACTATGTTTATAACTTCAATGTCGTATTGGTGAACGATTATGGTTGCCAGGCTACGGCTGAAGCTCATATCTATGTTGATTCTGTTCCTGTCATCAACATCACAGCTACCGAAACGAACATCTGTGTTGGTGGTGAGATTACATTGACAGCTAACCTGAACAACTGGAACACGCCGAACATGCAATATCAGTGGTTCGACACGACCTCTGCTATTGCCGGTGCTACCTCTCTGACTTATACGGTTGTTCCTACTCAAGGCACGCACAAATACACGTTCAAGGCTCTGCAGTTGAACTCCCTGTGCAACGCTACGAGCAATGAGGTTACCGTAACGGTTAACGCCGATCCTACGATTGATTCTGTGACGACTGATCTTCCTGCTAGCAAGACGCTGTGCGACGGCCGTTCTGTTACGATGACGGCTCACGTGAGCGGTGGTGTTACTGGTGGTGAGGTTTACACATGGTATCGCAATGGCGAGGTTATTCCTGAGGCTGTTGGCGCTGTTTACACAGAAACTCCTCGTGCTATTGGTGATTTTACAACGAACTATACTTACTCTGTTTCTGTCCGTCAGACGGCTGCCGGTTGTGAGTCCAGTGTGACATTCGCTGACACGGTGAAGGTTACTCCGAACCCGACGCTGGCTATCGAAACCGATCCGTTCGTTTGCCAGGAGACGAGCAACAACATCACGATGATTGCTCATGTTGATCCTGCTCCGACGACAGACTTCACGTTCACATGGTATGAGGACAACGCTCCACTGACAGGTGCAACGGGTGTCCACAAAGACACGATTGTTCTTACACGCAATTACAGAGATTACGCTTATAACTTCAATATCGTTTTGGTGAACGAATACGGTTGCCAGGCTACTGCCGAGACACACGTTTACGTTGACACCGTTCCTGTTATCAACATCACGGCTACCGAAACGAACATTTGCGAAGGTGGTGAGATCACGTTGACGGCCAACCTGAACAATTGGAACACGCCGAACATGCAGTATCAGTGGTTCGACACGACCTCTGCTATTGCCGGTGCTACTTCTTTGACCTACACGGTTGTTCCTACTCAAGGCACGCACAAATACACGTTCAAGGCTCTGCAGTTGAACTCCTTGTGCAACGCTATGAGCAATGAGGTTACCGTTACAGTGAATGCTGATCCTACGATTGATTCTGTGACGACTGATCTTCCTGCCAGCAAGACGCTGTGCGACGGCCGTTCTGTTACGATGACGGCTCACGTGAGCGGTGGTGTTACCGGTGGTGAGGTTTACACATGGTATCGCAATGGTGAGGTTATCCCGAATGCTGTTGAGGCTACCTACACGGAGACTCCTCATGCTCTCGGCAATTATCCTACGAACTATACATACTCTGTTTCTGTCCGTCAGACGGCTGCCGGTTGTGAGTCTAGTGTGACATTCGCCGACACGCTGACAGTGAATCCGAACCCGACGTTGGCTATCGAGGCCGATCCTATCGTTTGTCAGGAGACGAGCAACAACATCACGATGATTGCTCATGTTGATCCTGCTCCGACGACAGACTACACGTTCACATGGTATGAGGACAACGCTCCACTGACAGGTGCAACGGGTGTCCACAAAGACACGATCGTTCTTACGCGCAACTATAGAGATTATGCATATAACTTCAGCATCAGCTTGGTGAACGCTTACGGATGCCAGGCTACTGCCGAGACTCAGATTTACGTTGACACGGTTCCTGTCATCAACATCGTTGCTACCGAGACGAACATTTGTGACGGTGGTGAGATTACGTTGACAGCTAACCTGAACAACTGGAACACGGGTAACATGCAGTATCAATGGTTCGACAATGACACCCTTATCGCTGGTGCTACTTCTCTGACCTATACGGTTGTTCCTGCTCATGGCACGCACGACTATACGTTCAAGGCTCTGCAGTTGAACTCCCTGTGCCAGGCTAAGAGCAATACTGTAACGGTTAATGTTATCGATGATCCTATTATCGCTACTGTGACGATGTCTGACACCAATGTTTGTGAAGGCGCTCAGATCACGATCACGGCTGTTCCTGGAAACTATACCGCTGACAATTCTGATGTTTACACTTGGTATAGAAACGGTATCTTGATTCCGGGTGCTACAGGTAGAATTATCACTGATTCCCCTGTCACGGTTGACCAGAATACACAACAGTTCAGCTACACCGCTGTGGTGAAGAGAGCTGCTGCTGGTTGCGAGTCCGCTCCTGTTTCTTCTGCCGTACTTACTGTTTATCGTAATCCTATCGTTCAAATCACGGGAGATCAGCATGTCTGCGAAACCTCTCCGATTTATTTGATCGCTAACGTTGATACGACAGGTCGTAACGTGGGTATCCTCCACTACACTTGGTATGAGAGTGGTCAACTCAGAGACAACCTTGGTTTCAACTTAGGTGATAATCAGTTCTATTCTGAATACTTCTATGCACGTACTGAACCGTACAGATTCACAGTTAACGTTGAGAGAGAAGGCGTTCCTGCTGCTTGTGCTTCTATGTCTTCTGAATATCTTGTGTACGTTTATCCGCAGCCTGTTGTGAATATCACAGCTTCTGAAACTGAAATCTGCACGGATGGTGAAGTTGTCTTTATGGCTCATTTGAATGATCCGAATGCTCGCAACATGACCTATCAATGGTATGAGATTAGAAATCGTCAGGAGATCAATGCTATTGGTCGTAATGCTGATGGTTCTTACATCTATGATACGATTAATACTCCGTATCGTTATGAGATTCCGGGCGCTACTTCTCCTATTTACAGATCCAATTTTGCTACTACAACGACGGTTGGTGTTGTTGTCTTCCAAACCAACTCCACCTGCTCCGACAATGATGAGATTCTGATTACGGTTAATCCGAGACCGGAGGTTACGGCTGTTACGGTTAACAATGGTCAGACTTCTCAGACGGTTTGCAACGGCGCTCAGATTACGGTTGCCGCTACAATCAATCCTGCTAATGCTCCTGGCGCTGTTTACACTTGGTACAGAGACAATGAGCTCATCCCGGGTGCTACGCAGAGCACGTACAGCGAGAATGTCTTCACGACTGACAATCAAATTACGAACCATGTTTATTCTGCCATCGTAACGCTTCCGATGTCTGGTTGTGTTTCCCTGATGTCAACGAATAACGCTACGGTTACGGTTAAACCTGCTCCGGCTACTGTTTCTATCAGTGGTGACAATGTCCTCTGTGAGAATGACAGCACGGTGCTGACCGCTTACTCTGATGTACCGGGTTCCTTCACATGGAGCAATGGCGACACGACTAATACCACTACGGTTGCTGCCGGTATCTACACGGTTACGCTGACTACTCCGGAAGGTTGCGAGAAGACTTCTGATCCGTTCGAGGTTACGGCCTTCGGTGCTGAAGTTCAGGTTGTCGCTTCCGAAACGGCTATCTGCGAGGGCGAACATGTTACATTGTACGCTCACGAAAATGGCTGGACGGGTAATGTTACCTACACATGGGAGAATGGTTCTCATGCAAGCAGCATTGATGTCCAACCTCTCGTTACGACTACTTTCATGGTCACCAGCACGGTGAATTCCACCAGTGGTTCTTGCAGCCGCGTTGACAGCATCACGGTTATCGTGACTCCGCTGCCTGCTAAGCTGACGATCACCACACCTGCTGATACTATTTGCGAGAACCAGCAGTACACGCTGACGGCTAACGTCACCAACCTTTCCGGTTACATTTGGTACCAGAACGGTGTTGAGATTCCGGGCGAGAACCAGGCTTCTCTGACGGTGAACTTCCCGGCTTACGGTGTTTACAACTTCTCTGTGAAAGGTATCAACGACCAGGGTTGTGTTTCCGCTCAGGCTTCTGATCCTGTTGCTGTGACAGTAACTCCTGCTCCGAGCACAGTTACTATCAGTGGTA
>JAEEGI010018043.1_pt1 | contig 14386 bp, 12 predicted proteins | sample 8958751 | NCBI WGS metagenome assembly JAEEGI01 (sample SAMN16246545, study PRJNA631951) | gut metagenome | biome: gut microbiome; feature: rumen; material: KS-attached | host: Bos | place: Iran: Karaj | collected 2018-10
TGACAGGGCACTGCTCTGCTCCTGTCCTACAAACTGTGCACGGAATGCAACACCGGCATCCGACGTGGAAGCAGCCACCGCGCCAAGACCGGAGGTCTCGGAATGCTCAATAATCGAGATCCCCGTGCAGGTCAGTTCCGGACTCACACCGCAGGCCATGGTAATATTCCCCTGCGCTCCGGAGAAGGTGGACGTGACAACATAGCCGTTTCCGTCATTGGATTTCTGAACGCTGTCTATTGTCGGAAACTGTGCTTTATCAAATTCCATTTCTGTATAGCCGCTCTCGGAGCCGAGAACAGCGGCGTACGCCTCATACTCTTTCTGATGCGTGATCTGGTCGATCCGCTCCCACGTAAGAGCATTCACTACGCCGAGTATTCCTGCCGTAACGGCACAGATCAGAAACAGCACCAATGCAAGTTTGACTACTTTGTTGTTCATTTCGTCGCCTCCTTTGCTGCCTTTTCCGCTTCTGCTTTACGTATCGCAGCAGTCGCCTCGGCGGTTTCAGCTGCACTGCGTGCCTTCATGGCTTTTTCCTCCGCTTTCTTTGCGGCAATATCGGCTTTGTTTACTCCGAACTGGTGGCGATGGAAAGCTTTGTCAATTGCCCAGGTGCAGAGGTTCATAATCAGAATGGCATAAGTAGTTCCTTCCGGGAACCCGCCAAAATAGCGGATCATCACCGTGAGCAGACCGCAGCCCGCGCCGAACAGGAGCTGGCCTTTCAGAGTGACCGGGCTTGTCGCATAGTCCGTCGCCATGAAGAATGCGCCAAACAGCAGGCTTCCGGAGAGGACATTGTACAGCATCCATTCAACATGGGTAAAGCCCTGACCAGCGAACAGGAATGTTACCAGCGCAACCGTTCCGATGAAGGAAACCGGGATCCGCCAGGAGATTACCTTGCGGTACATCAGGTACCCGCCGCCGATCAGAATTGCCAGCTTGCTGATCTCGCCGATGCAGCCGGGAATATACCCCATGAACAGGGCTTTGTAGCTGTAATACTCGGGCATAGACCAGGTATAGAGGTTTGCCAGAGGGGTTGCCATTGTCGTTCCGTCTATGGTACCTGTCAGGGCATTCGGAACTGTCCAGTTCGCCATGATAAGCGCATAGCTTGCAAGGAGAAATGCGCGTCCGGCAAGGGCTGGGTTCATAAAGTTCTGTCCGATGCCTCCGTAAAGCTGCTTCACGATGACGATACCAAACAGGGTGCCGATCACCGGGATCCACCACGGTGCGGTGGGAGGAAGGGTCATAGCCAGAATGAGACCTGTAACAACAGCGGAAAGATCCCCAATACTGGCTTCCTTTTTAAAGAGTTTACGATAGCCCCATTCCCAAAAGACAGCAGATGCAACAGAAGCCGCAGCAAGCACCAGAACATGGAACCCGAACTGAAGCACGGCAACAATCAGTGCCGGCATCAGTGCAATGATGACATCCAGCATCAGCCTGCGGGTATCCGTATTGGTACGGACCTGCGGCTGATATGCTACATCAAGAACAATTCTTTCTTTCTTATCGCTCATTTCTGGGCCTCCTTTGCTGCTTTGGCCTCAGCCTCGGCCTTTTCCTTTGCTGCCTTAGCCTGGAACATGAGCTTTGCTGTCTTGAACGCGTGGGTAAGCGGCATTCTCGCCGGACAGTTGAAGGAGCAGCTGCCGCATTCGAAGCAGTCCATCACGTGATACTTTTCCATGTTGGCAAAGTCGCCTTTGCTGTAATACATGTACATGAACACCGGTTCCAAATTCATGGGGCATACCGTAATGCACTTTCCGCAGCGGATGCAGTGAGGATCTTCAATATTGCGGTCTTCATCCTCCGTGAAGAACAGTACGCCCGCGGTTCCCTTGATGGTAGGCGCATCGAAACTCGTCGCGCAGATCCCCATCATCGGTCCGCCCAGCACGATCTTCCTCGGTGTTTTTACAAAACCGCCGCACTGTTCTGCAAGATAGCCAAGCGGGGTTCCAAAACGCGTGAGAGCGTTGCGTGTGCCGCCCAGCGCACTTCCGGAAACTGTAACGATGCGGTCCATGACAGGCCGTCCTTCATAACAAGCCTGATAGATTGAATAGCAGGTACGTGTGCTGACAACGTTCGCACCGACTCCTGCGGGAAGTCCTCCGGGCTTCACCTCGCGCCCGGTGACTGCTTTGATCTGCATTTTCTCGCCGCCCTGCGGATACTTGACTGCCTCCGGGACAATCTCGATCCCATACTGCTCCGGTTGCAGAGAGTTGAGCAGGTCAATGGCATCCTGCTTGTTGACCTCAATGCCATAGTAGGCTTTCTCTACACCGCTTGCAATTCTGACCAGCTCAATGCCTTTCAGAAGCTTCTCCGGGAAGTTCAGCATTGTCAAATGGTCGCCGTTCAGGTACGGTTCGCACTCAGCACCGTTGATAACGAGCTTGTCCACCTTGCCGATACCACTGCGTACCTTGAAGGCTGTGGGGAACATTGCACCGCCCATTCCGACGATGCCGGCCTCGCGCATACGTGTAAGAATTGCTTCAGGGTCTTTTAGTTCCGCCTCGGTCAGCGGGGCAAGATCTCCACATGGCGTATCCTGAAAGTCATTCTCGATAACGACAGACATAATCATGTCGCCGAGAGGATGCGGTCTTGGTTCCACCGCAATGACCGTGCCTGATACAGTCGCGTGAATAGGAGCTGAGACAGGCGCCGGATTCTCCCCGATCTTCTGCCCCATTTTTACATAGTCTCCTTTTGCCACCAACGGCTTGCAGGGTGCGCCAATGTGCTGTATCATCGGGATAACCACCTGCGCAGGCGGCGTCACTACGGAGATCGGCACCTCGGGTGCCTTCATGTAGTTGGGATGGACACCGCCCTTAAACGTATGGGTCATAAGCTTCACCTCGTATTATGATTTCCCAGATCAAGATTTTACAAACTTTATTTTATCATAAATTTACGGACTCTGTCCATAGGGAACTGGGCATTTTGACAAGATAAGTTATTAACAATTAACCGTATATGTGGTGTTTTTATGGTTTATTACCAACTTTTTCCACAATCTGTTGAAATTTTTGGAGTATCGGGTATAATGCGAATATAAGAGATGGAGGTGTTCTTCAAATGAAAGCGATTGTCAGTGTATTCGCAAAGGACTCCCGTGGAATCGCTGCCTATGTTACCGCCCTGCTTGCGGAACGTGACATCAATATTCTGGACATCAGTCAAACACTGATGCAGGGTTATTTTGCCATGATCATGCTTGTTGATCTGGAAGCCTGTCCACTCCCCTTTCACGAGCTTTCCGTTTGGCTGAAGGAAAAGGGCATGGAAAGAATGATGGATATTCATATCCAGCGCTCGGATATTTTTGAGGCGATGCACCGGATATGAGTTACCTGATGAACAGCAATGAGATTCTGCAGACAATCGAAATGATTGATCAGCAGCATCTGGATGTGCGTACCGTCACCATGGGCATCAGCCTTCTGGACTGCGCATCCGGATCGACAGAAATCTGTGCTCAGAAGATTTATGACAAGCTTTGTCAGAAGGCCGAGAAACTGGTTCCGGTATGCTGTGAAATTGAGCAGGAATTTGGCATTCCTATTGTAAACAAAAGGGTCTCTGTTACCCCGATTGCTCTTGTAGCCGCATCCTGTGAAGGTACAGACTATACGCCGCTAGCCAGGGCCCTGGATCGGGCGGCAGAAACCCTCGGCATCAATTTCATCGGCGGTTTCTCCGCTCTGGCGCAGAAGGGCTTTACGGAAAGTGATCTCCGGCTGGTGCGGTCCATCCCCCGCGCACTTACGGAGACAAATCTTGTCTGTGCAAGTGTCAACGTCGGCTCAACCAGAACCGGGATCAATATGGATGCCGTACAGCTCATGGGGCAGATTATCTGTGAGACGGCAAAGCGCAACCCTGTCGGCTGTGCCAAACTTGTCGTTTTCTGCAATGCCGTCGAGGACAATCCCTTTATGGCCGGAGCTTTCCACGGCGTCGGTGAGCCTGACTGTGTCATCAACGTCGGTGTCTCAGGTCCCGGTGTCGTGGCGCACGCCCTCAAGAGCTGTAAGGGTGAACGGATTGACGTTGTAGCCGAAACAATCAAGCGCACTGCGTTTAAGATTACCCGTATGGGACAGCTCGTCGCCCGCGAGGCCTCACATCGGCTGAACGTTCCCTTTGGCGTGGTGGATCTGTCCCTCGCACCCACCCCTGCAGTCGGAGACAGTGTCGCAGAAATACTGGAACTGATCGGCCTGGAACGCTGCGGTATTCACGGCACCACCGCGGCCCTTGCACTTCTCAACGACGCAGTTAAAAAAGGCGGCATCATGGCATCCAGCCATGTCGGAGGACTGTCCGGTGCCTTTATCCCCGTATCGGAAGATGCAGGAATGATCCGGGCTGCGGAAGAAGGAGTCCTTACTTTCGACAAACTTGAGGCTATGACCTGTGTCTGCTCTGTTGGACTTGATATGATTGCGGTTCCCGGCGACACGAGGGCCGAAACGATATCCGCCATCATTGCTGATGAAGCCGCAATCGGGATGATCAACAGCAAAACAACTGCCGTACGTCTGATCCCTGCTGTAGGAAAAAATGTCGGAGATCGTGTGGATTTTGGGGGGCTTCTCGGTTCTGCACCGGTCATGCCCATTCATACCGGATCCGCAGCGGAGTTTATTGCCCGCGGAGGGCGCATTCCCGCTCCTCTTCAGAGTCTGAAAAACTGAAATATCGAAACAAACACTGCAGGCGGGTGCTTTCACGCTCCCGCCTGCAGTGTTTACTATTGATTTTCTGACCGGCATTGCTGTTCCGGCGTCAGAGCCGTATCTGTTCCCGGTTATTCAGTGCCTCTTCCACCAGTGCGCTTACATTCAGTGCAGTCTCTGCCTGTTCCACCTCTGCGAGCTTCGGATGTGTTTTCGGATGCCGCGGGGTAAAGACCGTACAGCAGTCTTCGTAGGGAAGGATCGATGTGTCAAAGGTTCCTATCTTCCTCGCAAAACGAACAATCTCCTCTTTATCCATACCGATCAGCGGCTGAAGAACCGGAAGTGTGGTCACAGCCTGTGTAACAGCCATTGCCTCCATTGTCTGACTGGCCACCTGACCAAGGTTCTCCCCGGTAACAATTGCTCTGCCGCCGTTGTAAGCTGCAATTGCTTCAGCAATGCGCATCATGAAGCGGCGCATAATCAGGGTAAAATACTCCTCCGGGCATTTATCCCGAATTTCTTCCTGAATGCGGGTAAAAGGCACAACCTCCAAAGTCATGCCGCCGCAGTAAGCTGTGAGCTGGCGTCCGAGTTCGATCACCTTTTCCTTTGCCTGCTGTGACGTATATGGGAAAGAGAAAAAGTGGACCGGGATCAGTCTTACACCGCGTTTGGCAATCATATAGGTCGAGACCGGGCTGTCGATCCCTCCGGACAGGAGGGATACCGCAACGCCGTTGGAACCTACGGGCATGCCGCCCGCGCCGTCCACAGGCGCCGCATGCACATAGGCTGCGAGATCCCGAACCTCCACGTTTACCACCAGTTCCGGATTGTGGACATCGACCACACAGTTCGGATAGGCCTCTGCCAGCTCCCCTCCGACATACTGACTGAGCTGAATGCTGGTCATAGGAAAACGCTTGTCGCTGCGTTTCGATTCCACTTTGAAGCTCTTTGCGCACAGCATTTCTTCTCTCAGATACTCTATGGCAAGTCTTGCAATGGCATCCCTGTCTTTCTCACATGCCGCAGCACGGCTGATCTTGACAATTCCGAACACATCCTGCATTGCGGAAAAAGCGGCATCCATATCGGCTGCTTCATCCACCGCCTCCACATAGATGGTAGACTGCATGATGCTGACCTGGAAGTTACCCAAGCCGAGCAGACGCCTGCGAATATTCCCCACCAGTTTCTGCTCAAAGCTTCTTCGATTCAGTCCTTTTAGTACTACCTCTCCCAGTTTCAAAAGAAGGATATCGTTCATGGCAAATCCCCCAAATTTGGTCTTCTCTGTTTTCATACCTCAATTATATGCTTATTACTTATCGAAATGATCTGCATTTCAATCCACTTCTGTTTGTAGTGCCTTGCCCTGAAATACATGATCCCGTTCAAATCCCCGATTGATTTCGTTGAGGACATGTTTTTTGTCTGCGCTCCACAGAGGAGCAATCAGATCCCGCTTGGAGCCGTCTCCGGTCAGTCGGTGGACAACCATATTGGGAGGAATGGCCTCTATACACCGCCCAAGCGTGTTGATGTACTCTTCCAATGACAATGTCCGGAACAGGCCTTTACGATATTCATCAGCCAGGTCCGTCCCCTCCAGAACATGGAGGAGCTGAAACTTTATGCCGTCTGCACCGCTCTTCCCAATATAGTGTGCCGTTTCAACGGTCATTTCTGACGTCTCTCCCGGCAGTCCAATGATCATATGCACAATTACCGTAATCCCAGCTGCCCGCAGTCTTGATACAGAAGAGTCAAACACGTCCAGAGGATAGCCGCGGCGAATGTATCTCGCGGTTTTTTCGTGAACAGTCTGCAGGCCAAGCTCCACCCATACCGGCTTTATTCCGTTCAGTTGCGTAAGCAGTTCAATGATGTCATCCGGCAGGCAATCCGGCCGCGTACCGATAGAAAGGGCGACAATATCGGGGTAGCTCAAAATCTCCGTATACAGTTTGCGCAGTTCTGCAACCGGTGCGTAGGTTCCGGTATAACTTTGAAAATATGCAATATATTTCTTCCCGCCTTTATTCTCGACCGCTTTTTTCGCTGTTTCAATTGCATTCTCCATACCTTGTCCTACGGATACAGCAAATGCTCCGCTCCCTCCGGCGCAAAAGATACAGCCACGTGTATCAAGCGTCCCATCGCGCGTGGGGCAGGTAAAGCCGCCATCCAGTGACAGTTTATAGACCTTTTCTCCGTATTGCTCCCTGAGCCAGGAATTCAGGCTTCTATAATGAGGCTCTGTCATTGTGCAGCACTTCTGTCTGTCTTGTTGTTTATGCATCTCTTCCCAGAAATCTGATCAAAACTTCCAATCCGTTTTTCGGGACACAGATACGCTCTCTGCTTCTCTGAATTTCCGCATACACCTCGTCCAGATCAAACCAGTGCACCTCATCCACTTCTCCCTCCTGAAGGGTCAGTTTCCGTATGTCCACTGGCCTGTCGTACACATAGACCACTGTAAACTCATTGTCCCGAAAAAGACTTCCGTAAAACTGCTTCTCGTATTGGCTTCGAAATGTACCGGCAAAAAACAGTTGATCCGCCTCGGCGCGGATTCCCAGCTCCTCCTCCAGCTCGCGCAGAGCTGAGGGCAGCGGTTCACATCCGGCAGGAATATGGCCGGCAGATGACGTGTCATAAAACCCCGGGAACGAATCCTTGCAGCAGCTGCGTTTCTGAAGCAGAATATCATATCCGGAGTTTTTTCGACGAACAATCCATACATGTGCTGTTCGGTGAAGAATTCCGTTTCTGTGTGCAGTTCTTCTCTCGACAATCTGTCCTGTCGGTACGCCTTCCTCGGTACAGATGTCAAAGAACTCTTCTGTGCTCACGCCTGATCCTTTTCCGTCATCTCCATCACAATGCTGTGCAGATCCATCTCTCCGAAATGTCCGACTTTTTCCGGATATTTCGATTTATAGGCCAAAATCAGGTTTTTGAGCATCGCCTGCTGGACGACATCTCCATCTCCTGTCAGAAGGCAAAACAGCTCTCTGCTGCTCATTTCTGTCAAAGGTTTCATCGTAACTCCTCCTTAGCATTCGGAGCCTGCGGTGCGCTTCTAAAGCATACCAGAGGCTCCGGCAATAGTTTTATCAGGATACTTACGCTTCCGAAAAATCGAATGTTCGGTATTGGATTGCTTCTGCAATATGCGAAACCTCAATTTCCTCCGCTCCGTCCAGGTCCGCTATAGTCCTTGCAACCCGGAGAATTCGATCATGGCTTCTGGCAGAAAGGCCCATAGCCTCGAAAGCCCCACGCATCAGCTCTTCCCCTTCCGGTGAAAGAGCACAATATGTCCTCAGTTCCTTACTGTCCATTCTTGCATTGGACATCGTCCCGTCCTCGGGAAAACGAACCCTCTGAATTTTCCTGGCCGTGTTCACTCTGTCCCGTATAGCGGCAGAACTCTCCGCAGGAGTTCTCCTCCGCAGTTCGTCAAAATCCAGTGCCGGCGCTTCCACAATGATATCAATTCGATCCAAAAGCGGTCCCGAGATCCGGCTTTGATAACGGCGGACATCGTTTTCCGAGCAGTGACAACGACCGGACGGATGTCCGTACCATCCGCACTTGCAGGGGTTCATCGCGCAGACGAGCATAAATCGGCTAGGAAATGTAACCGATCCGGATGCCCGGGAAACGGTTACCTGTCCGTCTTCCAGCGGCTGGCGAAGCACTTCCAGTACATCGCTTCGGAATTCGGGAAGCTCATCAAGGAAGAGTACTCCGTTATGTGCCAGGCTGATTTCGCCCGGTCTTGGGTTTGTACCACCTCCTGCCAGACCGGCAGAAGAGATATTGTGGTGCGGTGCACGAAAAGGCCGGTGGATTACCAGCGGTTTTTTTCTGTCGGTCAGGCCGGCAACAGAATGTACCTCAGTTGTTTCAATAATCTCCGTTTTACTCATGTCCGGAAGGATCGACGGAAGGCGTTTTGCCATCATGGATTTTCCGGAACCCGGAGGACCGACGATCAGAATGTTGTGCCCGCCTGCAGCCGCAATCTCAAATGCGCGCTTGACATTTTCCTGTCCTTTGACATCCGAATAATCCGGAAGCTGCTGATCGTCGGCTTCTTCCGGGGCAATGGCAGGTTCAATTGCAGCTTCCCCGCTCAGATGTTTCAGGAGCTGCCCGACGTCTTGAACAGGATAAACCGCGATGCCATCGGCAAATGCTGCTTCTGCGGCGTTCTCTTCCGGGACATACAACGCCCTGACACCGTTTCTCATTGCAGCGATTGCCATCGGAAGTGCTCCGGCAATCGGTCGCAGTTCGCCCGTAAGAGACAGTTCCCCAAGAAACGCGCACTCTTCTCCGGGCTGTCGGATTTCTCCGATAGCGGACAGAATACCGATTAAAATAGGAAGGTCATAAACTGTTCCAACCTTTTTCTTATCTGCCGGTGCGAGGTTGACCGTCATGCGGCTGACAGGAAACTTAAAGCCGTTATTCTTGATGGCGGCACGAACACGTTCCCTGGATTCCTTCACCGCAGCATCGGGCAGTCCCACAATATCAAATGCAGGCAGTCCGTTGGAAATGTAGACTTCTACGCTGACCGGATATCCTCCTACCCCGGTTACGCCGAGGCTCCTGACACAGGAAAACATAAACTCTCTTTTATTCCTCGATTGCCGTTACTGCGATATGCAGTTCATCCAGTTGTTTCTGTTCCACCGTGGATGGTGCGCCCATCATAACATCCTGGGCACTCTTGTTCATTGGGAACGGAATAATCTCACGAATACTGTCTTCACCTGCCAGGAGCATGACCATTCTGTCAACGCCCGGAGCAATGCCCGCATGAGGCGGAGCACCATAGCAGAAAGCATTGTACATTGCGGGGAATTTGCGTTTCACATCTTCCTCACCAAGCCGCACCATTTCAAACGCCTTGATCATGATCTCCGGGTCATGGTTCCGGACCGCACCGGAAGAGAGTTCCACGCCGTTGCAAACGAGGTCGTACTGATCTGCCGTAATTGTCAGCGGATCAATTTCTCCCCGTTCTGCCTGCAGAAGGACTTCCAGTCCCCCTGCCGGCATGGAAAACGGGTTGTGGCAGAATTCCAGCTCTCCGGATTCTTCCCCAATCTCATACATTGGGAAATCAACGATCCAACAGAATTCGTAGCGCTCCCGGTCCATGTGTCCTGGCACCGCAGCACCAGCCTGTTTGATAAAGATGCCAGCAGTTTTCTGTGCTGCCCCGCCTTTCCCCGTTGTGACGCCAACGAGACTGCCCGGTTTCAAACTCAGCCGTTCTTCAAGCTTTGCTCTGTGCGGTTCCATAAACTTTGCTACACCGCCGACAAACGTACCGGTTTCATCTACCCGGAACCAGTAAGGTTTGTTCCCGGCCTGCACTTCAACGTCAGCACACAGCTTATCAATCTGCTTGCGGGTCATTGTGCAGCCGGATACAACTACGGCTTTCACTGCGCCGCCGGTCTGGAACGGTGCAAACTCTGAGTTCTCCATGAGATCCGTGATATCCTGCGCCGTGAGATCTATGCGAAGATCCGGCTTATCACTTCCATATCTCTCCAGAGCGTCCACATAGGATATTCTGCGGAAGGGTGCGGAAGACGCTGTATGGTATTTCCCGTACTCTGCAAAAATCGGCGGGAGCACATCCTCCAGGATTGCAAACACGTCCTCCTGTGATGCAAATGCCATTTCCATATCCAGCTGGTAGAACTCACCGGGACTGCGGTCTCCTCGGGCATCTTCGTCCCGGAAACACGGAGCAATCTGGAAATAACGATCAAAGCCTGATGTCATCAGCAACTGCTTAAACTGCTGAGGTGCCTGTGGCAGCGCATAGAATTTCCCTGGGTGTTTACGGGCAGGAACCAGGTAGTCCCTGGCGCCTTCCGGTGAAGATGCCGTCAGGATTGGTGTTGTGATCTCCAGAAAGCCGTGATCAAGCATTGCCTTGCGCAGTGCGGCAATTACCTGACAGCGCAAAATGATATTTTTCTTGACGGCAGGATTTCGGAGGTCCAGATAACGATACTTCAGCCTCTGCGTCTCATCCGCATCCCGGCTGCGGTTGATTTCAAACGGCAGTTCATTATATCTGCATTTTCCGAGAACCGTGATCTTTTCCGGTACGACTTCAATGTCTCCAGTCGGCAGGTTCGGATTCTTGCTGGCGCGTTCCCGAACTGTTCCGATAACACCAATGGTGGATTCCTTGTTGATGCCCTTCACCTGTCTCAGCAGCTCCTCATTTTCTATGACAAGCTGTGTCGTTCCGTAAAAATCTCGAACTACCACAAACGCCAGATTACCACCGACTTCACGTACATTTTCCATCCATCCGGCAAGCTGTACTTTCTCACCGATATTTACCGTGCGGAGCTCTCCGCAGGTATGGGTACGGGACTGCATAAACAATTGCCTCCTTCTGTCTGAACCCTGTCATCCTTTGACAGGCGCAATAGCAGATTTTTCCCGGATCGCCGCCTGTATCATCAGAACGGCTTCTTCCGGCCTGAGCTTCTTCTGTTCACCGGTTTTCATGTTCTTCACCGACATCACTCCTTCAGAGAGCTCATCCTCTCCCAGAAGCACCACAAAAGGAACCTTGATTTTATCCGCATAGCTCATTTTTGCTTTGAATTTTTTCTTTTCTCCGTAGATCTGGCACCGCAGACCTCCCTTGCGAAGCCCGGTTGCAGCTTCAACCGCGGGGCCAAGTTCTTCCGTCATCGGTATCACCAGCACATCGCATGGGGCAACAGGCAGTTCTTCGCTCAGCAATCCCTGTTCCTGAAGCACATAAAACAGTCTTGTCAGCCCGATGGAGATGCCAACTCCCGGCAGTTGTTTTTCTGTATAGTATTCTGCGAGATTGTCATAGCGGCCCCCGGAACAGACCGACCCAATCTCAGGATAATCCAGAAGTTCTGTCTCATACACTGTTCCCGTGTAGTAATCCAGTCCCCGTGCGATTGTCAGGTCAACAGCAAAATGATTTTCCGGAACGCCAAAAGCAGCCAGGTGCTCAGTAACCGCACGAAGCTCCTCCAGTCCGCGGTCAAAGGTTTCATCCATTCCACGGTAGATCTCCAGGCGCTCCAGTATTTCTGCATTGCTGCCCTTAATCGCCATAAAGTCCAGAACATTTTCCGCCTTATACGGCCTCATCGCAAGTTCATCAATCAGCATCTGCTTTACTTTGACTTCGCCGATTTTATCCAGTTTGTCCACAACACGCATGATTTCCTGCGATTTTTCTGCCATTCCGTTCATCGCATAGAAACCGTTAAGCAGTTTGCGGTTATTGACCTTGATCCGAAACCGCTTCAGCCCGAGTCTTGTGAATGTCTGATAAATAATGGCAGGGATCTCCGCCTCATTCGAAATATCCAGCTTTCCATCTCCGATCACGTCGATATCCGCCTGATAGAATTCGCGGAACCTGCCGCGCTGAGCACGCTCCCCGCGGTAGACTTTGCCGATCTGATAGCGTCTGAACGGAAATGCCAGTTCGGAATAGTGAGCCGCAACATATTTTGCGAGCGGAACCGTCAAATCGAACCGGAGTGCAAGATCACTGTCTCCTTTCTGGAAACGGTAGATCTGCTTCTCAGTCTCTCCGCCGCCTTTTGCAAGCAGGACTTCCGCCGCTTCAATGATTGGGGTATCCAGAGGTGTAAAGGCAAAAAGGGAATATGTTTCTCTCAGGATCTGCATCATCCGTTCCATCTTCATCTGATCTTCGGGAAGAAGCTCCATAAATCCGGAGAGAGTTCTTGGTTTCATAATAGACATATTAGTACTCCATAAATTTAGTTCTTAGCGGTCATTGCACGCTAAGAACTAAATAATTATCGTTTTTGCGGGTTTACAATATTTCTCCAGTCGAGGTCTCCTCTTCGCAGCCCCTGCACCAACACCTCCGCTGTAGCAGCATTTGTAGCAAACGGGATCTGATACTGATCGCACAGCCGCTCGACCTTATTGATATCGTCAAATCCCTTCGGGTTCGCTGGATCGCAGAAGAACAGTACCAAGTCAATCTCGTTGTAAGAAATTCTGGAGCCGATCTGCTGTGCGCCTCCCTGATCCGCGTGAAGATACAGAGTAATCGGAAGGCCTGTCGCCTCGCTGACCAGCTTTCCTGTCACATGGGTTGCACATAGATTATGTTCTGCCAGGATGCCACAGTAAGCAATGCAAAACTGAACCATCAATTCCTTTTTTCTGTCATGCGCCATTAAGGCAATGTTCATAAAAACCTCCGTCTCTGCGCTTTTCGTTCTGCCGTCATACCAATCTGTGTTTAATAGTGAATTTAGATAGATTATTATACACTTTTTTCCCCTGTTTCGCAACAGGCAAATACTCTTTTTTTGTTTTATCGCAGCAGCACCATTTCTTCTTCTGAGGAATCACTGTAGCTGCAGATATTTATGTAGGCGTCCATAATACGCCTTGCAATTCTCTGAACATTTGCACCGGATCCACCGCGCTCCACCACAATTGCAATGGCAACATCCGGCTCCCTGTATGGCCCGTAGACAAGGAAAATACCGTCGTTAGTGATTTTTTCACCCTTCTGTGCAGTTCCCGTCTTTCCGGCACAGATCCATGGGCAGTTAGCCCAAACCGTCGCGTTCTGCTCATTCTGCCAATCATTAAGCACCAGATACATTCCCTCGTGGATGGCAGCCCAGTTATACTCTGCCGAACGGATCGTATTCAGCACCTCGGGTTCCCGCTCATATATTTTTCTGCTGTAGTCATAGCTGCGAACCGTTTTCAGTATGGATGTTGAGTAACGCGTTCCGGAATTTGCAACTGTTGCACAGTACTGTGCAAGCTGCAGCGGCGAAAAAATGCTGTCCGACTGTCCGATAGCCGCCTGCATCGTGTCACCGATACGCCACACTGTCCCCGTATAGTCAGCGTGGTTTGCTTCGTTTGACATGTTGCCTCTCGTCTCGACAAGTTCAATTCCTGTACTTACACCAAGGCCATAAGCATGGGCGTAATCCCCCATCTTGTCAATACCCAGATCGTGCCCGACTGAATAGAAAAAGTAGTTGCAGGAATCTCTCAGTGCGTTGGTAACATTCTCTTCGCCGTGCGTGTAATGCTCACCCTTCACACTGTTCCAGATCCAGCACTCAGGCGCATATCCTTCTGCCGCATACTTTGTAAAAACGCCCTCACATTTGATCTTATACTCCGTATTGATCTGCCCCTCCGTCAGGACAGCTGTCGCAACACAGGGCTTAAAGGTAGACCCCGGAGCATAGGCACCCATCAGCGCCCGATTGAAAAGCGGTGCATTCGGCGTCTCCATGAGTTCCTGATATTTATCAATTATAGTGGAGACATCGTAGGTCGGCCAGCTGGCGATGGCGAGAGGTTCACCGGTATTTACCTTGATCACAACAGCTGCAGCACCGGTGATCTCATCCTTCATCTCCGGGTCGTAGTCTCCTCGCTCGATGCCCTCCTTGCGTTCCTGTTCACGGTTAAGGATCATGGTGGTCACGCTGTTATTCAGGATACGTTCCGTCTGTTCCTGCAGAACCTTGTCAATAGTGAGATAGATATGAGCTCCCGGCCCCGGTTCTTCCTTATAAACGGTGCTTAAA
>JAEEGI010018044.1_pt1 | contig 14385 bp, 8 predicted proteins | sample 8958751 | NCBI WGS metagenome assembly JAEEGI01 (sample SAMN16246545, study PRJNA631951) | gut metagenome | biome: gut microbiome; feature: rumen; material: KS-attached | host: Bos | place: Iran: Karaj | collected 2018-10
ATATTGGGGCATTGGCTTCAGCCTATTTGAAGAGAAATCCCACCATTAGCCCTGTTCTCAACGTTCTGAGCATAGAGAACTGCGGACTGACGGGCAATATCGGGCCGTTAGCGGGTGCACTGTCGCAGATAAATTATCTTAATGCTGGAGGCAACAGCATCACGGACATCAGTCCCATACCTGAAGATATGAAGTGTGTCGTGCGTTTGGACATGCAGCAGTACGACCTGACCGTTGACTTCACACCAGGTGTCACGACACCTGAGAGTCTGCGCAGCCAACTGCCTCGTGCTGCTTTATATGACCCGTGGAACTTTTATTTCAGAGAAGAATTTGGAATCGAATGCTATCCTGATGGTGAATCAAACCTTAGAATCTATGTTGGCGAGGGCTTCGGCTATTGGATAGACGACAACGTCCGATTGGTAAATGGCGACACCTTCAATGCAGAGGCCGTTAACGGAAAGTTCCGCCTGACGCTACACTTCCATGAGGGTGACGTCAACTTGAGCGGAGCCATCGATGAGGCAGACGTGCAGGAGACCGTCGACTACATTCTCGCTAATAACAGCGCCTATGCCTATAACGCCACAGCTGGTGACGTGAATCACGACGGCACGGTCAATGTGCTCGACCTTGTGGCATTGCAGCATCGTGTAGCTGGTGCTACGCCCTTAGCCACCAATGTAGGACAGAACATGCTGACAATCCGCGACCTGAAAATGCCACACAATGAGGCTTTGTTGCCCTACGAGCTGACCAATAGCAACGACATCGCAGCTATGCAGTTCGACCTGACGCTGCCTGCTGGTCTTAGCCATTGGAGTAACAATATTGAGCCTACTGAACGTACGGACAGTGAAGACTACGCCGTGTGTACTAACTATCTTGGTAATAACAACGAAATGGAAACCTACCGCATTCTTATCTTCTCGCCAACGGGTCGCAATATCCCTGCTGGCAATGGGCCAGTGGGGCAGATGCGATTAGGAAAAGACGATGAATGGACACTCGAATTCGGAAACCTTAAGATAGATAATGCAATACTCGCGTCATCAGACAGTCGTAATGTGTTGACGCAGGCTACGACTGGTACTATTGACTTCACCCATCTGCCTCAGTTGGCAGTGACGGCCTCGAAGACGGAGATGACGGAGGGTGAGACCATACAGTTGACTGTGACGCTGCCTGAAGCTACAGCCCAACCTTTGGAGGTGACACTACAGAGTGAGGACGCCACCCGTTTCTCCTTTACTTCGAAGCAGACCATTGCTGCTGGTGGAACGTCGACAACCTTTACTGTGACAGCCATTGAGGATGACATTCCCCTGCTTGATATTGCCAACCTCTTCACCGTCTCGGCTCCTGATTATGATCCTGCTGAGGTATTGGTGCTGTTGAAGGACAACGATATGCCCATGCTACAGCTCACCATAGAGCCTGCCGAGATTAACGAACTCGATGGCGACGGTGCTGCCACAGCAACCTTGCGTCGTGTCAGCAATATCGACAAGAAGGTCATTGTTGAACTGAGCGACAACTCTGGTGGACGTCTGACCTATCAGCAGGATCGCATTGTGATGGATGCTGGCGTAGAGGAGATGACCTTCCACCTTGGTGCTGACGACAATGACATCATCGATGGCGACAGCACCTACGTGGTAACAGCTGCCATCTATGTGGCCTCTTGCCAGTGTGCCGTCAGCAATACTCAGTCGGCAGGCTTCGTACAAGCCTCCATCAAGGTGCTCGATGACGATGGCCCCAATGGTCATCGTCCTACCCGTCAGGCTCCCGATGCTATCGTTAGCAATATTACTGCCAGCATCAGTGAGGCTGAGGTGGGTACAGGATTTACCTTGACAGCTACCGTTAAGAATCAGGGTACAGCTACGTTGGGTCAGGTACTGGTCAGATTCTATCGGGCTAAGAACGATGAATGTATTGGACAAGTCATCATCAAAGACAATACTGCTGTAGGTGTTTCTCAAAACGTCAGTATTAACACTTGGCTGGCCAATGTTGGCAAGGAGCGGTTCTACGCTGTTGTCAACGAAGAAGAGACAGTTGGCGAGTTACGCTTCACCAATAATCGTTCTGCCGATGTTGCCATCAGGTCGAAGGCTCCTTGGACAGCAGCTATCGATACCGATGCCAAGGTATATAATAAAGGTAGTAAGGTGGTGTTCAGCGGACAGTTGACAGGTGAGACCTATAAGATTGCCAATACTGCTGTTGAAGTGTATATCGTCAACGACGGTACACGTATGGCAGAAACTGTCCGTACCAATGAGCATGGTCTGTTTACTTGTGAGTGGATGCCTTACGCCCTGCAGTCTGGCCGTTTCACGGCAGGCGCCTGCTATCCTGGCGAGGAGACCGACTCCGCAATGGTGACCTTCGATGTCTATGGCTTGCGCCGTGCAGAGAATAGCCGTATATCGTATGAGGTTACTGTCGACGAAACCTACAAGGGCAACATCATGCTGGAGAATCCTGGTGTACTGCCGTTGACGGCTGTTCGTGCCGGCGTTCTCTCAGCGCCTCAGGGCTGTAAGGCAGAAGTCAGTATTCCCAACTACATTGCCGCTGACCAGAAGGTGCCATTGCAAGTGACCATTCTGAGCAGTCTGCCATCACCTGAAAAGATATGGCAGCAGATTGAGGTAGAGGTGGCTACGAACGAGGGCGTCAAGCTGCCAATTACGCTGAACTACTACTCTCAATATGCACAGGGACATCTGAAGACTACTGAGCCTGAGATACGCACCACCATGATTAAAGACCAGCCGCGCGACTATCCGCTGCTGCTTACCAATCAGGGTAAGGGTAATACGGGACGACTCATCCTCTCGCTGCCTAAGTGCATCACCAGTCCAATGGGTAACGTGATTGCCGGTATAGCGCCTGGTGACAGCATTCTGCTGCCTTTGCGCTTCGTACCTGTTGAGGGCATGCAGCTGAATGTTCCCTATAGCGGTTACTTCAGTATCGACTGCGATACAGGTCAGGGACTGACGATGGAATACTCCGTAACGCCTGTGTCTCAGGAGAAAGGCATCCTGCATGTTGACGTCACTGACGAATACACTTACTATACAGATGAAAAGCCACATGTGGCTGGTGCACAGGTAGTGGTGCGCAATCCTGCTACGATGTCATTGGTGGCTCAGGGTGAGACCGACCAGCATGGCATCTTCTCAATGGAGTTACCGGAAGGCTACTATCAATTGAACGTTACTGCTGATAGGCATAGCAGCTACCAGAACTACATCATGGTTGACCCAGGTGTGACCAATGAGAAAGAGGTGTTCCTACAGTTCGAGGCTGTCAAAGTGACATGGACAGTAGAAGAGGGTGAGATAGAAGACGAATACAAGATTGTGACTACCGTCGACTACGAGACCCGTGTGCCAGCTCCTGTGGTACTGATGCATACGGTGCCCGAACAGCTTGGATTGTCGGCACTCGGCGAGGGCGAGTCGATAATCTATCATACGATTGCAACCAACATAGGTCTGATAGCAGCCGAGGACGCAGAGTTCCACTTCCCCTCCGATCCTGCTTTTATATTCACGCCATTGGCTCCTCACTATGGTTTCGACATTCTGCCAGGACAGAGCATCGATATTCCTGTCAAGGTGGAACGTGTTCCAAAACAACAGCTGCCATGCGGTATGGCTCAAGACATGACCTTTAAATATGAATGTGGTGGCGGCGACGTCGGTGGTGGTGCCGGTGTACAGCTGCTGTCACTGACGGGTTGCGGAGGCATTAGTGGTGGCGCCGAACCTGGTGAAGGTGGTGGCGGAGGCGAACCTGGAGGCGGAGGCGGTAGCTCCGGTGGTGGTGGCGGTATACCCAGCATGACCGATTGTAACCCGAAGTCTCTAGATTGGTCCAAGTTGCTCGATTGTGCCTTGAACTTCGTACCTTACGTAGGAACGCTCAAGAGTGCTAACGACTGCTACAACAATGTCAAAAAACATGAAGAAGACGGAGACGAGAGGAAACTGAGGTGGGCATATGGCGACTGCTTCATGAATGCCATCGGCACATTTGTAGGTCCTATCGGTGTCTTGTGGAGTGCATTGAGTTGTATGGCCACGTTTAATGGTCGTGAAAGTGCCTGGGAGGGCATTGAGAATGCCTTTAACAAGCCAGGTGGGTTCCTCGCACCAGAACGACGTTCCTCTCGAACTGCTGATGTGGAGCCCAGCTATGTCACTTACTTCAAGGAGATATCGGGCATTGCCACCGACGAACATATTGCATACATGCATTTGCTCTATGAGTTCTTTGGCAACACCGACTGGTACAGTAAGATAGGTAATATCCAGTTGGAAGCTGTGTTAAATGAGATTCTTCCTGCGTTGGGTAACTACATGTTGCATGTCCCTGACTATCCTGATTGGATAGAACCAGTAGTTCCAGAAACGCATCTGGATACGAGTTCGCCTTTCTTCCTAAAGGATCCCTGGATGACCAAACACCTCTATGAGCGCATCAACAATACCACAAAGTGGATACAGACAGGTGAGGAGTCGAAGAATATGATTCATGCCGACAAGATGGCAGAGTACATTGAGCAGATGAATGATGCTGAGTTCGAGGCTGTGCGCCGTAACTATAATAGCGTTGGTGAGATGTTTGTCAAGGAAACTCAGCTTTTCCAGGAGAGACTTATGGAGGGTAGCAGTGGCGTCTGTGCCACCATCAAGCTGCAGATAGACCAGAAGATGACGTTGACACGACAGGCTTTCCATGGTACGCTGACCATTGAGAACGGTGCCGAACATGCTGCCATGCAGGATGTGAAGCTCATGCTCAATGTGCATAGTACGGACGGCAAGATTGCTACAGCCAAGGAGTTTGCCATTGATGTCGAGAAACTCAATGGCTTTGAGGGTGAGTTGGCACTCGATGCCGGTTGGTCGCTGGCTGCAGGTGCTACAGGTACAGCTACCATCCTCTTTATTCCTACTAAGTATGCGGCTCCTGTACGTCCTGTCGAATACTCATTTGGCGGTACATTGTCCTACACAGATGCCAATACTGGACTGCATGTGACACGTGAACTCTATCCTGTCACATTGACCGTTAATCCGACGCCAGAACTCGATTTGACCTACTTCATGCAGCGCGACATCTGGGGCGACGATGCTATGACTGAAGATGTCGTAGAGCCGATGGTACCTGCTGAGTTTACGGTTCTCATCAATAACAAGGGTTATGGCGATGCCAATAATGTGAAGATGGTGACTGAGCAGCCCAAGATTATTGAGAATAAGAAGCAGTTGCTTATTGATTTCGAAATACTCTCCTCACAGCTCAATGGCCAGGATAAGGTGATGGCGATGGGCGAGAGTGTGGCTACCGAGTTTGGCACCATTCCTGCCCACTCGCAGAGCTACGCTACATGGGAGTTGCAATCGACGCTATTGGGCCATTTCGTGAAATACAATATCGAGGCGACCCATGTGACGAGCCATAACAATCCAGATTTGTCGATTCTTGATCAGGTGACTATCCACGAACTCATCCACGGATTCACGTTCAATGAAAAAGTGCGTGGTTTCCTCTGCAATGATGAATTGGATCCAGACGACCAACCTGACCAGGTATATTTCAGCAATGCGACACAGCAGAATGTGAGGATGGCAGCTGACATACAGACTGCCAAAGTTATGGATAATGAGTTGCAATACACGCTGACCGTACTGCCTACTGAACAGGGTTGGACTTACGGTATTGTTGAAGATCCTACAGAAGGTAGAAATCGTTTGGCTTCTGTGATGAGGATGAGCGACAAAGTGATGTTACCTCTCGACAACGTATGGCAGACTGATCGTACACTGCGCGATGGTCATGAACCTCGCTATGAGGATATGCTTCACTTTATTGGTGAGGTTCCTGTTGATGGTGAGACCTACCTGTTGACCTTCGAACAAGCTCCCGACGTGGTGTTGGCTGTTGAGGGCTATGAAGGCGTGGCTGAGGAAATCTCAGTGGTGACGACGCCTGTTCAGTCGCTGGTAGTGCGTTTCAACAAGTCCATTGACGATGCAACGTTTACGACTGCTGATATCACGCTAACTTGTCAGGGTAAGCATCTTAATGTAGAACCTGTTATCATCAGCAAGATAGACGACACCAAGTTTACCCTCGATATCTCGAAATTGACGCTGAGTGATGGTTATTACGTATTGACCGTTCAGACAGCGGGTATTACTGATACTGAAGGTTTCAATGGACGTGTAGGAAAGAAGGCAGCCTGGATTCAGTTTACGGGTACAGGCGTCACTATGCCTCGTGGCGAGGGTCGTGAAGGTCGCATCTACGACTTGAAAGGTCTACCTATAGCTGGTAAGGGTCGTGGAATCCTGGTCGTAAAAGGTAAAAAAGTTATTATAAAATAAATAAGGTATATGAAGAAAATCGTAATGATGATGGCGGCACTGCTGATGCTCAGCACAGCAGACGCCAATGCTCAGGGATTCCTAAAGAAGTTGAAGCAGAAAGCTCAGCAGGCAGTCTTGGGCAACCAGGTAGAGGAGAGTGAAGAATCCAGTGAGGAACCGCAGACAGTGAGCGATGAACCTGCCGACCCATCGAAGCTGGCTGTGGCTGAGGGTAGTGATATCGTGCCGAAGCGCAAAACGTCGACCGTTACTTGGGATGGTACCGTGACACCCTCGTCGGCTTCAACGCCTGAAGCGCTGATGAAGGAACTGCCTCAGTTGCCTTCAGCCGAGAAGATGGCCCGTAGCACGATGGAGGAACGTGATGCCTATGCTATGCAGATAGCTCGTGTAGTAGCTCGTGCCGAGCAGTTGCAGAACGCTTCTAAAGACTGCTCTGATGCAGATATGGAGGCGTTGCGTGAAAAGTGGGAACGTAAGATTCAGGACCTTTTCGGACTGACCAAAGAGGAGATGGCGATTCTGAACGATGAGAATGCTCCCGAGTCTAAAAAGAAACCCATTCAGGATAAGGTAATGAAGAAGATTATGGGTGGTGATGTGGATACAGCCGAGTTGGAACGCTTCGAAAAAATGAGCGAGAAGGAGCAGGAGGCCTACATCCGTCAGCATCCGGAGTTTGTGCAGAAGATGCAGAAGATGGCTCAGAATGCCGGCAACTTCAGTCGTCAGATGAATCAGATGACAGCAGCCCTCAGTGGTTATGAGGCTAAGGTGGGACAGTTGGCGCAGAACTTGGCGAAAGCTACTGAGCGTGAGTTTAAACACAGTTATGAAGGCATCGGCAAGAAATATAATGGCAAGTTGCAGAAGCTATACGACCAGATATGCAGTACCAATGACGCAGCTCAGATTGATGCGCTCTATGAGGAGGCCGACAAGTTGCTCTACAACTATCGCTTAGAGGCTGCTAAAGAGTATCGTGCCTCTCTACAGCGCTTGATGTCCGAGCATAAGAAGTTTGCTGCCGAATATGCTCGCTTAAGTCAGGAGGTTGTGAATAGTGGCGACCTGCCTGCATGTGCGATTGGACGTACCGATCTTAACAGCGTCATTGTAGTCGGTAATATTCTTGACGAGGCCTATAAGGAATTGCCTGAATTGGAGGCTTCACCTGTCTGCAAAGAGACCATCTATGAACTGCAGAATGGGTGGCGATTCGGTTATTGGGAGTGTCGTGGCTACATTGGAGGCGTCAGCGACTTCAAAACGGCAGGAAGCAATTGGCCTCTTTTGGCTCAAAATGATGAAACCAGCGAATATGGTGTTGTGGAAAATGGTAAGTTCCGCAAGATTACAGAGCAAGAGCTAAAAGCTATCAATAAGAAAGCTGACGCACGTCAGAAGAAAGGTGCCAACCTGGGCAAGAATCCGCCCTATGGTACATATAAGAGTCGTAGTGGAAAACGTACTGTCGAGTATAGTAAGACGGGTGAAGTCATCATCGATGGTATGACAACCTTCACGCCCTCTGCCTTTACTGTCAATCCAGACCGTCTGGAGTGGATTATCTTCGATGGCGGCAAAATCGTGAAGTGTACGTATAAACTTTAAAGGCGCTTCGCTAGTGAAAAGTGAATGGTGAATAGTGAAAGGTTGAAACATATCGCTGTGCTGTGGTTGCTGCTTATGGGCAGTGCCACAGCATTTTCTACGAATTACCAAAAGACTTTTGGTGATGACTGGGATGATGCTGTACGTTTTGTGAAGGTTCACCATGAGGAGTGGCAGCAAGAGTTTGATCTCTTTGATGTGGATAGTCGTGTGGCTGAGGCGATAGTCTTTCCTGAACTCATCCGTTATTCCATGTGGCAGGACGAGATAGAGCGTGCTGCCGTCAATGGCCTTTATGTCACGAAGGGTAGGGAAGGGGCCAACTTCTCTATCGGTCGCTTCCAGATGAAACCGTCGTTTGCAGAAGAGGTGGAACAGGCGTGGAATCGTTCTACGCTGTCCAAGGAATACGGTTTTGTGTTCAATCTTCAATCAAACAACGAGGCACGCCGCTCTCGTATTCGTCGGCTCTCTACCATGCAGGGTCAGTGTCGTTATTTGGCTATTTTTATCCGCTTGTTGCAACAACGTCATCCCCAACTTTCTCAGCTACCTGTAAAGGAACAAGTTTGTTTCTTAGCCACAGCCTATAACCGATCGCTTACTGCCTCTTACGAGCAAATCCGCAAGATGCAACGTGAGCGCCATTTCCATACAGATGTTATCAAAACACGTCGTACTCGTCTTTATGTTTACGCTGATATTGCAGCGTCCTTTTTTAGCCTGAAATGAATTTATTCGTCATTGTTTGCTTGAATTACATATTTATTTTGTAATTTTGCAGGTCGAAAACGAATAAACATATATATAATAATGTATAGGACAAAGACTTGTGGTGAGCTGCGTCTCACCGATGCTGGCAGCGAGGTTACGCTGGCTGGCTGGGTACAGAAAACGAGAAAGATGGGTGGTATGACGTTTGTCGATCTGCGTGACCGTTATGGCATTACGCAGTTGGTGTTCGACGAGTCGAAGGATGCTGCCTTATGTGAACAGGCTAATAAGCTGGGACGTGAGTGGTGCATCCAGGCTACAGGTGTTGTCAGTGAACGTCAGGCCAAGAATCCCAAGATGGATACGGGTGATATCGAGATTCTGGTTTCGAAGCTGAATGTGCTGAGCGAGAGTCAGACGCCTCCCTTCACCATTGAAGACAATACCGATGGTGGTGACGATATTCGTATGAAGTATCGCTACCTCGACCTGCGCCGTCCCTGTGTTCGAAAGAATCTGGAGTTGCGCCATAAGATGACTATTTTGATTCGCAACTTCCTCGATAATCTGAATTTCATCGAGGTGGAGACGCCTATTCTGATTGGTTCTACGCCTGAGGGCGCTCGCGACTTCGTGGTGCCAAGTCGTATGAATCCTGGTCAGTTCTATGCACTGCCCCAGAGTCCTCAGACACTGAAGCAGTTGCTGATGGTTAGCGGTTTCGACCGTTACTTCCAGATTGCCAAGTGTTTCCGTGACGAGGACCTGCGTGCCGACCGCCAGCCTGAGTTCACGCAGATTGACTGTGAGATGTCGTTTGCCGATCAGGAGGATGTGCTGAACATCTTCGAGGATTTGGCCCGTCATCTGTTCAAGGAGATTCGTGGCGTCGAGCTGCCTAAGTTGGAGCGTATGACGTGGCATGAGGCTATGCGTCGCTTCGGTAGCGATAAGCCCGACTTGCGCTTCGGTATGGAGTTCGTCGAACTGATGGATGTGCTGAAAGGTACTGGTGAATTCCCTGTATTCAATGAAGCTGAATACATCGGTGGTATTGTGGTACCTGGCTGCGCAGAATATACCCGCAAGCAGCTCGACCAACTGACCGACTTTGTGAAACGTCCCCAGGTGGGTGCCAAAGGTTTGGTATATGTCAAGTTCAATAACGACGGCACGGTGAAGTCGTCTGTCGATAAGTTCTATCAGCCTGAGGTCTGGCAGAATCTGAAAGAGAAGACCGGTGCCAAGGATGGCGATCTCGTACTGATTCTTTCTGGCGACAAGCCCAACAAGACGCGCACCCAACTTTGCACTTTGCGTTTGGAGATGGGTGACCGCTTGGGTCTGCGCGACAAGAACGTGTTCAAGTGTTTGTGGATTGTCGACTTCCCCTTGTTCGAGTGGAGCGACGAGGAGCAGCGTTTGATGGCTACGCACCATCCGTTCACATTGCCTAATTCTGACGATATTCCTTTGCTGGATACTGCTCCTGAAAAGGTTCGTGCGGTAGCTTACGACTTCGTTTGTAACGGTATCGAAGTGGGTGGCGGTTCACTGCGTATCCACGACGGTAAGTTGCAGGAGAAAATGTTCCAGATTTTGGGCTTCACGCCCGAGCGTGCTATGGCTCAGTTCGGATTCCTTATTAATGCCTTCAAATATGGAGCACCCCCACACGCAGGTCTGGCTTTCGGTCTCGACCGTTTCGTGAGCATCATGGCTGGCCTCGACAGCATCCGTGATTGCATTGCCTTCCCGAAGAACAATTCTGGTCGCGATGTCATGTTAGATGCACCTGGTGAGTTAGATCCTAAGCAGCTGGAAGAATTACAGTTAGAGGTGCATTTGGCAGAGTAGTCGCTTGATTTTTGTCAAGAATAAGTGTGAAATAAACAAAAATTGAATGTTAGTGTAATCAACTTATCTAAAATGTTTCTAATTTTGCACGCAAATTATAGTTAAAGATAGAAATATCATTCAATAGTGTATTAATTTTTTAAAGAACTATGGCAGAAAAGAAGACTACAAAGAAGGCCGCTGCTCCTAAGGCAGAAGAGCCCAAGAAGGCAACTGTAAAGAAGGCCGCTGCTCCTAAGAAGGCTGCAGAGAAGAAGGCTTTTGTTGTAAACGCTGAGAACGCAGGTTTCAAGGCTGGTGATGTTTATCAGGCACTTGCTGCAGCTGAGAAGGCTCTCTCTGTGAAGGAGATTGCAAAGGCTGCTAAGATCAGCGAGGAGGAAACTCTGCTCGGTCTGGGTTGGCTCTTCAAGGAGGGTAAGCTCGCTACAGCTGACGAGAAGATTACACTTGCTTAATCACATTTAGAGAAAGCATAAAAGGGCTGGAAGCTAATAAAGGCTTACCAGCCTTTTTTAGTTAAGAATTAAGAGTTGAGAATTAAGAGTTTTGAATTACGACAAGCAGATACAGTTGATCCTCACCGAAGCAGGTGAACGTGGTGTAAGCGTGCAGACCATTGCCAAGCACGTTTACAACATGAATTGCACCTTCTTCTTTCAACCCGACTACGAAGAGATTCGTAATTATGTGCAGCAATATCTGCTTCGTAACTCCAAATCCTCACAATCACTCATTGAGAATACAGGTCGTCGAGGCTACTACCGTCTGAATACGACTGGCTGTGCCGATGCCCTCCAAATGCTCCTCCAATTCCGTGAAGAACATGAAGAAAAAGAAGAGGAGAAGCCCCAACAGGACCTCTCCCTCGATTTATTCTGCTAATATCAATATCTCATTTTCTCATTCTCTCAATTTCTTTATCTCCTTCGCTGGTACCCCTGCAACAAGTGAATAATCTGGTACATCTTTAGTGACGACTGCTCCAGCAGCCACCACCACATGTCTTCCTATCGTAACACCAGGCAATATCACTGCGTTAGCGCCTATCCAAACATCGTCACCTATCAACACAGGCTTAGTACTGATGCCTTGTTCGTCAATTTTACTGCTGGAATCTGCGAAATTATGATTCAGTGCTGTCACCGTTATACCCTGCGCCAGATTAACGTGATTGCCGATGCACACAGGTCCAATCACCGTACAATGTATACCGACACGGGTATGGTTGCCAATGGTCACGTCGCCCACTGCATTATTGATGCAGCAATACGATTCAATGACGCTCTTCCGTCCCAACCAGAATCGTCTGTAGGGTGGGGTGTCCATCCTGACGCTCCAGTATATCTTCGAACTCCATGCCCTATGTTGATATAGTGGTGCCAACAGTCGGATATACCACCTTGGTCTTGCATCCCGCTGGTTCATAATCAGGTAATCCAAAAATCTCTTCATCTTTGGACTTTCTTTCAACCCCTGTCTTATTTCTTCTTTATCTTTCATTGATTAGTTGCTTCCACTGTTTGATTATCGTTTCTATATTAAAGCGTTCGGCAATCTTCAATGCCTGTTCTGATTTTTCCTGCCAGTTCATTTGTGTAGCTTCTGTCATGCGTCGCGCCATGCCCTTGACATCGCCAACGCTGAAGTACATGCCAAAGTCACCCATGATTTCTTGGGAAACTGGTAAATCTGATGATATGACGGGTAGCCCATGTGACATAGCTTCCATCAATACCAGGGGCATGCCTTCCCATCGTGAGCTCAGCACATATACTTGTGCCTCAGAGTAGTAATTCTGAATATGGTTGGTAAACGGATGGATGTGAATCCTATCCTCCATCTGGTAATTTTTGATCAGTTTTTTGTAAGTTGGTTCCTCCACACCTTCTCCTACAATGTCGAGCGTCCATTCTATGTTCTCCTCTGCAAAGATACGGAATGCCTCTATTAGTAAATCAAAGCCCTTATGTAGACGTGAGAATCGTCCTACAGCTAAGAACTTCTTTGATGTTCCTGTTGCTTTTCCTCCTGGTGTCAACGTCAGTGGATTATATATCACCTTAGTCGGGAAGTGGTATTGTTGCGCATCATGTTGACAAAGCACTACTGTCTCATTTAATTTCTCCAGTTGAAATTCAAAATGTTTGCAAAGTTCAGGACCGGCATACATCGATTTCTCTCCAAATATTGCCTCATACGAGTTGTGTATCCAACCTATCAATTTCACACCTTTGAGTTGTTTTCTACAAGAAGCTAATCTGACAGCCAGTGGGGCATGTACACCGATGATGACATCATACTTTCCTGCAGCCAGTTCTTTAATCAGTGCATTCCTCTTTTGTGATGGGAATGAACTATGACCATAGATGTTGGACGTTAGCCGTATTTGCGGTAGATGCTTTCTGTAGAGATAGCTATAGGCCTTGCAACATTTCCATTTCCATGCCGGTGTCTTCGGATAGTCAAAGAATCTGTAGCTGATATCAGCTTCATTCAATCCATATAAAGATGTGTCTTCCTGTTCTGGCTTGTCAAATGTCACAATAGTCACGTCATGGTCTTTTGCCAATTCCTTAGCAATCACCGCCGTTACTCGTTGTACACCGCCAATCGAGAAAATCGAGTCCGTCAAGAAGCAGATTCTTCTTTTCATGTTGCAAATATAACGAATATTTTTGATTAATCCAAATTTTGGCCGTTTATTTGTACCTATATAGAATTCTGATAGCAGCAACACATAACGGAGAAGGGAGTTTACTCAGTATAAAGAGAGCGAAATTCTTGAGTCGTGACTGACGGAAATGACATATCTGTAGGAAGGTGGCAGGATATGAAAGAATAGCTTTGATTTCCTGATTTGAAAAAGAAGGAACTATCGCTTTTCTACGCTTTATAATATGGCAGGCGATATATAAGTCCGTCATCATGATATTAAAACAACGGTTTGGAAAATATACCTTATCAGATAACGATGAAGAGGTATGTTTCAAATGTTCAATGGAACGAATATTCTTCATAATCTCATTTTTTGAGATTTGAGACCTTTGCTGATAATTAGAAAGAGAGTTTTCTCTGCACAAATATGAATAGGTAATATCAGGCAAAAGAACTGCTCGTTTAATCATTGTTACTAAATCGAAAGTAAACACAAGGTCTTCCCAATAATCTGTATCAATGAACCGATGATGATGCTTGTGTAAGACGGAAGTCTTTACCAGATAATTACATGCAGAAGCTTGGATACCAGCATATTTCCGATAGGCGAAAATGGCTAGATCATCTTTTTCGAGCAATTGGATAGCAGGATATTGAAAGACAGTCTTTTTACCAGTCAACTCTATTCTTTCATAAGACCCGAAGGCAATCTCTGCATCATACTGTCGGACATTCTGCATCAATAATTCAATGGTATTCTTGGCAATCACATCGTCAGAGTCCATGAAATAAAGATACTCGCCCGATGCCTCGTCGATGATTCTATTTCGGGATGCGGCAACACCCTTGTTTTGCTCATTTTTTATGATGCGGATGTCACGCCCCCGATGATGATCTGCTTTCATCCGCTCAACAATATCCATAGCCCCATCAGCACCACCATCATCAATCAACAAGAATTCTATAGAGGAATACGTTTGATTCAATGCAGATGCCATCGACTGTTGAATATACATAACAGACTTGTAAACAGGTATGCCTATCGTAACATCGTATTTCATCTATTTGTTATCAGTTCATAAAACAATTGTTTCCATTGAAGGCTAACCCTTTCAATATC
>JAEEGI010018045.1_pt1 | contig 14385 bp, 7 predicted proteins | sample 8958751 | NCBI WGS metagenome assembly JAEEGI01 (sample SAMN16246545, study PRJNA631951) | gut metagenome | biome: gut microbiome; feature: rumen; material: KS-attached | host: Bos | place: Iran: Karaj | collected 2018-10
ATATTTAAATTTATTTATTGTTTTAATTAAGATGATTATTAACAACATATTCTAAATATTCAATTTGTTCATAACACTTTTTCAGACCAAATATTTTTATCAGAACCATTAATTTCTTTGAATTTTTAAATCAATAATAAACCTATAATTCATTTTTGATAAGTTTATTACCGTAATAGTCATAATAGAACCCCCCATTTCAAAAAATTACATTTTCAAAATATTCGAATCAATTTTTGAAGACATGGGGGCATTTCTGTTCCGACTTTTACGGTAATTTCACCAATATAATAAATTTGATCAGAGTTATAAAATTGTATATTATAAATAGTAATAATAATTAAATTATTTTCTCCACATTTTAATAGAATTGATGAAAGAATAAAATATAATAAAATAAATGTATGAAAAATGTTCAATTTATTTTTTACTTTAATATTAAATTTCATTTTTTTTTATTTATTTTAATTTGATGAAAACCTTTTTCCAAATTAAAATCAAAAATAATGATATTTAAATTCCTCCAAATAATTATTATAAAAAAATCTTAATGAATTGTTAAATAACAATTTTAAAGGTATATCCCAATTAATTAACAAATATATATTTAACGAAAATGAATTTCAATATTATGTTCTTAAACAATATCTTTTCTTTTATATTATTCATTAATATTTATTTTTTAGAATTCTTTCTTTCATAACAGCTTTAAAAAAGATTTTATAAAAATAATAAAAATATATTATTATTTTTCCTTTATTATTTAAATTCATTTATGCTCTTGTTAATTAATTTTCTATTTTTTTATTAATTTTCCTTTGATTATATAAAGGTTATTTTATAAAAAATCTATTCAAATCATTAATGATTTATTTAAATTAAAACAAAATAAATCAAACTGAAATTATAAAAAAAAATATTAATAAAAATTTTAACAAAAAAAAAAAATTAAATATTCAATATATGCCATAAAAAAAAGAAATAAAAATTACAATAAAAAACTAAATCTCAATAAAAAAAATATTTTATTACAAAAGACAAAAAAAAAAACTTAATTTTTCACATTCTTCATAGATCCTTGAGGAGTGATTTTCAAAACATCTCCTCCCTCATTTTTTTCTCCTGTATGATCAACTTCATCCTTAGAATTAATTTGATCATATTCTTCTACTTTTTTTTTAACATTATCAACTTCATCTTTTTGTTCTTCAGTTAACTCGATTTTTTTTTCTTCTTTTTCTTCTTCCTCTTCAACTTTTCCTAATAATTTTTCAATTAGACCTTCAATAGGAAGTAACTTGCAAATAATGCTCACTACGAAAGTGATGGCTGCAAACCCGAAACAGATACCCCATTGTTTACCAGTTAGACCACTTTCTACACAATGGAATACTGTATTACCAAAGGTGATTAAGATTGCTTGGAGACCCATTTCACAAATACAGATTATTATAAAGAGGATACTCCTCTTTATTCTTACTAAGATATTAAAGGAATCATCTAATACACGACAATTTATTTGATTGAATAGAGTGTAATAGACGAAGACATTGAAAATTACTGTCATGTGAACTGTACTTCCATTCGCATTTGTATATTCTTTAAATGCTACACTTAAATCTTGACGTTCTGCATATTTACCACAGAGTTCTTCTCCTCCTTTTAATTTTACACTGGAAGTCCATTTACTTGATGTACCATAAATTATGTGATCTAATTTACCATTACCTGGAAGCTTTTGGTAACATTGGAATATTATTGCATTCTCTGCCAAACGAACGTAATTGTCTTCCTTTATGAAATCAGGAGCTATTAAATAAAGAATGAGAAGAATTATTAATTCACATAATGCTTGAATTGATATATGTTTCCACATTCTACCATTTATTATGTGTTCGTTACGCTTTGTTGGTGCTCTTTGAAGAAGCTCATCATAAGGAGGCTCTGTAGCTAGAGCTAGTGAACCAAGAGAGTCCATAATTAAGTTCACCCAAAGCATTTGAATGGAAGTTAAAGGAGTTTCATTCCCAACACAAGCACAAATAAAGACAAGAATACAAGCACAAAAATTGACAGTTAATTGAAATTGTAAGAATTTCCTAATATTATCATAAATATTCCTTCCATAAATAATAGCAACGACAATAGAAGAGAAATTATTATCAATAATAACAATATCACTTGCTTCCTTTGCAATATCAGTTCCTGCAAACATAGCAAATCCAACATCGCTTTTACTTAAAGCAGGAGCATCATTTGTACCATCACCAGTCACTGCAACTACATGATGAAGAGATCTCAATCCAAGAACTAGAGCATATTTATGAATAGGTTGACTACGAGCCATAACACATAAATTTTGAGTGAGTTTCATAAATGCATCCATATCTTTAATAACATCCTTTTTCACAGGAGAAGGTTCAGTTTTATTTTTTTCTGCAATTTGTTTTGCTTCAGCTTCAGTTTTTGGACATTTACAAGTATTAGTTTCTTCATTACATACTTCACATACTAATCCACCAACTGCATTATAAAAAGAATTTCCAGTAAGTGCTTTGGGTTGATTAGATATTAATTTTTCTATATGTTGATTTTTTTTATTTTCATCATTCATTTGATCAGGATCTTCTTCAATATCTTTAGGAGTTAAATTCTTTAAATCAACATCATCACCTAAAATATTACAATCTTTTGCAATAGCAGTGGCAGTAACAATATTATCTCCAGTTACCATTATCACATTCACTTGAGCTTCATGACATTTAAGAACAGCTTCTTTGACTCCATCACGGAGAGAGTCTCTTATTCCAAACACTCCCACAAAGACAAGATCCTTTTGATCTATGAGATTCCCGTTTGAATCTACTTTTTCACAATTATCATATTCTTCTTGTGTAATGTCCTTATAACATATATATAAGGAACGAAGTTTATCTTTATTAAAATCTTCTATTGTATCTGTTATAAATGTTAAATTTTCATCTTTTAAAGGTTCAATATTTCCAGTCTTTGGATCTAAATATGATTTACAATATGTTGTTGCTTTCTCTGCTCCTCCTTTCGAAAAGAGACGATATCCTTTTGGAAAATCAGAATTTTTCACAAATGTTGTCATTCTTTTTCTTTTGGAATCAAATGGAAATTGTTTGAAATTATCAGCTGATGATAAATATTTATCCTTTTCTACGCTAATTGGTGATTTGAATCTATATAAAAAGTCAATAAATGCTTTATCTGTTTTATTTTTTGTTTCACATATTTCTGTATCTCCATTAATATCAGGAGAATCTAGTTTCTTAATGGTTCCTTCAACATTAAGTGCTATAGCCACTTTTAATATTTCCCAATATTTATCATTTTCAAATAAAGTTTTATGATCTTCTCTAATTTGAACAATAGTTTCATCAGCTCCTTTCTTCTTATTCGAATCCACATTCCCTACATTAGTAACTTCTAAATTTTGTTTTAATTCATATTTTACATTTGTAGATCCAGTTAAAACTTGATAGACACTCATTTCATTTTTAGTAAGAGTCCCAGTTTTATCAGTGCAAATATAATTAGCACCTCCCATAGTTTCACAAGCATGCATTTTTCTAACTAAATTATTAAGATCCATCATTTTCTTAATTGAAAAAGCTAAACTTAAAGTAACAGCAAGTGGTAATCCTTCAGGAATAGCAACCACAATGATAGAAACACATAAAATAACAATATCTAAAATTTTTTTTGCAATCATTGAATTTGGATTTGTCAAATTATTATTTACATAAGCAGAAATTTGCCCATCAGTAAGTTTATTAGGATTAATTTGAACGAAAGAAGTCACCAAACTTTCAGTTGAAGAATCATCTTCATATTCTCGTTTATCTTGAGAGAAAGAAATACCAAATCGAATAAACAAAGCAACTAAAGTAACGATTCCAGCAACTAAACCAAACCATCCAATCATTTCAGCAATTTGATCTAATTTCTCTTCAAGAGGAGTTTTATTATTTTCTTGAGCATTATCAACAGTCCTTCTAATAATTCCTTTCTGACTATGATCTCCTACAGCAATTACAATAGCTTTCCCAGAGCCTTCAATGCAATTAGTCCCACTTAAAATAAGAGGACTCGGAATTGAACTTTTTCCTGATTTTTTAATCTCATCACATTTCTCATAAGTTTCCTTTTTCATAGCATCGCTTTCTCCAGTTAAAGCACTTTCATCCATTTTAATACCATTTCCTTCAACAAGGAATAAATCAGCAGGCATAATATCTCCATAATTAATCATAATTAAATCTCCAACTAATAAATCATCACTAATGAAATCAAATGGTTCTCCTTTCCTAATAACTTTATACTTGGTTCCTTCAGCTTGTATTTCATTCAACTCATGAAACTTAGTTTCCTTCTTCCAATTGGTAATGGATCCAACAAGGGTGACAACTACAACAGCGACTAGTATAGATACTCCATCAATCCAGTCAGTACTAGGATCATCACTCAGAGTGCACCCTAACACAATAGAAACGACAGCAGAGACTATAAGAATTCGAAGCATCATATCTTCTAATGCTTCGAGAACATATGTACAAAAAGGAGGAACAGGCTCAACGAATACTTTATTAGAACCGAATTCTTCTTCTCGATTCTTAATGTCATCAAAACCATTATGAATATCTGTTTTTAATCCTTTTATTATGAAATCACTTCCACCATTTTCTTCAAAAAATTTTAAATCTTGATAATCACTTCCTCGCTCTTTGTAATATCCCATTAATTTTTCAAGGGTGGAAACTTCTATTGAAAAATAAGAATTTGATTTTTTGGTTTCAGAATTTTCTTTTTGAGTGCTATCCCTTTTTTTTACTAAATTAAAGGAGGATTCACTCTTTACTGGATTTTCCTTTTCATTTTCAGATATTAAATTTACATTTTGATTGTTTTGAGTCGGATTTTCTTCTGTCATTTTTTTAATGATTTTTAGAGTTATATTTATATGAAAAAAAATTGTTTTTGGATAATTTAATTTTTTTTGTATATTTTTTCAAAGGTTTTTTGTTTATAAAGGTTTTTTACATTCTATAATATTTGTAGGAAGACTTATTTAATAATACTTTTTATGTGATTTTTAGATATTTTTAAATAGGGATAATTATAAATTTATTTTATAATTTATTTCCATTTTTCAACAGTCATAAAAAAGTATTTCTAATTTTAACACATATATAATATAATGTAAATAAATAAGTGATATTACAATCTATTAATTTATTTTTAATTATATAATTTATAGAAAATTCTTAGACATGTAAGGATTACAAAATAATTCAAAGTTATTTTAAATATATATTAAATTAAATTTTAAAAAAAATTTTATTTTTGAATAATTATCGCTTTCATAAATTATATATTAAATTTAAATTATTAAGTAAATTTAATTCATTTAAACTTTATTTTTGAGGATAGAAAAATTAAATTTAATAAAAAAAAATTTTTTTGTAATTTATATTTTATTTAATAAATATTTTGGAAAGTAAATAAAAAATAAATGGATGATATTAAAGAAGAAATATTAAGAATAAATAACAAATATTTATTTGAAAATAAAATTGAAAATGCAGAAACAATTATAGTAAATAATATAAAAATTAATAAAGTAAATTTTAATAATGTGAAAAGAGGTTTTTTAATAACAGAGAAAATAGAAGATAATAATAGTTTTTCTAAAAATAATAGTAAAGAAGAAAATAATATAGATATTCAATCTTCAAATTCTAATTCTATTGTAAATAAAAAAACTACAAAACAATTAAAATCTCAAAGAACAAAAGCTCCTTCTGTGATGATAAAAAAAAATAAAGATAAAGATAAAGAAAAGGATAAAAAAAAAAATAATGGGTATTTTTTATGGTGTATTCCAAAAATATGTTTTTAATTATTTATAAATTTATAATAGTGAATAATATTTTTAATTGAAATATTAAATATAAATTATAAATCAATTAAATAAAAAAATACTTTTCATTAATTAAATAAATTAAAATAATAATATATATTTAAACAAAAAAAAATAAAAAATTGCCTTTCAACAAAAATTCAAAATGCAAAAAAAAGTAAATAATACAATATTATATTTTTTATTTTTTAAAAACTTTTTAATATTTAATACTTATTTATACAAAATTATATATATTTCAATTAAAAAAAGAGAAATTAATTTATTCCTTTTCGATTTCTCCAAAAGAAGAAGTAAAGCTATCAAAATTTTTACAGTTTCTTCCAAATTCACTACTAGTAATAGAACTTTCCAAAGTTAAAACACGATCATTTCTTCTTAAATTATAATTTAAATTTTTATCTAAAATATTATTTAAATTTTGATTATTCATATGAATAACACTATTAATGTCTTCTTTAGAAGAATTTGAATCATTTTTATTTAAAACTTTTTTATAAGCTGTTAAAGAATTAATATTTAAATTATTTATTGTTATTTTACTTGTATTATTTGACATACTATCATTATTATTTTTTCTTAAAATTGTCATATTTTCTTCATTTAATTCAATATTTTTTTCATTTAAATTTTCATTTTCAATTTCTAAAATTTTAATTGTCATATTTTTATCTGAAACTAATTTAAACATTAATTCAATTGTATCAGTTAATTTACTATATAATTTATTTGAACTTAATAACATATAAGTTTCAATTGATAAACCAGCTTGTCTTAAAATTTCTTTAAATTCTTCATTATTAAAACTATTAGAAGAAATGTTCGAAAAATTTATTTCTTCAATTGATTTATTTGATTTATCTAAAGATTCCATTTGAAGTTTATTTTTAAGTTCTTGATTATTATTAGAATTTAAATTTATATTTTTTATATTTCTTATTTTTTGAGTTTTTGAACTTCTATAACTTTTATCTTCATTTAAAGTATTTAAAGTAGTTTTTAATTTATATTTTAAATTTTCTTTTTCTCTATTTACACTGTATAATTGGATTTTATTCTGAGTTTTTAATTGTTCTTTTTCTGTTTGCAATGATGCAATTATTGCTTCATATTTATCTAGTTTTTCATCATTTTTTTTCAATAATTTCGATATTTTTTCATATATTGATTTATATGTTAATAATTCATCATTCATTTTTATTATTCCTTTATTTGGATGAATTACTATATAACTATTTTTCGATAATCCTTTTTTATATGTCATTATTATTGATTCTTTTTTTATTAAAGATTCTTCTAATATAAAATTCCTTCTTTTTAATTCTTCTATTTCTTCCTTTAAATTATTTATTATTTCCTTATATTTATATATTTCTTTCTGAAGCTCAAGTATCTTTTTTGTTAATAATTCATTTGTTTCTGAATTCATTTTATTTTCTTTTTGAAGATTTAATATTATTGATTGATATTTATTTTCTGAACTTTTTGAAATAAAAGTGTCTATTATTTGCTTTGATACTTTTAAATTTGTTGATAAATCTGATATATATTGTCTTAATGATTTATTTTCTTTATCTAATAAATTATAACTTTCTGCATAAGAATTTAATAATTTTAATACTGTTTTTGTTTCTATTCTTTTTTCTTTTTCTGTTTTTGATGTTCTATGAGTTTTATCAAAATTAGACATTTAAATTATTATATTTAAAAAAATAATTGATATTTTTAATTTTTTAGTTTGAAATGGCACAACATTCTTTTTTATCGAAATGTTTATATTTCACTATTTTTTATTATCGTTTATTTTAATCTTAATGAAAAAAAATTTTTGTTTATATTTTATTTTTAGGAAAAATAAAAGTAAAAACAAATGGAATTTTTTAAATAAATATGTAAATATTTTAAAACATTATTTTTATTATTCAGAATTGCTTCATGTTTGGAAAAAAAATTAATTAAAAATTGTTTGTTATTAATAAATGTTTTAAAATATGATTTTATTATTATTTAATTTCACCTATTTTCTTTTGAACAATTATTAAAATTTAAAAATTGAAAACATGCAATAAATAAAAGAAAAAATAATAGTTAAACCATAACTTATTATAGCTCTTAATAAAATATCAAGAAAAGTTTTCTTAAATGAATTATAAAAAGAAGTAATTAAAAACCAAAAACATATCATTATTATTAAATAAACCCCGAATAAAACAAAAATTTTTGATTTCGGGTATTTTTTATCAGGATTTTTTAATACTATTTGAAAAACAATTATTTGAATTAAAAGATAAAGAATCATTGTACTTATAATTGGTAAAATCATTTCTATTTGAGGATGATAAAAAGCATATTTCCAATGATTTATTTTATTATTTGAATTTAAAGCATAATCAAATTTTTTAGAAATATAATTCATATCCATAAAAACTATATTTATAACAATAGAAAAAGCAAAAATGAAAAAAACAGTAATTATTCTAAAGATAATTATAAATTTATCTTTACTGAAAATAATAGAAAAAATATTTTGATAATTAATTAATCTCATGAAATAACAATAACAGAATCCATTTTTAAATGATTTATTAATTATATTTGAATTTGTTTTTAATTGAATACGTTCAGATTCTCCTACTTCATTATTTCTTTTAATTTGTGTAGATTTAAAACTTCCTTTTTCTGAATATTCTAAGTTTGTATGAAATTGTTTTGGAGGATTTAAAACATTAATAATATTATTTCTTATAATAAATAAAAGGAGAAAGGAAATTATTTGAATAAAAATAAATCCTAAAATAATATATGAACCTAAATTTTTACTTAAATTTTGAGGTTTACATAAAAATGATTTTAAAATATTTGTATTATATTTTATGTCAAAAAGATTATATTTAATCTCTTTATTTGATTTTGATACATCATCTAATGAATCAGAAAAATTGCAACTGCACATAACATATTTTTCTTTTAAATTTATTGAATCCAAAATACAATCTTCTCCACATAAATTTTCTAGAGAATAATTTTGATATAAATATTCAATTCTTTTATCTAAAGGAAAATCAGTATCATTTATTGAATAAGATATACATAAATCCTCAAAAAATTTATCTTTATAATCAAAAATATTAAATTCTGAATTTAAAATTTTTTCAATTTCATTTTGATTAAATTTATCATTTACAATATAATTAATAAAACTTTTTTTAATATTAATTTTTTCATTTTTACAACTTTTACAATAATCTTCAACTTTGTATTTCTCAGCAGTTCTTTCATCGTAAAAACTATAAATAACTTTATCTTCAATTTGAATAAATGTTTGAATTAACCTTTCTTGTCCAGTAGCTTCAATCATTTTTTGAGTTAAATTTTCAGAATTTAAACCATAAAAATCAAAATTATAACTTTCATCTAAATTTCTATTTTCAAAATCATCATTATAAATACAAGGTATATTAAATTCAATATTATGACTACATTCTAAATTTTTAAAGATCATAATCATATATTTAATTTTTCCATCTCTATAAATTTCAACAGATGAATCATCATGTAAATAACCTGTACTATAAGCTCTAACTAAATTTTGAAGATTATTTTCTGTTAAACCAGAAATAGGAATTTTATTGCAATTATATTTACATCTCATTTCATCAGTTATAAAATTACATAATGTTTTTTCTTCATTTATTAAATAACCATTAAAGCATCTTTTACAAATTTCTTTATTTGTACATTCATTACATCCATGTAAACAAGAATAAAATCTATTTTCTTTATTTATATAATAATAACCTCCTTTATTTAAATACTCAATTGTTGAAATACATTCATCTGGAAAATCATCTATTAAAGAATAATCTTTAAAACAATCAAAACATGTTGAATCTTCTTCACAACTTTTACAATTAATGGTACAATTAGTTAAATAATTCATTTCATCTTCTTTAATATAACCAATTCCAAAATTTGAAATATTAAAACATTGATAATATCTATGATTTAAGAATGCAAAATTATCTGAACATTTTAAACATGAAATTTCTAAATTTATTAATTTTAATTGGTAATTTTCACTTAAATTTCCAATAAATTCATTTTCTGAATTAAAATTATCATATAATAAATACGTTATATCATTTTCTTGACAAACATCACAAAATTCCATACATTTAAAGAATATAGTTTCATTATTTTTAGAAAGTATTCCATTACTATAAAACCCAGTTTTAGTATTATTTTTATGAGTACAAATTGTATGATTAGTTTCACTATCAAAAATTAAATCATATCCTTCTCTACATAAATGACAATTTTCACTTGAGCAATATTTACAATTTCCAAATTTGATATTACAAGAAAAATAAGTTTCTCCATTATCAAGTGTATAATAACCATCATCTAATTGAAAAATACTAACACATTTTTCAACATTATTATCAACAATTGCATAATCATTTTCACATTTTGTACAATAAGTTTGATCTTTGCAAAATTTACAATTTGGAATTGAAGAGCATAAACATTGTGTTTTATCTTCTGAACTTTTAAATCCATTTGAACATTCATTACAATAATTTGGTCCATCACAAGATTCACAATTAGGTAAACAAGGATAATAATCATCGTTTAATTTATAAAAAAATTTTTTCATTGAATCTGTAAAGCAATCATTAATTGAATTATTTCTTTCAGTATCTAATCCTCTTCTAAAATAACCATTAAAGCAATTATCACAATAATTACCTTTACTACATTGAGAACAAAATCTTCCACATTCTAAATAATATTCATAATCTCTCCCGTCTATTGTTGTTCCTGAAATTTTATAATAATTAGATAATTGATTTAACTGGACACAACCAAATTTAGTAACACCAAATCCATCAGAACATTTTGCACAAGTTTCATAATAATACGTTGGAGGCTTTACAGGAGTTAATATTTCTATACATTTTGATGTGTAAATTATTATTTTTTCACAATTTTCACTTTCACAATAATGATAATATGTATAATCTTCATTATGCATATATCCTTTTGGTTGATCATATATTACATTTGATGATAAATCATTTATATTTAAATTTGATGTTGAATGACTTGTACTTATTTTACATTCTTGTCCTGTTTTATGAACATATAAAGCATAATTTTTTTTACATTTTTCACAATTATAATTTAAATCATATTTAATGCAATTTTTAATTGGAATTGGTTTATGATAAATTGTTGAATCATCTTCTTTTTGATAATAAGAACCTGATAAAAGTGAATCTTCAATACATTGTGTTATTCCTTCTTTCTCAATTACATGGGAATAATTAATTGAACAACTTTTACATTCTGTAATTAAAATAGAAGAATTATCTTCTTTATTAATTTTATTATTCATTCTACATATTTTACAATTATCAACACATAATGTTTTATATTCACTTATAAAATTATCAGAATAAGTTTTATTAATCTCAAAATCACCACAACATGCATTTTTCATTTCATTTACAGAAACACATTTTGAAAAATCATTATTTAAAAGATAATAATCAGGTTCACATTGTTCACAATAATTATAACTTCCTTTTTCACAATGCTCAGTTAAATTATATAACCTATGATATAAAAATTTCCTATCATCACTTATTTCTCCAGTTAAATAATCATGACCATAATAAATACTATTTTCAAAAATTTCATCATTAACACAGTTTGAAAAATTACCCTCAAGAAGAGAAAAACCTTTCTTACAATGAAGACAGACAATTTCATTATTGTCATTAGCACAATATTCACAATTATTTGGACAAGATTTATCAACACAAGAACCATTAATTAATTCATAACCAGAAATACAAGAAGTACAACCATTATATCTATCACAAGTTAAACATAAAGTTTGACAAATTCTATAAACAATTTCAGTATAGAAGAAAAAAGCACTATTTTTAACTGTAGGACTTTGCCACCATCTTGTTTCAGCATAAATTCTTTGTCTTTCATCATGAGCTTCAGTCCAATTTAAATTATCAGGGATAAAAATCATATATGTACTATTTGATGGGCAACAATCTTGAAAATATGCTATATGATACTGACTCTTATAATAAAAGAAAGCTCCATATAACCAATATTTTTCTGAAGGGTTTATTATTGAATCATAAATTACAGTATCATAACAAGAATCAAATTGAGGAGGTTGATAAGTTGTTGATATAATTTGTTTATTTGGATAATACACTGAAGAATTATAAGTGTTTAAACTCATATTTAATGTTTTTACATCAAATCCATAATATTTGATTTTTTGACCATGTCCTACATAAAAATAATCTCTTCCAAATTGAAATTCTACCCAATCATCTACTTTTTCTTTTGGAAGAAGATAATGTATATCATAAGGACAAGGAATTTGAAAAGAAAATGTAACATTATAATCACTATTTAAATTTTTATAGTTTGGAAGTAAATCATCTTTTAAACATCCTTTAGCAATTAATCCATATTCTTCAATTGAAAAAGTATTCATTTTTGAACAATAATTTTGAAAAGAGAAATCCCACATTGGACCCATTTGAAAATAACTTATCATTACATATCCTCCTAACCAAAAATCTTCTCCACCTTTTGCTTTTATTGTTAAAGTAATGTTATTAAAAAAAGTTGACCTGAAATTGTTTAAATATATAAATTTTCCTGGTGGAGTTTCACCTGAAAAAATTTGACCATTTTTAGAAGATGAAACTTTTGTTAAATGATAATTTGAACCTGCCACTATTTCAATTTTATATGATGTTATTGGATATAAACTTAAAAATAAGAGTGTTGTTATGATTATTGGATTTGATATATTTTTTAACATTTTATTTAAAAACAAAATATTAGATTTTTAATTAAGTTAACCATATTATTAATAATTAATTATACTAATAGTAGTTAAATAATTTATATCCAATATTATAAATATACAATTAGATGTACAAATAATATTTTAAAGATTTACCTTGATTTATATTTGATTTTCAGTTATTATTTTTAACAAAATTATTTTTTTAAAACAATTACTTTTTAATATTTCAAATCTTAATAAATATTTTTATTGGAAATTCTTCTATTAAAAATAATTTTTTAATTGAAGATAAAAAATAATTCCGGAGGAAAATCTTTTAAAATTTAAAATTAATTTAATAACCCAAAATATTTATCTTATTGATCAATTTATTTAGATACATTCAACTACATTATATTTTATGTTTTAATTTTTATTTTTTTTTTACATTGAATAATCTTCATAAGTTTCTAAATAATTATTTTTTTTTACATTAATATCACATTTTACAGTTGAATAACTAAAATCAAAATTATTATTATTTTCCTTATCTATATAATTTTTAGTAATTTTATTTTTATCATTACTAATAGAGTTCATCATTTCATTATTATCATTTTCAAATTCAATATATTTACTTTGAATATCATCTTCTTCTTCTTCATCTTCTTCAAAAAAACTTTTTTCTTTTTCTTCAGATATATTTTTTTTTTTATTTGAAATATGATTTTGAATTGTATTAATATATTGTTTCAAAATATTTTGATTATTTTCACTTTTAATATCAACAATCAAATTTTCTGTTTTTGGTCTTTCATTATTATCAATAATCATATCTAAATCTTTTTGTAAACTTAATGAATCTTTAGGATTTAAATTTTCTTCTTCTTCTTTTTTAATTTGTCTTCCATAAATATCTAAATTTTTTAATATTAAATTCCTATTAATAGATTTTGATGGATTTCCTTCAATTGAACTATTATCTTTATTATATTTTTTTAAAGTAGAATTTAAAGTACTATCTTTATTATTCATTAAATTATTATTTTCAACAAATAAATTCATATTTGATTTATTTAATTCAAAATTTTTTACTGTTAAATTTGCTATTTCTTTTTCCAATAAAGAAATTTGAGTATTTTTATCTAAAATTATTTTAAATAACATTTCTATAATTTCAATAAATTTTTCATTTTCTTTTTGTTCAGATATTTCCCTATAAATTTTCATATTTAAACCACAAGCCTTTAAAATTTCATCAAAATCATTAAAAGCATTTTTAGAATTAAAATAAATAGTATCTAATTTTTTTTTTAATTTTTCTTTATTATAATTTGTGAGAGGAGTGTTTATAGTTCTTATATCATCATTATCATTTTTTTTTGTGTTTTGAGAAATTGCACTTAATTCTGTTAAAATTGTTTCTTTTTCTCTATTTGCACTATAAATACTAATTAAATATTTATTTCTTAATTTTGAATTTTCAGTCTGTAATTTTTCTGTCAAATTTGCATATTTTTCTTTACTTGATTTTATTTTTTGAACTGAATTTATTAATTTGGAATATATTTGTTTATAAAAATTTAATTCTTCATTAATTATACAA
>JAEEGI010018046.1_pt1 | contig 14385 bp, 8 predicted proteins | sample 8958751 | NCBI WGS metagenome assembly JAEEGI01 (sample SAMN16246545, study PRJNA631951) | gut metagenome | biome: gut microbiome; feature: rumen; material: KS-attached | host: Bos | place: Iran: Karaj | collected 2018-10
TATCACCATCTTCAGCAACATATGAGCTAGATGTCATATTGTTGATTACACGCATTTGACCGTTAGTAAGCCAAAAAGTAGCACAATAATTACTGCTAATAACAACACCTGTCGTAAGACCAGTAGTCCATCCTCTTTTATTGATAATAGTACCAGCAATTGGAAGGTTTGTGGCAGTATCTAACTCTACTTCTTCATTATGGGAAGGATACGGTCCATTAACGTATTCGGTAGCGAGGGTGTTTGTTGGAACCGGAAAGTAATGGAAGTTTGTTGAACCCATTTCCACTAAGGATGCATCTACTTCGTCTGTAAAAATAGGAAGCGTACACATACCCACATAATAACCTCCGAAAAATACACTGTCTAAAGGCAAATGAGCAGCAGTAACCATTCCTATTGATAAAGAGTCATATTTGTCCCTTACACGGAAGGCCCATGAACCTACATATTGATGTATAGGAAATCTAGTGTTGCTTACAAGTGAACCTGGATTAAGAAAGATGGGAGCTATCATTGTCTTTAGAGGGTTATACCTTATTTGATTCTTGGTTTTTATGTCTATGAATTCTATCGCATCATGTTTGATAATATAATTCTCGAAATCGTGGATATGAGTTGTGTCAGCGTTCTCAAGTCCAACGAATACTTTATTTGCGGAATCTGCTAAATAAAATACCGATATGTTTTGTTGGATTTCAATAGGTGCGGATTTAATCTTACTGCTTATAGTTTTTATGATATCAGTAAGCTCTTGGAGTGAATAATTACATGGGATTATTTTTATTATAGGGTCATTGACTATGTTTTTTATGATTTGACTTCCTATATGAAAATCACCTTTTATCATTACAAATAGGTTTCCTGTATTATCAGTATATCCTCCACCAAAGAAGTCTGGCAATTGTGCATCGTCTTTATTGTTACGCAAATTGTCTAGTATTATAGTATAAATATTATTGGCAGCGAGTTGTATGTCAGCATCTCCTTCTTCCATCTTTGGCATACTAATTATGCGACTACTAGAAGGATCGTTAGTTTGATCTTCCGATAGTGAATAGTCTGTACTGTTACTACAACTCAGAATAAGAAAAGACAAAAAAGAAATTGAGTATTTATTCATTGTATTTGTGTGTTATATGCAGTGAAACTTCATAATATTTTCTATCTCCTGGGGATGGTAGGGGATGCGCTTCTCACCGAGGAAGCGGCAGCCGTCGGCAGTGATGAGCAGGTCGTCCTCGATGCGGATGCCTCCGAAGTCCTTGTAGGTCTCCAGCAGGTCGAAGTTGAGAAACTCAGCGCAGTGACCTTCCGAGCGCCAGAGGTCTATGAGGTGGGGGATGAAGTAGATACCTGGCTCGTCGGTGACGACGAAGCCCTCCTGCAGCCGTCGGCCCATGCGCAGGCAGTTGGTGCCGAACTGCTCAAGGTTAGGACGCGTCTCCTCGTCGAAGCCTACGTATATCTGTCCCAGTCCTTCCATGTCGTGCACGTCCATACCCATCATGTGGCCAAGTCCGTGAGGCAGGAACATCGCATGCGCCCCTGCGCGTACAGCTTCTTCAGTATCACCCTTCATCAAGCCGAGCTCCTTCAGACGGTCGGTCATCAGGCGGCAGACGGCAAAGTGCACGTCGGCATACTTCACACCAGGCTTGGCCACCTCGAGCACATAGTCGTGGCAGGCCTCGACGATGGAGTAGATCTCAAGCTGACGCTGCGAGAAACGTCCGTTGACGGGCATCGTGCGCGTATTGTCTGAGCAGTAGTCGTCGAGCTCACAGCCGGCATCGCAGAGTGCCAGGCGGCCGTCCTCGAGGAGGTTGCCGCTGGGGTTGCCGTGCATGATCTCGCCGTGCTGCGAGAAGATGGTGGCAAACGACACTCCCTGAGCCAGTGAGCGGGCGATGCCGTCGACCTGTCCGCCGACGTAGCGCTCGGTCACTCCCGGACGGATGAGGCGCTGGGCGGTGGTATGCATCTCGTAGCCCACGTCGCAGGCCCGCTCGATGGCCTCTATCTCCTGCGGCTCCTTGGTGGAGCGCATCTTCACCACGGCCTTGATGAGCTTCAGCGAGGCGGCCTCCTTCTGCTTCGAGGGATGGATGCCTAGCAGGTCGTGGAACATGATCATCGTGTCGTGGCGGTAGGGTGGGAGGAAGTGAATGGTCCTGTTTGTCGCAATGGCATTGCGACATACTTTACTTAGCTCGCTCATCGGGGCCGTCTTGCTGATGCCAACCTCAGCAGCGAGGTCGGCCACGGAGGGCACGAAGCCCATCCACACGATATCCTCGATGTCGATGTCGTCGCCAAGGAGCCATTCCTCGTCATTGTCGACGTCGATGACACCCACAAGGGCGTCGCGATGCTGGCCGAAGTAATACAGGAATGTAGAGTCCTGACGCATGGGGCTGAAGCCGTTGGCAGGATAGTTGGCTGGCGATTCGTTGTTACCTGGGAGGATGATGATTCCCTCGCCTACAAGTTTCTTGAGTTCCGCACGGCGGCGGATATAAGTTTCTTTAGAGAACATAGTATTTTAGTTTTTGCCTGCAAAGTTACAAAGAAAAGGCTTTTCTGCCAAATTTATTGACTCTTTTTAGCAGAAGAGATACTGAGGAAGTAGCCCAGCTTGTAGATTTTGAAAATTCGCAGGTAGGGATGAGTGCCGCAAAGGATACGGCGCTCCAGCGGTCCCAGCAGGCGATGCCACAGGCGGATGGCACCACGCAGCAGGGGTGAGCGCATGCCCTCGACGAAGGTGAGCATCTGTGAGTAGCCACGCAGCAGGTCGCGCTTGTCGTAGAGGGTGCGCAGTCCCTCCTCGGTCTTGCTGACGAAGCTGGCGTTGTCCTCGAAGGTGAAGAACCCCACGGGAATCTCCTGGTGGTTGATGGTGATGCCTGCCTCATGCAGCCGCCGGCCGAAGAGCACATCCTCATAGCCATAATGGCGGAATGACTCGTCGAAGGGATGGGCCAGCATGACCTCTCGGTTGACGAGGAAGTTGCTGGTGTGGAAATGTTGGTAGGGCTGCTTGCGTCGCTGCTCCGTATTGTGTTCAGGCTGGCATGCCCACTCATAGCGATAGCGGAGACATGAGCGTGGAGCGCAGTCCTTGCGCACGCGGTAGCCGCCATAGACCACGTCGCCCTCTTGCTGCAGCATCTGCTCGAGGTAGGTGCTCAGGAAGATGTGCATGTCGCAGTCGAGAAAGAGCAGCCACGCCTTGCCGGCCTCCTGTGCCAGGAAATTGCGGATGGCTGCACGTCCGGCGTTGAAGCCACGGTCGATGAAACGGCAGTGTGGATACTGTTCCACCTGGCGGCACAAGTCAACCTTCTCACGGTCGGGTGAGCCGTCGTCGGCAACGATGATCTCGTAGTCAAGTCCGCTGATGGCTTCGGCCTGGCTGCTGAGCTCGCCGACCAGCTGTCGGCAGTCGCCATTATAGGTGGGAATGAGTATGGAAAGCTCGTTCTTCTTCATTTCAGAGGCCAAAATTACACAAAAAACACTAAATTGGAGCACAAAAGAGCGGAAAAATTTGCCCAGACGGCAAAAAAGCAGTAATTTTGCACCGCCGTTACGCGATAGCGGCATGAAATTCAATCCACATTTATTCATTTAACAAACATTTTGTACTAAACAATGGCAACAAAAATCAGATTGCAGCGCGGCGGTCGTAAGGGCTATGCCTTCTACAGCATCGTTATCGCCGACGCTCGTGCACCACGTGATGGTCGTTTCACTGAGAAGATTGGTTCTTACAATCCCAACACCAATCCTGCCACGGTAGACTTGAATTTCGACCGTGCTCTGTACTGGGTAGAGGTAGGCGCACAGCCCACTGATACCGTTCGCAACATCCTCAGCCGTGAGGGCGTGTACCTGATGAAGCACCTCAAGGGTGGCGTCAAGAAGGGTGCCTTCGATGAGGCTGCTGCACAGAAGAAGTTCGATGCATGGAAGGCTGACAAGCAGAAGGGCCTGGAGAAGGTAGCCGCCGACGTCAAGAAGGAGAAGGCTGATCTCGCCAAGAAGGCTCTCGAGGCTGAGAAGCAGGTCAACGAGGCCATCGCCAAGAAGGTGGCTGAGAAGAAGGCTGCCGCCGTTGCTGCTGCCGCTGAGGCTACTGCCGAGGCTCCCGCAGAGGAGGCACCTGCTGAGGCATAAGCCTCACATCACACCGACACTCGTCCATCCACCACGTGCTGGCGAGTGTCTTCCATTTGGAACAGACAAGGAGGACTGGCTCATCGTGGGCAATCCTCCTTCTTTTTCAAAAAAAGCACACCACCTAAACGTCACATACACCCTCTAAGAATGACCCTACGCAACATACTCCTGGCACTTGTCACGATGTTCACCCTCAACAGCGGTGCGCAGGGCAATACTACGACTAACGAGGCACGCCGCACTTTCGAGAAGGCCTACGACCTGGTCTTCGGCCCTCAGGGCTGCACCCTCCACTACGATGTCAACCTCGTCGGTGTCTACAAGACTGCCGGCACCATCTGGTACAAGGGCAAGAAGAACAAGTTTATCGATTCACGTGTCGACTCGTGGTGTGACGGCACGACGATGTACACCGTCTTCCGCAAGCGTAAAGTCATTGAGGTCAATGATCCCAACTCTGACAAACGCGACAAATACTCGTCGAAGTTCAAGTTCACCCTGGATGACTTCGACTACTCCATGGAGCGTACTCGCAACGATATCCTTATCTCATTGAAGCAGCGACGTGGCGCCCGTGGCACCGTGAAGCATGCCAAGGTGCTGCTCGACGGCACCACCCTCGCACCCAAGCTGGCGAAGGTGAAGGTAGCCCTCTTCTGGGCCACCATCCACATCAGCGACTTCCGCTCCGGCGGCATCCGTGATGACATCTTCGTCTTCCCCCGCCAGAAATATAGCAGCGAATACCGCTACGTAGACAATCGCTAACCACATCCGATCATTGCTCCTGACATGGAAAACCTCTTGGAACAACTCAACGACAGCCAGCGACAGGCAGTGGTCTATTGCGACGGAGCATCCCTCGTCATCGCAGGCGCAGGATCGGGCAAGACACGTGTGCTCACCTATAAGATAGCCTATCTCCTGCAGCATCACGGTCTGGCTCCCTGGAACATCCTCGCCCTGACCTTCACCAACAAGGCTGCCCGTGAGATGAAAGAGCGCATCGCACGTCTCGTGGGCGAGGAGCGTGCCCGCTACCTGCAGATGGGCACCTTCCACTCGGTCTTCGCACGCATCCTGCGCAGCGAGGCTCAGGCCGTCGACTATCAGTCGAACTTCACCATCTACGACCAGGCCGATTCACGTTCGCTGGTGAAGACCATCATCCGCGAGATGCAACTCGACGACAAGGTGTATAAGCCTACCACCGTGGCCGACCAGATCTCGATGGCAAAGAACCACCTCATCCTCCCTGAAACTTTTGCACGGTGCTCGCTCTTCGACCCAAAGCATCCTCATGTGGAACAGGTATACCAGCGCTATGTTATGCGCTGCCGACAGGCCAACGCCATGGATTTCGACGACCTGCTCGTAAACACCTTCCTTCTCTTTGAGCGACACGACGACATCAGGCAGAAATATGCCGATCGCTTCCGCTTTGTCCTCGTCGATGAGTATCAGGACACCAACTACGCCCAGCAGCGCATCGTGCTCCAGCTCACCCGTGAGCATCAGCATGTCTGTGTGGTAGGCGATGATGCGCAGAGCATCTATAGTTTTCGTGGAGCAAATATTGATAATATACTCAACTTCAGGGAGTCATATACCGATGCACGCCTCTTTAAGCTTGAACAGAACTATCGCTCTACACAGCTCATAGTAGAGGCTGCTAACAGTCTCATCAGCAAGAACGAACGGCAGATACCTAAGGATGTGTACAGTCGTAAGGAGCAGGGTGAGCGGGTGCGCCTGAAGGCTGCCTATAGCGACCGCGAGGAGGCCATCATCGTGTGTAACGACATACGGCGCCTGCGTCGACAAGAGGGTGGGGAATGGAGCGACTTCGCCATCCTCTACCGTACCAACAGTCAGAGCCGTTCCTTCGAGGAGCAGATGCGCAAGGATGGCATTCCTTATCGTATCTATGGTGGTCTCAGCTTTTATCAGCGCAAGGAGATCAAGGATGTCATCGCCTACTTCCGCACCGTGGCCAACCCCGACGACGAGGAGGCGCTGCGACGCATCATCAACTATCCCACCCGAGGCATTGGCGACACCACCGTCCAGAAGATTGTGCAGGCTGCCAACATGCATGGTGTGTCGCTATTCACCGTCATCTCCCAGCCCGTGCTCTTCCGTCTTGATGTCGCGAAAAGTACAGCTACACGCCTTGAGAACTTCCGGCAGCTCATAGAAGGCTGGCGACAGCGTCTCACTACCGACGATGCCTATCAGCTGGGACATGCCATCATCATGGAGAGTGGCATCTCGAAGGATATCTACTCCGGCCGCAACCCAGAGGATATCTCCCGGCAGGAGAACCTTGAGGAGTTTCTTTCCGGTATGCAGGACTTCGTCGAAAGCCGGCGAGAGGAGGATATGGCCGACGAGGTGTCACTGGGCGACTTCCTGCAGGAGGTGGCACTGCTCACCGATCTCGACAGCGACGATGGTGAACAGGACCATGGCCGCGTGTCGTTGATGACCATCCATGCCGCCAAGGGACTCGAGTTTCCCACCGTTTTTGTCGTGGGACTCGAGGAGAATATCTTCCCCTCACCGATGTGTACTGGTTCGCTGCGCGACCTTGAGGAAGAGCGACGCCTGCTCTATGTCGCCATCACGAGGGCCGAGCGCCACTGCATCCTCACCTGTGCACAGAATCGTTTCCGCTATGGTCGTCTGGAATATGACACCCCGTCACGCTTTATCCGTGACATCGACCCTCGCCTGATTGAAGTGGAGTCCGACGAGCCAGCTCCCACGCATCATACTACGACCGACGAGCCCCGATGGCGTCGTACGCTCCGTCCAGCCGACCAGCCTGAATGGCAGCAGAATCCGCGTCCCGTGGCCACACAGTTTCGTGCTGATCCCAAGCCACGCCTCAAGCCGCTGCCTGCAACTGCCACTTCACGTAGTACATCACAGCCAGCTCCAGCCGTGCCTCGTAGCTCATCACAGCCTGCTCCAGCCTTTTCCGCTGGCATGCGTGAGGGCTCAGTCATCGAGCATCAGCGCTTCGGCATAGGCACCGTTCTCCGCCTGGAGGGTGCCGGCGACACGCTGAAGGCCACCGTCGAGTTCCGCAATGCCGGCACGAAACAACTTCTCATGAAGTTCGCCAAGGTCAAGGTCGTGCAATACTAACCACGCAGAATCCTGAATAATAACACAAAAATACTACGAAGAATGAAGACTACCAAACAACTAAGAACACTGCTCATGACGATGTCATTGCTCATCGCTCATCTCCCCATCGTGGCCCAGTCGTATTCCACCAAGCTGCTGAGTCATGAACAGCAAATCGACGAGATTATTGGCAGCATGACCCTCGAGGAGAAGGTCGAGATGCTACATGGCAAGAACATGTTCTCTTCAGCAGGTATCCCACGATTGGGCATTGCTGATGTGGAATATGCTGACGGACCTTTCGGCATTCGAGAGGAGATGGAGCCCCACTCATGGAACTCTGCCCATCTGACGACCGACTCTGCCACCTTCTTCCCTACGGGCTCGGCATTGGCTGCCACCTGGAGTACCGAATGGGCTTATGCCTATGGAAAGGGTATGAGCAGGGAGGCCAGAATGCGTGGTAAAGACATGATTCTGGGGCCAGCCATCAATATCCAGCGCATTCCTACGGGAGGACGCACCTATGAGTATCTGAGTGAGGACCCGCTGCTCAGTGGTATGCTCGCCGTGGCTTATACGAAGGGTGCACAGGACGATGGAACGGCGGTATGTCTGAAGCATTATGCCCTGAATAACCAGGAGGATGCTCGTGGCACGGTGGATGTGCGCATCACTGACCGTGCCATGCACGAGATCTACCTGCGTCCATTCGAGATGGCTGTGCGCGAGGGCGATGCCTGGGGACTGATGGCAGCATATAATAAGGTGAACGGGCGATGGTGCTCGGAGAACGAGCATCTGCTCACGACGGTGCTACGCCGTCAGTGGGGCTTCCCAGGCATGGTCATCAGTGACTGGGGTGGTGTTCATTCTACAGTGGACCCTGTCGTGGCAGGACTGAATGTCGAGATGCCAGGCAGTCGTTTTATGGGAAAGGCGCTGATCGACTCTGTCAAGGCGGGCAAGGTGAGCGAGGATGTCATCAACCAGCGTGTCCGCGAGATCCTGCGTGTCCGTCTGACGGTGAAACCCATTGACAAGGCAGTGGCCAACAGCAAGCCCGTGGGCAACGACGAGGAGATGCTGACGGCCTTGCAGGTGGCACGTCGCTCAATTGTGCTGCTGAAGAACGAGCCTATCGTCGGAAAGCATGCCTTGAAAGCAGCGAAGAACCAACCTTGGCCTTTGCTGCCCCTCAACCTGACGGAGGTGAAAAACATTGCAGTCATTGGTGAGAATGCCGTGATGAAGATGGCCCTCGGCGGCGTGGGTGCCGGTGTGAAGACTCGCAAGGAGATCACGCCCCTCGAAGGCTTACAGGCCGTGCTTGGCGGTGGGAAGAAGATTACCTATGCACAGGGCTACAAAAGTTTCGGCAGAGACAGCCGTAACAAACGGCAGAGTCCGCAGCAGCCCGCCGACAAACAGCTGATGGCCGAGGCCGTGAAGTTGGCAAAGAGTGCTGACCTCGTGATCTTCTTTGCTGGTGACAACCGCGAGGTGGAGACGGAAGGCTCCGATCGCAAGACCATCGCCCTGCCTTCAGGACAGGATGAGTTGGCCCAGGCACTCGCCAAGGTGAACCCGAGGATGGTTACCGTCATCGTAGCTGGTGGCCCTGTCGATATCACCACTGTCGACGCCGTCTCACCCGCCCTCGTGGTGTCGTGGTTCAACGGCTCTATGGGCGGTCTGGCTCTCGCCGAGGTGTTGAACGGCAACATTGCGCCCTCCGGCAAGCTGCCGATGACGTGGCCCAGGAGACTGGAGGATGTACCAGCCTACGCCACAGGCACCTATCCGCAAAAAGCCGATAATAGTCAGGGCGACATCTTCGTTGGCTTAGTGAATCAGGGACAAAACGCACGTGCCGCTCGTGGCTCATTCCAGCCCGTGGCAAACTATGCTGAGGAAAGCCTTGTGGGCTATCGTTGGTATGACTGCAAGAATGTGGAGGTGGCTTATCCCTTCGGTCATGGCCTCTCGTACGCCACGTTCCAATACAGCAATCTGAAGGTAAGTCCCACCCTCGACGGTTTCGACGTCAGTTTTACGTTAGCCAACAATACCCAGTTCGATGCCGAGGAGGTGGCTCAGGTGTATGTGTCGCGCCCGTTGTCTCATCTTGACCGTCCGGAGAAGGAGCTCAAGGGCTTCCAGCGTGTTGCTTTGAAGGTTGGTGAGCAGAAGGTGGTGACCGTCAAGTTGCGCCGCAGCGACCTCTGCCATTGGGACGAGGCTGCCCAGACCTGGATGCTGGAGCCGGGCAATATGGTGATACGCGTTGGTGGCTCGTCCAACAACTTGCCGCTCAGTGCCACGACTACATTATGATAACACTTGACTAAGTATGACGATAAAACAATTTGGAATAAGCATCACAGTAGGAGTGATGGTGTGCCTGCTCACGTCATCCTGCGGCAGTGGTGAGCAGCCTAAGAGCGAAGACAAGGCTGAGTACCAGACGATGGTGGTGGGCCGCAAGGACATGACGCTCACCCGCCAGTATAGTGCACGTCTCACAGGACGTCAGATCGTGGAGGTACGTCCTCAGGTGTCGGGTTGCATCACCCGCATCCTCACAGGTGAGGGTGAGGCTGTACGTAAGGGTCAGACACTGTTCGTCATCGATCAGGCCCCCTATCGTGCTGCCCTCGAGGTTGCTGTCGCCTCGCGTAAGAGTGCTGAGGCACGGCTGGCCACGGCACGTATGAACTACGACAACGAGACACAGTTGAAGGAGGGACATGTGGTGAGCGACGTCAGCGTGCAGGCCATGCACAATGCCCTGCTCGAGGCTGAGGCTGCCCTGGCACAGGCGAAGGCACAGGAGGCCAATGCCCGCAATAACCTGAGCTATACTGAGGTGAAGAGTCCTGTCAGCGGCGTGGCGTCGATGATTCCCTGGCATGTTGGGTCGCTCGTCAGCAGCAGCATCAGTGAGCCGCTGGTCACCGTGGCCGACGACAGTGAGGTGTATGCCTACTTCAGTATCACCGAGAACCAGGCCCTCGACTTGATGGCTCAATACGGCTCCATTGATGATTTCATCAATAAGGCTCCATCGGTGAGCCTGCGGCTGAGCAATGGTCTGGAATATGAGGAACAGGGACGTATCAGTGCCGTCAGCGGCACGGTGGATACCCAGACGGGAGCCGTCACCCTGCGTGCCACTTTCCCCAACAGCAGTCATTTGCTGCACAACGGTGGCAGTGCCACCATCATCGTGCCCACGCACCGCCCAGACTGCATCGTCATCCCTCAGGAGGCCACCTACGAACTGCAGAACCGTATGTTCGTCTATCGTGTTGTGGATGGCAAGACCAAGGCCACGCAGATTGAGCTCTTCAATCAACACAATGGCCGTGAGTATATCGTAGAGCATGGCCTCAGCGTGGGCGACACCATCATCGCTGAGGGAGCCGGTTTGTTGAGTGAAGGAATTGAAGTATCGTCCCATCCCAAATCCCTTCCAAAGGGGGAGGAGTCCAAATAGATGGTTATAGATATGGACGGAAATGTAAACACAAATACTGACAGCAAGATGACAAAACTCCCCTCTAGTGGTGAGGGAAAGGGTGTGGGCTTCTTTATTAATCGTCCCATCCTGTCCTGCGTCATATCGGTGCTGATGGTGCTGGTGGGCATCATCGGACTCACGCGCCTGGCGCTCGAGCAGTTCCCAGAGATAGCACCACCCACTGTGCGCATTATGGCCAGCTATACTGGAGCCAATGCCGAGACAGTACAGAAGAGCGTCGTCGTGCCCCTTGAAGAGGCCATCAACGGCGTCGAGGGTATGATGTATATGTCATCGACAGCATCCAACAACGGAACGGCCTCCATCGGTATCTTCTTCCGTCAGGGCACAGACCCCGACATGGCAATGGTGAACGTGCAGAACCGTGCCGCCACCGTGCAGGGACGCCTGCCGAGCGATGTGGTGAAGAGCGGACTCACTGTACGTAAGCGCCAGACATCCAACATCAAGCAGTTGGCTGTCTACTGCCCCGACAGTACCTTCGACCGTGCCTTCCTGGCCAACTATACCAAGATCAATATCGAGCCCCGCCTGAGCCGTATTCCTGGCGTAGGAGAGGTCAATGTGATGGGTGCCGACTACTCGATGCGCATCTGGCTCGACCCGCTGAAGATGGCGCGCTATGGCCTTGTGCCTGCCGACATCACTCGTGTACTCGACGAGCAGAACGTGGAGGTGGCTACGGGCACGCTGGGTGCCGAGAGCCAGAACACGTTCCAGTACGTGCTGAAGTACCGCGGACGCTATGAAGAAGAGAAAGACTACGAGCAGATGGTCGTTCGCTCGCTGCCCGATGGCGACGTGCTGCGTATCGGTGACATCGCCCGTGTGGAGCTGGGCTCACAGAACTATAACATCATTGGTGAGACCAACGGCAGCCCGGGTGTGAACATCTCTATCAATCAGGTCAGCGGCTCCAACGCTAATGAGATTATCAAGGAGATAGACCGTGAAGTAGAAGAAATCAGACATTCACTGCCCCCAGGCATCGTCATTGAAGATTTGGAGTCGAAGAAGGACTTCCTCGATGCTTCCATCACCAGCGTCCTCGAGACGTTGCTTGAGGCTCTCCTGCTGGTGGTACTTGTGGTGTGGCTGTTCCTAGGCAGCTGGCGTGCCACCATCATTCCTGCCATCGCCATAGTGGTGTCGCTGGTGGCAACGCTTGCCGTGATCTATGCCATAGGTTTCACGCTCAACATGCTTACGCTCTTCGCCCTGGTGCTGGTCATTGGCACCGTAGTCGACGATGCCATTGTCGTCGTAGAGGCAGTGGAAGCCAGAGGCAGTGGGTCGCCCGAGGCCGTGGCTGAAGCCATGAAGAGCATCACTTCAGCCCTCATCACCACCACGCTGGTGTTTATGGCGGTCTTCGTGCCCGTATGTTTCATAGGGGGCGTCACAGGCACGTTCTACACCCAGTTCGGACTGACCATGGCCATCGCTGTCGCCATCTCCCTCTTCAATGCACTGACGCTGTCGCCCGCCCTCAGTGCCATCATTATGAAACCCTCGCCATCGCGCTTTCATACTTCGTTCAACAATGCCTTCTCGTCGTTGGCTGACAAGTACAAACACTCTGTCAAAGGGCTGTTCGGCCATCGCTGGCTAGCACTTATCCTCGTTGTTGTGGCCATTGGCGCACTGGGATGGATGATGCAGCACACGAAACGAGGACTGGTGCCCAACGAGGACATGGGCACCGTGTTCATCAACGTTCAGGCGGCACCTGGCAGCAGTCTGCAGCAGACCTATGGCATCCTGAAAGAGGTGGAGAAGCGCATCAAAGATCTCCCTCAGCTACGCATCTACTCGCTCATCGCGGGCAATAGCAATAACTTCGAGCAGTCATCATCGAACGGCAACTTCACCCTCAAGCTTAAGAAATGGGGTGAGCGTACGGGCAAGGGTGACGATGTGCAGAGCGTGGTGGAGGAAATCTACCGTCGCACGGCCGACATTGCCAACGCGAAGATTCAGGTAAACACGCAGAACATGCTGCCTGGCTTCGGGCGTATCAATGGCTTCGAGATGTACATACAGGATAAGCATGGCGGCACTATCGACGAGCTGCTGGCACAGACCAACCACCTCATTGCCGTACTGAACGAACGGCCGGAGATCAGTCGTGCTTTCACTAACTTCTCGCTGAAGTATCCGCAGTATCGCATTGAAGTGGATGCTGCTCTCTGCAAACGTCGTGGCGTGTCACCCAGTGATGTGCTCGCAGCCCTCGGAGGATATATTGGTGGTAGCTATGCCTCCAACTTCGTGCGCTTCACCAAGCTTTATCGCGTGATGGTGCAGGCATCCCCCGAGTACCGACTCGACACCGAATCGCTCAACAATATCTTCGTCCGCAACAGTGCTGGCGAGATGTCGCCTGTAGGTCAGTATATCACGCTGACGCGTATCTATGGCTCAGAGACCCTCTCGCGTTTCAACCTCTTCCCCTCGATACAGGTAGGAGGAACGACAGCTGATGGCTACAGCAGCGGGCAGGCCATCGAAGCCATTCGCGAGGTGGCTGAGGCAGAACTGCCCGAGGGATACGGCTATGAGTTCGGAGGAATGACGCGTGAGGAGGCCTCAGCGCAGAACACCAGCGCGATGGTGTTCGTCATCTGTATTATATTTATTTACCTCATACTCTGTGCACTGTATGAAAGCCTGCTCATACCGCTGGCAGTGATTCTCAGCGTGCCATTTGGACTGCTTGGCTCGTTCATCTTTGCTCACTTCTGGGGACTGGAGAACAATATCTACATGCAGACGGGACTCATCATGCTCATCGGACTGCTTTCGAAGACTGCCATCCTTCTCACCGAGTATGCCTCCGAGCGTCGCCGTCAGGGCATGGGGATCATCGAGGCTGCCATCGATGCAGCGGCTGTACGACTGCGCCCCATCCTGATGACATCACTCACGATGGTCTTCGGACTTCTGCCTCTGGCGCTGGCCACCGGCGTGGGAGCCAATGGTAATCGCTCACTCGGAGTAGGCACTGTTGGCGGCATGCTCATCGGAACCGTCTCCCTCCTCTTTATCGTCCCTGCCCTCTTCGTCATCTTCCAGACCATCGAGGAACGGTTCATGAAGAAACGGTCCTGATCGATAGGTGATGATGCTGTCCTTTCCTCCATCTAAGAGCGATGCGATATTCTATTTCCGTCGCCTCGATGGCGCGTTATAAATAGTCTTTATCCAATTGTCCAGGAACTGCATCTGTTTGTCTGTGTGGAACCAGTGCTCACCTCCATCCATGACGGTCAGCGTTGCCAGGTACTTTTTTGCGAAGTCGGAGATTGCATCAAATGGAATCAGACGGTCATCGCTGGCATAAAGAATGTGCGTCGGAACATTCCATTTGATGGGGTGGTTTCTGACATAACGGAGATATTCATCCGACAAGATCACGCCATTCAACTTCTCCAAGTCGACGACGGGGGAGATGAAAAAGGCAACATTCACCAGATAATCCAAATGTGCCGCCATAGCGTAGTAGGCACCGATGCTGTTGG
>JAEEGI010018048.1_pt1 | contig 14384 bp, 7 predicted proteins | sample 8958751 | NCBI WGS metagenome assembly JAEEGI01 (sample SAMN16246545, study PRJNA631951) | gut metagenome | biome: gut microbiome; feature: rumen; material: KS-attached | host: Bos | place: Iran: Karaj | collected 2018-10
GAGATCTGGAAAATTGGGACTCAGGAAATAATAGTTTTAAAAGATCATTTAAAACCTTTAATAGGAATTATTCCTTTAATTAATTAAAATGGGAATTATGGATAAAACAATTAAAATTTGGATGAATTATTAGAACTTATTTTTCCATTTTTTCCTTTAATTTTTATTTTTATATATTAATAAATCTATTATAGTTAGTATAAGGAATTATTAATTTTAAATTTATTTTATATTAATATTTTTAAATTATTATTATCAATTATTTGATCTTTAATACAAATTAATTAAAAAAAATTAAATAATTATTTATATAAATGAGTCATTATCGTCCTTTGAATTTCCGTTTAAAAGAAAGAATATATGAAAATGATGATAAATCAATAGTAATATTCAAAACAAGAAAAAAACAAACAATAAAATATATTGCCGTAAAAACATATGTTAAAAAAAGCTATCAAGATAATTATAATATAGAATATGAAATCCTAAAGGACATAAATTTTCCATCAATAATAAAAGTTCTTGGATACGCAGAAGATAAATATAATTATTATATGGAAATGGAATTTTGTGCTAGTGGAAATTTATCAACTTTAATGCGGAAAAACAAATCAAACTTATATTTAGAAAAAGTAATTAAAATGGTGAGTACTCAATTATTACTAGGATTAAAAACATTACATGAAAATGGAATAATTCATTGCAATTTAAAACCAAGTAATATATTATTAGATGAATTTGGGAATGTTAAAATATGTGATTTTAAAAGGACTTTAAAAGTTAAAGAAATGTCAATTGAGGATATAAAAAAAACAAAAACTTCAATGACTCCATGTTACACTGCTCCTGAAATATTTACTGAAAATGGAATATATTCTTTTAAAAGTGATTTATGGGCTTTAGGTTGTATTATGTATGAAATGGCTGTAGGACAAGTTCCATTTATTGATGAATCAGTTAATAAATTAGTTAATAAAATTGTGAATGAAGAAGTTGATTTTACAAAAAATCAATTACAAAATTATTCAGAACAATTTATTGAAGTTATTAAACAATTATTAGAAAAAAACCCAGATAATAGAAGTTCATGGGGTAAAATTGAAAAATATGCTTTTTGGGATATTGATCAATCAAATAATAATAATACTAATTTTAATTCTTCATTACTTAATGAAACTAAAGATAATTCACTAGTATATTCTTTAAATTCAGCAATTGAAAATGCAAATATAAATACAAATAAAATAAATATAACAGCTAAAGAAGATGAAGATTATAGTTCAAATAAAAATAATAATGGAGATGCAGATAACGCAGACCAAGAATTTAAATTTGAAAAAAAAACTTCTGTAATGAACACAACAAAAGAAGATGAAATCAACAAATCATCTAAATTTAATAATATTAATACTAATCTTTTAAGTGGAATGTCAATAAGTTTGATAGTAAGTAAAATTATTGATAAAAGAGATAAAAGAACAGCAATTGATCTTGTTCAAGATATAGCTCAATCAATGGCAAAAAATAAAGAATTACCTCCTATTCAAGAAATTATGTTCCATAGTTCTGATAGGTCTGTTAAACAAATTATAGGAAATGATATTATTGAACCTGTTGTTAAAGCCACTTATGATATTGAAAAATTAGAATTTTCACCTGTTTTTAAAATTGATAAAATTAAGAATTTATTGTTAAAAGATAAAATTAATGAATTTCAAATTTATCTTTCTAATATTTATCAATTAATGGATAATTATAATTTAAATAATCAACAAGATGAATTGTTAAATTTGTTAAATTATGTCCAAACTATTATTATGAATAAACATATTGCAAATAATTTAATAAATACTCCATTTACAGAATTATTAGTAAACTTTTTAGATATTAATAATGATAATATTAGAATCAGAACATGTAATATTATTGGATATTTAGTACGTTATGCAACAAATATAGAAATTCCATTAGATAAATATAATTTAACTCAAAAATTAATATCATTTATTTCAGATAATAATAATATAAATTTAAAAAGAAAAGCTATATCAACTTTAGGAGAATATTTATTTTTTCTAGCAACTCAAGTTGAAGGAGAAGAAAATCAAACAGAATGGAATATTTCAAAAGAAGCTCTTTCTATTTTTTTAGTTGCTTTAAATAATAGTGATGAAAAAGTGAAATTTTATGCTTTAAAAACTATTGAAAATATAAGTTGTAAAACAACAATTTCTAAAACTTATTTTGCTTCAAATGATGATTATATTAATAAAATTATTGATATTTATAATGAAAATTGCGAAAATCCTGAAATTCATACTAGTGCTTTAAGTGCATGTTCTCATTTAATTAGACATGAAAATTCTTTATTAAAAATATTTTTAAATAAAATTGATACTCTCAATATTATATTAGAAAAAGAAACTCAAAAAAATCAGCAATTTGTTATTAATTGTTTATTATTTGGAATTGTATACAATGAAAAAAATGTTGAATATTTAAAAATAGATGATTTAATTCCAGAATGTATTAATTTATTAGAAAGTGCTAATAGTATTATTAAAACTAAAATTATATTATTATTTTCTCTTATTTTCAAGAAAGATGAAGTTATCATTCAATATGGTGAAAAAGTTTTTGAATTAATGTTAAAATTAAGAAAAGAAAGGCAACAGTTTTATTATTATGTTAAAATCTTTGAAGACCATTTAATAAAATATTGTAATGACATTATAAAATACTTCGAATCAATTAGTAATGATAAAAAAAAATCAAAAGAAGTAATTTCTTTATTAGATGCTTTTAATATAATTGCTCCATATCAAAAAGTTTCTTTTGCTTTATTTAAAACAGATTTTTTGAATGCTTTAATAAATATTATTAATGATAATATATCAAATCCAGATGATGACTTAATAACAAAAACTTTCGATTTAATTAAAGCTTTCAGTGAAAATCCATTTAGTGTAGAAAAAAATAGTAATTTTATAATAAAGAAAATATTTGTGAGAATATTAGAATTAACATTAAAATTAAATGATAATTATAAAAGATTTCCTTTAAATATATGTGCAAATATTTTGACTGTAATTTTAGATGACGATAAATTATATTCATCTACAATAATTGATGAAAGAAAGACAAATCAAATAAATAATTTAATAATAAACATATTACCAACAATATATGATTTATTAAAAAATCCTGATACAGTTCAAGATTCTCTTTCTTTTCTTTCTTTAATTATTGAAAGAAATTCTGCTTTTATAAAATATTATCGTTCAACAGGAATTATAGATTATATTTTTTCATTAATGAAAGAAGAGAATTTTTATTCTAATTTAAATTTAATAAAAATATTAATTAAATTAATAGAATCAAATGACACTAACTTTGACGACATTATTGAATTAGAATTAATCGACAAAGTAAATTATTTGATATCAAAAGATCCTATGGAAGAGATAACAATATATACTGAATTTGTCATTGAAATGTTTTATGATTTATTATATAAAATAAAAGAAGAAAAAAAAAAAAAAGCACAAGACAGAGAAAATTATATAAAAAATTTTGCATCAAAAATCGCAGCAGTTGCTTTGAATTTTAAATTATGTATTAAATTATTAGGTTGTTTTAATACAAATATACAAGAAAAAGTATGTATATGTATAATATTTATTTTGGATTATTTCCCAGCTGCAATTGCTGAAAGTATTAAAATTAATGTTGCTTTTGATGCCGAAGATATACCTAATTTACTGAAAGGATTAGATATGAATTGTACCAAAATTCATAAAAAGATGATTAATATATTTATATGGATTATTGAATATCAAAGTAATGGACAAGAAATTTTAAAAAATTATGTCAGTTTCTTACAAAGTTATATTGAAATAATTAGAGATTCTTCTGATAATAAAGAAGTTGTTGATATTGCTTCAAAATTTTTAAACACAGTATTAATAAAAATTAAAAGTTAATATTATAATTTAATTATTATGATAAAATATATAAAAAATTTTTTAAATAATATAAAATAAAAAAAATGAAAAATTATTTAATTATAAAATAAGAAAAAAAACAAAAAATAAAAAAATCAAAATGTCAAATCAGCTAAAACAATATATAAATAATTTTAGTATAAGAACAAAAAGTAGTGAAAGAGTAAGAAATCAAAAATCAAATTCTCCAAATTCTAGACCATTATCAAAGCAAATTCAAAAAAATCAGCAACAGCATCAGAACTTAATATATAATCAAAATATTTTAGTTCATCAACCAAATCATCAAAAAGGTCAAATTCAAATAGAAGGTGAATTAAATTTTAATAATAAAAATCCAAAACAAAATACACAAAAACAAGGAAAAAATGTTGGTCATAATGCATTTGAATTAATGTCAAATGGAACTTCAAATTTTAAAATAACTCGAACAGGAAATTTTCATATGCAAAAAAAAAAACCTTTAAATAACAGAATTCCAAGAAAATCTCCTATTCCAGTCCCTAAAAATTATCAACCTAATTTATTTAATTTTCAAAAATTTAGAAACATAAATGGAAAATATAATAATCATAATAATGTTAATAATTCAAGTCATAGTCATGCTAAAAGTCTTAATGTAAATAATGTTAATAAATTATTTTCAAGTAATAATAATTTAATGAATAAAACTTATAATTCTTTTAGGCAAAAAAATAATATTAATAATAATAGGAGTTTAAGTCCTATTACAAGAACTAAAGATAATACTCCTAAATTATCTCCAAATTTCCTTAAACCTAAATTTATTAGTAAAAGCCCTAATCCAGCAGGAAATGTTTTTAATAAATTTAAAAATTTTCATTTAGGAAGTTCAACAAGTGGAAATTCAATAATAAATAAAAAAATAATATCAAAAAATAATATTAATAACAATAGAAATTTAATAAAGAAAACAATACATAATAATAATATTAAAAGAGTAAATAATGTTAATATTCATCCAAATAAACAAATGATAATTTCAGGAGATTTAACTCAAGATTCCACAAATAATAGTAAAATTAATATATCAAAAAGTGGAAATATAAGTTTAAACAACAATATCAAAAACAACAAATCTAAGCAAAATAAAAATTCAAATAAGCAAAACGAAAAAAATGAAAATCCAAATAATAGTAATGGAAATATCAACAATTTAAATAATAATAATAATATATTATCAAATAATTCAATAAATAATAATAATGATAACACAATACGACAAAATGAGAAAAATTCATTAACAATAAGTGAACAACTTCAAAAAACATCAAAAGAAGGAATAGATTTAGAATCTGAAAATCAAGAAAAAGAAAAAAAACATCCTCAAAGAAGTAATTCTCAACCTCAAAATGAAATTTTAAAACCGTCAGTAAATACATCAAATGAATTTAAAAATCAAAAAATTATAAATAAAATTGAAAAAAATCAAAAACCGCAAAAAATAATAAAAACGATAAAAAATATATATACCTTTACTCATGTAGGTTTTGATGGTGAGCAAGATAAAGAAAATAATCAAGATTCATATTTTGTATATCCAAACTTTACAGGAAATAAAGATTATTATTATCTTTCAGTATGTGATGGTCATGGTGTAGAAGGACATTATGTTTCAGGATTCATAAAGGAAATTCTCCCAATGAACTTGAGTCAAAATCTACATAAAAAAAATATATTAACAGACAGAGAAATAATCCATGAAATAATAACAGAGACTTTTCTCTTAGTAAATGAGCAATTAATAGAAAATGAAAATATAAATTCAACTTTTTCAGGATCAACATGTGTTTCAGTAATATATACTCCAGAAAGATTAATATGTCCTAATATAGGAGATTCAAGAGCAGTATTAGGAAGATATGATAAAGAAAAGAAAAAATATAATGCAATAGAATTAACACGTGATCACAAACCAATAGAAGAAGATGAAGCAAGAAGAATCATTGAAAATGAAGGTAGAATTCAACCCTTTATTGATGAAGGGGAATTTATAGGTCCTCAAAGAGTGTGGGTGAAGGAAGATGATGTCCCAGGGTTAGCCATGACTAGGTCGTTTGGTGATCGAGTTGCTGCCACTGTTGGAGTCATTAGCGAACCTGAAATTAAGGAATGGGACTTTTGTGAAAATGATAAGTTTATGCTTATTGCTAGTGATGGTGTTTGGGAATTCATTTCTAGTGAAGAATGTATGGGAATTGTTGGAGAGTTTTATGAAAGAGATGATATGAAAGGATGCTGTGAATTTTTATATGAAGAAAGTAAAAAAAGATGGCTTGTTGAAGAAGAAGTTGTTGATGATATTACTATGATATTAGTTTTTTTTGAGTAATTGGTTTTTATTTTATTTTTATTTTTATTTTTATTTTTTTTGAATATGAGCTTTTTATTTTTTTTCTGAGTTTTTTGTGTCTTTTTTGATTTTTGATTTTTGTTTTTGAAGTAAATAATAGGATTTTTTTAATTTTAAGTGTAATTAATAGAATTTTGAAAATAAGAATTTTTTTAATTTTAAGTGAAAATTTTATTATAATATTATATATTTATATTGTATTATAAATTAATTAAAATAATAATGGAAACAGAAATTAATTATTAATGACAAAAATCCTAGAAAAAAAATATATGAAAATTGAGAATTCCCGAATTTGTGTAGATAAAAATTAAAATCAAAAAGAAGAATATATATTTATGCTATTAAAAGAAAATCAATTAATTGATATTAAATAACAGTGACAAATAAAAAACAAAAATAATAAACAAGAGTATAAGATGAATTTTTTAATCAAAAAAAATGATTAGTAGTAAAAGATAAAAATATTAATAAATAAATAGAAGAATTAAATAAATTAAAATAAGGAAATTACAGAATTCAAAAGAAAATCTAAATAATAAAAAAAATGATAAATTTTCAAAAAAATATTTAGAGAGATAATTTTTTCTATATACATTAAACTCTTTCCACTATCAAAAGTATTTTTTATCTAATTTATTAATGATATAAATTTTAACCTTTTTAATCAACATTTTTATTTTTTTGTCTTTTTTTACTTTTTCCTTTCTTTTTCTTAGTTTTTTTATCTTTTTTTTCTTCATCTTCACTTTCAGACTCTTTTTTATCACTTGAACTTTCCTCTTTTTCACTTGAATCATTTATATATTTATTTTTCTTACTTTTACATTTTTTTTTATTCCTTAATTCTGTATTATTATCTTCACTTTTTGAAAAATTGTTTTCATTTTCTTCTTCATTTTCATTATCACTTATTGAATATTTCTTTTTAGTTTTTTTGTTGTTTCTTTTTTTTGTTTTTTTCTTATTATTTTCTTCTTTTTCTTTTTCCATTTCTTTTTCTTTTCCTTCATTTTCAAATATTTTATTTTTGAAAATATTAGAAATTTTTTTTCCTGTTTCTTCAAAATGTTCTTCGTCTTTTTCTGGAATTGATTCAAAATAATTTTCATTACTATTATTAAAGTCTGAAACGTCAGTAAATGCTTTTTTTTCACTTAATTTATTTCTTTTTTTAGTTTTTCTATTTGAATTATTTTTAGATTTTTTAATAAATGAAATAACTTCAAATTCACCTTCTGAACATATTGAATTCTTATTTGAATTTGAATTTTTAATCGATTCTATTGTGAAATAATTTTGTATTTTTTTAAATATTTTTATCTTTTCCTTTCCTTTAATTTCTAATTCTGATTCTTTTATTGATTTATATTTTTTCTGCTTATCTTCCTTAAAATCTTTATAAAATGGGTTTATGACAATATAAGGTTTACTTTTAAAAGGTAATCTAAGGTCAACATTCTTTAATTCAAGACAAATATTTTTATAAATTGCATAATTATTTTCATATGTATTAATAAATTTAAGATATTCTTCTCTATTTTTAATATATTCAATGATTTTTTGTTTTTGGAGTAAATTTTTATCCTCATTTTCTTTATCAACATTATTATCATTGTTATTATCATTAAGAACAACCTTTTTAAATATATTATTATCTTTTTTAAAGTTTTGAGAAACTAAATTATTTTTCTCAGAAGAAATTATTTCAGAATCACTTTCACTTTCACTAAAATCACTAGAAGAATCAAAAACACTATTATTAAGATTATTTCCATTAATATTAAAATCTTTATTTTCTATTTTACTTCCAATTTTATTATTATTCTTATTTTTCTTATTAAATTTCTTCCTTTTATGTTCCTTTGAAGTAGTATACATCCTATATATTTTTTTACTAATTAATCCTTTATTAACTTTAGAATTAACTTTTTTAATTTGTTCTATCCAGCTTTTTATAGGTTTAACTTTTTGAGCTTTTGAAGCAAAATGTAAAACATTTTTATTGTCAAACATATCATTTAAATTAGGATTAATAGTACAAATCATAATAACATTTTTATTCCCATTTAAATATTCTTTCATGAGCATAGTTAATTTACTTTCTCTAATAGGAACTCTAATTTTTTTATCAGCTTGAATAATATTAGAATTTTGTTCCATAGCATCAAAACATTTTCTTAATATTAATAATGAATTATTTATTTGTCCAGTTTCTTTTAAATTTTCTCCTTTTGTTCCTGCACGATTAGCTCTTTCAACTCCAGCTAAATCTGCAATAGAAAAAGAACATTTTTCTTCATTTTCACCAAAATTAATTTCTACTCTAAATATACTATGAGCTCTACTTGAATTATTATTTAAATTAGTTGAATTAATTGTTCTATGATTTATCCCTAATGCTAAAGCATCATTTAAATCATTTAAATTAGTTATTTTTTTCACAGTTGCATTTTTTAAGAAAAAATATTGAGAACTTCCACACAATTTTACTTTATTTTTTTCTAATGAAAAAAGATCGAAAATTTCTTCATTATATATTTCAACGTAAGTACATGATATTTCTAATTTTTTCCTTTTAAAATTTTTAACTGCTTGATATATTAAATATAAAGAAGAAGGAAGAATTCCTGGATTTTCCATATCTCCATTAACAGTATATGTTTTTCCTGAATTTGTTACTCCATATACAAATATTATTCCACTTCTTTTATAAGTAAATAAATCTTTTATTATTGGTTCACATATATTTATAAATATTTCTTTATTTTTAACTTTGTCACTGAATATTTTAGTGAATTTATATTCATATTTTTTATTTTCTTTTAAAGAATCAAAATAATCTACAATTAAATTTATATCATTTTTTCCTGAAATAGTAAAATTTTTTATACAATTTTCTTGAGAATTATTTGGCCTTATTCTACAATATGTTTTTATATAATTTACTTCTGAATTTGGAAGAGGTAATTTTATATCAATTTTTTCAAAACAAGTTAGATTCCCTTGAGATTGTGGATATTGAAAATTGGAAATTTTAGATTTTATTTCTTGAGAATTTGAATTTGTCTTTGAAGAATTTGTTTTATTGTAGCTATTTTCTTTATTAGAATATTCAATCATTTTTAAAATTTAAATTTTATTTTTTAAATAATTTTTTATATTGAGAGAGACAAAAATTTAAATTTAAATAAAAATAATATATATAATTTATTTTTTTTCTAAAATTGACATATTTTCATAAGAAAAATAAAAATTTTTTTTCAGATTATTGAATTATACTTTCTTTCCAATTAGTTATAAGCATTCTTTTTTTACAAAAAAATCTATTATTTAAAAATTTAAAAAAATGTTTTAATATATATAAATAAAATTTTATTACATATTTATTTTAATAATAAATTTGAGTTGTTTCTTCTATAAAATATTTAATCTTCATCAATATTTATTTTTTTCAATATCGGGATATGTTTTTTATTTATATAGAATTATTATAAAATTTGAACTCAACAATCATATATTGACAAAATTTTAAGTTATCATATTTATTATATAAAGATTATATTCATATCATTTGTTTGTTTGTTTTCTTCATCAATATATTATTTCTTTGATTTTCATTTTTTTATTTTCTCAATCCTCAGTAAAATTAATCATTTCAATTTTCATTATTTCCTTTTAAAAATTTTTAAAAACTCGAAATCTTTTTTATTCATACATTAATTACATTTATTATATCCTATTTAAAAAATTTGTAAAAAAAAGATGACAGAGATTTAAACTATAATGATTAAAAATTTAATTAAATATATATAATTTATTAATAAATTACATAAAATATGGATAATGAATTTATATATCATAAATATCAAACAATTTTAATAAAAAAAAATTAAAGACTAATGTTTGGGTGTTACTTAATAAACTTTACAATAATTATGGAAATAAAAAATATCTATATTTCAATAAAAATAATATTAAATTTAATTCAAAGTTTCAGTTCGGTTTGATACAATGATAATATTTTCATTTTCATTATAATAATATGTTCTACATATTTTTTTCCTTATACGTTCATTATCTTCTAAATTCATTTCAGATAATGCAATATCCATTCTATTCATTATATTATTATAATTATTTGCTAATTTAAATGGTCTTTTAGATTTTAAAATCAAACTTGGAGGTCTAGTTTCAGGATTTGATTTGGATTTAATTAAAGGATTCATTTATTTTTTATATTTTTTAAAATACATGATAATATTTTATTTTTATACCTAAAATTAATTTTATTAAAACGAATTAATATTGTTCAAATAGATTCTTTAAAATTTAATGTTTAATATAATTATGAAAAAAAAAGAAAAATAAAAAATAATAAAAATATTTAAAATAAAAAACAATTCCAATGAATTTTATAAAATATTCAAAAAATATATACCCAAAAAAAAAGCAGAAAAATATAAATTGAAACACAAAAAAATTAAATATTTTGCAAAAAAACCAATTTATTTTTTTTCTTCTCCTTTATCCTTATTATTTTCATCATCATTAACAACAGGAGCATAAATTAATTCACTATCTTTTCCTTCTTTAACTAATTTATTAAATAATTTAGCTGCTTCCCAATTTTCTTTAAAAATTTTAGCTTTTTCAGCATTTCCAATTTTAACAACAAATTTTTCCATTAAAGGTTCATCTTCACTACAATCATAAGCAATGAAATTAAACATTTTATCACTTCCTTGATGATTTTGTAAAATACATAAAGGATCATTTGCAATAACAAAATTAGCAACATTTTTTAATGTTTTATCTTGTCTTAAAATAAATCTAATTCTCTTTTCTGTTTTATGTCTTAAAAATTTTAAGTCACCTGTTCCTCTTTCTTTCCATTCTCCATCTCTCCATCTATATAAACGAATTCTCTCTTTATAAATACATTCTTCATCCTCTTCTCCTGATTTTATTTTCTCTTTTGGAAGAGTACATGCTACGTCTGATGTTATTTTCACTTCTTCTTCTGGGTTGAAGTAATCGTTGTTGTCATCGTTGTCTGACATTTGAATTAATATATAATTTTTTTTTGAATTTTATATCGTTTTATATTAAAATTTTATTTATTTTTATTTATTTAGAGTTTTTTTTTCACTTTTTTTTTTTTTTTTGTATTTTTTTTTTAGTTTTAGGAGGGAATTTTTTATTTTTTTTTTTTAATTTGGTAAAAATGATATTTTTTAAATTTTTTCTTGTTTAAATATTATTATTTTTTTTTTAATTAATAAATTAATTATAATAAATAAATAGATTCTATAAAAATTTTCAAAAAAAAGATGATAATAAAATCAATTCTATTTTTCATATTTTACCTTATTAAAAAAACATTAACAAAATACCCAGATAATATAACAAATCCTGAATTAGTTTTTGAAACAAATCTCTTAAATTTCCATTCAAGAAATAAAGACCTTTTAAAAAGATATAATGAAAGAGGAAAATATTTTGCATTTCCAAATACTATAAGAATAAATAAATATGGAGATATTTTCATAAGTGTTCCTCGTCATATTTTTAACTCATCAATTGCATCAACAATTCCAGGAACAATGAATGTATTAAAAGATAATATTTTATATCCATGGCCAAATGAAGAAGCTAATAATTTTTTAAATGGCCCAATTCATTCAATTGTTGGTTTTGAAATTGATTTAGATGGTTATGTTTGGATGCTTAATCATAATAATAAAATGCATGAACTTTTAATTTATAATGTTGATGGTAAATTTGTTAAAAAATATAATTTAACTAAAAGTACTATTCACTCTGAACATGAATCTTATCTTTCTAATATTTTATTAGATTTAAAAGATAATTATGCTTTTATTACTGATACTGGGAAAATATTTAAAAAAGATTTTCAAGATGAAGAAGATAAAGAAAATAATTATACTAAAACAAAAAGTAATATTATTACAGTTAAATTAGAATCAGGATTATCATTTAAAAACTTACAAAAAGAACCATCACTTCGTCCAATTAATAAATATGAAAATGATAATCCATTATCAGATAAAATAGATAAAATAGGTTTATTTGGAATTGCATTAACATGTGATAAAGAATTTTTATATTATTATCCAGTTAGAAGTGATAAATTATATTCAATATTTGCATATAAATTAAAAGACGAAAGAGCAATTATGAAATTTAGTGATATTGTCGAATATAATAAGAAAGTAAGTGGATTTGAAATGATAAGTTCAGCAAGAGGAATTTTATATTATACTGCAATTGAAGATAATTCTATTTTAGTTCATTTTCATGAAAGATTATTAAGTTTTAATACAATTAGAAGTATTGGTCAAAATAAAAAATTATATAAAGATTATTATAAAGAATTTCCTACTTCTTTATGTTTTAATGGTACTACTGGATATTTATTTTATTTAACTAATAGTCATAATATTTTCCTTGATGGTAATTTATATAAAAAATTAGATGAAAAAGAAAAAAACTTTAAAATTTATAAAGTTATGGTTAATGATAGAAGTTATTTATATTCTTGTAATTTCTTTTCCTATATGCCAAATTATATTTGGGCTTTTATTGTTGTTGGTTCACTTGGTTTAGGTTATTTTTTAATTAAATTAATGAAATTTGTAGGTACTTTAGATGATAAAAAAGTAGAAGAACAAATAATTCAAAATGAAAGTGAATTAGAAGAATTAAAATAATATAAAAAATAATTTAATTTCATTTTATTAAATTAAAGAAAAGTAGTTATATAAATCATTAATTAAAATTAATTTTTATATAAAATTTCCATGAGTTTAATTCAATCAATTGTCCATAGAGCATTTATTTTAGAAAGGAGAATAATATTCAACAATTTACCTGATAAAATATTCTTAGTTAATCATGGAGAAACAGAAGCAAATATAAATAAAAGACTTTATACTCAAATTCCACAAGATAAAATAAAATTAACAAAAAAAGGAGAAGAACAAGCATTAGAAACAGGAAAAAAATTACAAAAATTAATACATCAAAATGAATCTTTGAAATTTTATATATCATCATATAAGAGAGCATTACAAACTTTTGATATAATAAAAAAAGAATTTCAAAATAATAAATATAAATTTATATCTCAAATAGAACCATTATTAAGAGAACAAGAATTTGGAATGATGAGATATATTTTACCAGAAGAAAGAGACAAAAGAAAATTTATTGGAAAATATTATTATAGAGGAAAAGAAGGAGAAAGTGGTTCTGATGTTTATAGAAGAGTTGAAAGATTTAAAAGAAAATTAATTAAACAAGCTGAATATTATCCTCAAAAATATAATAATGTTGTTTTAATTACTCATGCTTGTTGGTTTAGAGTTTTTACTCTTAATTTTTTAAATTTATCTATTGATGCTTATCATCATTTAATAAGACCTGAAAAATGTGCTATATGGATTTTTGAAAAAAGTAAGAAATTCGATCCTGTATTAAGAAATGTATATGAGGTTAAAAGTAATATTGAGTATTATAAATTTTAAGTAATTTTTTATTTATATCTTTTGTATTGAGTTTGTTTTTTGAATTTTATCATTAGTAGAAGTAGGAATCATATATAAAAATAATATTTTTAAACTTTATCATAATAAATTAAAAACACAATCTTGGTTTTTAATATAAATTAATTCCTATAAATTTTCATTAAGGCTATTTATATTTTTTATTTATTTGAAAAAAGTTATTTATTTAATTAAAAATGAATTTATTTGTATGATTTATCAAAATAGTTAATATAATAATCTATTTTAGATTTAATACTTCCGTATCAATTATATAATATTATAATAAATAAAAAAAAAAAAGAGTTAAACAGAAAATAAATAAAATCAATTTATAATTATATTATTTTAATTAATAATAACAATATATATTTGCAACAATTCACCCTAAATAATATATATAAAATAAAGAAATATATATATATATATTCAATAATA
>JAEEGI010018049.1_pt1 | contig 14383 bp, 15 predicted proteins | sample 8958751 | NCBI WGS metagenome assembly JAEEGI01 (sample SAMN16246545, study PRJNA631951) | gut metagenome | biome: gut microbiome; feature: rumen; material: KS-attached | host: Bos | place: Iran: Karaj | collected 2018-10
GTTGATAACGGCAATGGATAACAGCCTGACTACAACAACTCAGAACTCATTTCTGAACTTTTGGAATGTTGTGAACTCACAGAACTGACCCATGAGGTAGTGATGAAAGACACAATGAAAAAAATTTTGAAAAAAATTTCAGTTGCCCCTAAAAAGCTGAAACAGCCTAAAAATACATAACACTGCAAAAAGTCTTATCTGGTAAGGATTGGCAGAACTCTATGTTACGCAAACTGTCGAACTCCGGAATTCTTATTCAACCTAATATTGTTTCATACGTCCGGGGATTTTTACAGAGGGGAAAAAAACAGAAATGATCGGCACTTATTGCGCGGATTATCTTTTTCCGTTCCGGATGCACGTATTATGATCAATCAAACCCCGATACGTACAAAACTCTTGAATTATCCCGGAACATATTGTATTATCTCTCGCGTTATGGGGGACAGGTCCTCTCGTATTGGTTCGTTGGTCACCTGGTCAGGTCCGGAAGGAAGCAGCCAAGCCAATTGAATTAAGTACTGAGATGCGGCTTGTCCTTCACCCTTTCCGGAACATGCATTTCATCATCTCAATCAAGTCATAAAATAATTACTGCAGTATGACGTTTTTTGTACGTTCATCCTGCCGGCCGGATTTTTCCGACTTGAAATTTCAAAAAAAACGGAGCATGAACCGCTCCGCCATAGTTACCTCGACTGATTATTCAAGGCACATCTGTTACTTTACAAGCTGAGATTCTATATACTCAACAGTCTGCGGAGCACCGCGGACAAACTTGCCGTTGATAATGTAGCAAGGTGTTCCGGTAACCTCCATAGCCATACCGAGATTCATATTCTTTTCAATCGTGTCACTTATAGACTTATCGGACATAAGCTTGCTTACAGCACCCCAGTCCATCCCAAGCTTTTCAACGAACGGCTTTAAATCCTCGTCGGATGAAATACGTGACGAACTGTTAATTACCGCCATATGGTAATCAAGGAACTTCTGAGGATAAAGCTTGTAGACAGCCAGAGACGCTCTCGCAGAAACCTCGGAACCGGCGCCGAGAATCGGATATTCCTTGAATATGTAGCGGATGTCACCCTTGTCCTTATGATTTTCAAGAACCTTGAAAAACAGCTTCTTTGAGTGCTTGCAGTAACCGCAGTTGTAGTCAGAAAATTCAACAATCACGTTTTTCGCATTCTTCGGTCCTACTGCCGCATCCGCCTCTGAATGAAAAATTTCCTTTTCAAAGGTTTTCAGATACATGCTTTCATTCTTTGCTGAAATCTCAGCCTTTCTTTTCTGCAGGTTGGCGCTTGCCTCAACAAGAACCTCCGGATGTTCAACAATGTAACTGTGGATAATCTGCTCAAGCTCCTCCTTTGTATAATCCTTGGCAGATGCAGAAAGGGAAAAGGCAACAGCTGTCACTGTTGCAGCCTTGAATAAATTAGTTAAAACTGACATATCAACACCTAAACAAATCAAACGGCGGCAGCCTTTACAAATCTGCATGACAGGCAACCACCTAAACAAACCTTAAATTCCTGTAAGACAGCACGCATGTCCAATCAGAAATACATTCTTCTGTTCACATCAGCATTCTGTGCGCGATCCCTGAGGAAATGATCCATCAGCACCAGTGCCATCATTGCTTCAACAATCGGAACAGCCCTGATTCCAACACACGGATCATGTCTGCCCCGGGTTACAATTTCCGCACTGTTGCCGTCTATGTCAATGGTCTCACCCGGAATCAGTATACTTGATGTAGGCTTGAAGGCAACGGACACATCGATAGGATTGCCGTTACTGATGCCCCCCAATATACCTCCGTCATGATTGGACTGAAATCCGGATTTTGAAATCAGGTCACGATGAACAGAGCCCTTCTGACCGGCTACGGCAAAACCGTCTCCGATTTCCACGCCCTTGACCGCATTGATTCCCATCATCGCATAGGCAAGTTCTGCATCAAGCCGATCAAATACCGGTTCGCCAAGTCCTACAGGAACACCTTCGGCAACCACCTTTACCACAGCTCCCACGGAATCACCTGATTTTTTCAGATTTCTCAGATACTCTTCAATCTCGTTAATCTTCTGAGGATCCGCAAAAAAGAACGGATTGTCGTTAACCTGCTCAAGATTGCAAAAATCAGCTTTGATTTCTCCTATCTGAACGAGACAGCCGCGGATCTTGATCCCTGACTTGTTGCTTAGGTACTTCTTTGCTATCGCACCCGCCGCGACCCGCATTGCCGTTTCACGCGCAGATGCTCTTCCTCCGCCGCGGTAGTCTCTGGTACCGTACTTCTGCTGATATGAAAAATCAGCATGTCCAGGACGAAACTTGTTCATAATATCAGAATAATCCTGGGATCTCTGATTTTCATTTCGAATCAGCAGACCAATCGGCGTTCCGGTGGTTTTACCCTCAAATACGCCAGAAATAATCTCAACCCTGTCATCCTCCTTTCTCGGGGTTGTAAACGGATTGCGTCCGGGCTTTCTCCTGTCAAGATCATTCTGAATATCAGATTCAGAAAGTTCAAGCCCCGGCGGGCATCCGTCAACTATGGCGATAAGACCGGGACCGTGGCTTTCTCCACAGGTGGTAACAGTGAAATTCTGTCCAAATGTATTACCAGACATTACATCTCCTTAAAAAATTTTCTGCTCTTCTTCAATTCCTCGCATGATATTGCAAACACACCGCTGCCGCCGTTCTTCAGATCTATCCACTCAAAATCGACCTCCGGATACTGCTCGCAAAGAGCATCCATACTGTTTCCCACCTCGCAGATAAGATATCCGTCAGGCTTAAGATAATCACAGGCATCAGCAAGAATGCGCCTTACAACATCAAGGCCGTCCTCCCCGGCAGCAAGGGCCAGCGGAGGTTCACGAAGGAACTCATCCGGAAGATTATCCATATCATAATCATCCACATAAGGAGGATTTGAAATAATCAGATCATACATGACCCCGTCATCAAGACTTGAAAAGAGATCGGATTTAATAGGAAATACAAGATCATTCATATTGTAGAGATCTACATTGTAGGAGCACACATCAAGAGCATCATCCGATATATCCACCGCATCAACCTCGACCCCCAGCTTAGCTGCCGCAGCTATGGCAAGACAACCCGATCCGGTGCACAGATCAAGAATTAAGGAAGGCTCCTGCGGCAGATACGGTTCAAAACGGCTTTCTATAAGCTCTGCTATCGGAGAGCGCGGAATAAGCACCCTTTCATCAACATAAAATTTCAGACCCGCAAAATAAGAAATGTTCGTTATATAAGGAGTAGGCACTCTTTCAAAAATTCTGGTGCGTACAAATTCAAAAATATCTCTGCGCTCCCTTGCCGTGACGTAGGATGATTTAAAACCGTCCAACTCTTCATAATCCAGGCCGAGAGCAAAACTCAGAAGCTGCGCAGCCTCCTGATACGGAGACTCTGATCCGTGACCGCAGTAGACTCCGGATTTTGAAATGGCTGTGGTCAGATACCTCAGCATATCACCTACTGTCGACAATTCCTGATTTATTTCCGCCTGAATAACATCTTCGGAAACAAAATTATAATCCGATGTAATTTCTTCCATGCTCATCCTCTACAACAAGTCACTATATTTAAAACAACCTACCATCAAAATCAGCGGAAACACCAGCGAAACCTTAAAAAGCAGAACCGGTCATGACGGAAACCAATCCCGGCAGGAAGAAGATCCGTCTCTAAACTGATATTAAAAATTGTCATGATTATAACCTATGGCAGAACTAAACAATAGAGCTGTTCTGCCTATCCGTTACAGAGTCTAAAAAAATTAGCAAAGATCCGCCAAATTTAATTATGCGAAGAAAAAAGTCAAAAGAAAGAATGAAGGATTCAAATTTTCATCCGGCTGACTGATACGCATGCCATCTGAAAAGAAAACCGCCTTCCTGCTGTACGGCAAAAAAGCAAAAAGCCCGATCTCCGCAATCAGACGGAAATCAGGCAAAAGAGGAAATAAACAAAAACATCACCAGAAATCAGGAAATGGAGCTAATCTGCCTGTTTATTTCAGTAACAGTATCCGAATGAACCCTGTCGGGCTTTTCCGGCATGACAACCTTTCCATGTTCAAAGGTATATCCGCCGCGACCGTTAATGTATATTCTACCCTTGAAAAATAACTTTACATGCTTGGCTATGGCACGGGGAGAGTAACATTTAAAAATTCTCATCTACACAACTCCTAATTATCAGGGAATTTGTGCTTTCCTTGCTCACCTGGAGTTTCATCCATGAAACGCCGCAGATCAAAAAACAGATCATCTATATCATTTATATAGACGATTCTGAATTACACAATGTTTATTCACATTAATGAGAATGAATTTGTAGAGTAGATCACTTTATATTCAGGATCATCATCCTGCCTGTCCAGCATATAAAAATCTCCGGGATCAAAAGTACCGAAAACAGACGGTCCGCACAGTTCTGAAACCAAACTGCTGACAAGCGGCATATGACTGACTACAAGAACATTGCCTCCAAGACCGTCCTCGCAGCTCATATAGTCTGCAACATCCGCAGATGCGTTAGGAACAAGCTCGTCGGTAATCTGCACAGTTCCGATATCAAGAAACTCCTTAAGAATATCAAGAGTCTGCAGCGTTCTCAGATACGGACTGACAAGTGTTATCCTAAACGCCGGACACCTTGCGGCAAGATCGGCGGCGCGGAGTCTTACTCCCGTTCTGCCCTGCTCTGTAAGAAGTCTGTTTCTGTCGCTCAGTGCCGCAGACTCGGCCTGTCCATGTCTCACTATAACTATCATCAGATTTCTCCGTTATGACCATTACCCTGTCAACAGCCGGAATTTTCTTCCCGGCACAGGCTGATTCTATCATACGGCAGGAGGTTTTAGATATGATCAGGTTAATCCGGCACACAAGCACCGGCAAACTTCAGAAAATTACGAATGACAGCACCCCTGAGCCTTTACTTCCTAAAAAATTGCAGCGCTGAAAACGCCAGTATCATGATGAACGGTTCCGGTTCTGCACCATGCCTGCATCAGATGTATTCCTCAGGATCCTTTTTACTATTCTCTCGGATCAGGGTGAACTCCGGCATCATCCGGACACCGTACCGGCTGCAGTGATCCTGGAAACGCACAGTCCCGTCCGGTATAAAAAATGAGCATTTTCAGTATTTTTCATTAATGACTCCACCGTACATATTTCAGACATGAGTGTTCAAACGCACAAGTTTACCGCCTGCAGATCCTAAATAATGTATTTTTCTCTTGCTCACGGTTATAATAGTCCATCGTTGTTTTGAATTGAATTTTGAATTTATAGTGAGAAAAAAATGTTCAAAGATAAGGTTCAGGCAGTTCGTCAGTATCTAAGTTCCCAGATTCTTGGGCAGCTTGATCTCATCGACGGACTTATGCTGGCACTGCTTTCTGACGGCCACATACTGGTAGAGGGACCGCCGGGCATAGCCAAAACAAGAGCTATAAAAGAGCTTTCAAAATGCATAGAGGGAAAGTTTCACCGGATACAGTTCACCCCTGATCTGCTTCCTGCCGATGTTACCGGTACGGATGTGTACAGACCGCAGGACGGTTCCTTTGTGTTCCAGCCGGGACCTCTTTTTCATCATCTTCTGCTTGCTGATGAAATCAACAGAGCTCCTGCAAAGGTTCAGAGTGCACTGCTTGAAGCAATGGCGGAAAAACAGATAACAATAGGCCGCAAGACATACACTCTTCCGGAACTGTTTCTCGTCATGGCCACCCAGAATCCTCTGGAACAGGAGGGCACATACCCTCTTCCTGAAGCTCAGCTTGACAGGTTCATGCTGCATATAAAAATCGACTATCCGGATGCAAAGGATGAACTTAGCATTCTGCAGCTTAACCATTATGAAATACAGCACCGCAAGGACGAGAAGGAGCACCCTGTTCTCACACAGAAGGAACTTTTTGAGGCAAGAGCCAGTGTTCTTGACGTCAAGGTGTCTGAAGAGCTTCAGAAGTATATAGTCAATATTGTCAACGCCACCCGCAATCCGCTTGCAATCAACGGAGATCTGGCAAGATGGATTTCCTGCGGTGTAAGTCCGAGAGCGACCATTGCACTATGGCGCTGCGCATGTGCAAGAGCGTGGCTGAGTGACCGCGACTATGTCATACCGGATGACATTCAGGTCTGTGCCTACCCTGTAATGCGTCACCGCATAATCATAAGCATGGAGGCCGAGGCAGACGGTATCAAGCCGGATGATGTAATAGAAAAAATACTCAGTCTGGTGGTGGTATCATGAGCGGCATCGAATTAACATTCGAAGATCTGGTCAACGTACCCCCTTCAAATGTTGTTCTGCCACTGAGCAAGGTGGCCAGTCCAAGATTCGGATTCCAGGCGTCAAGCACAAAAGGAAGGGGCATGGAGTTTGACGAAGTCAGACCCTATGTCCCCGGTGACGATGTCCGCAATATTGACTGGTACATAACAGCAAGATCCGGCAAGCCGCATACCAAGCTGTTCAGAGAGGAACGGGATCGCTGCACATATATCATTACTGATCTCGGCGAAACCATGTATTTCGGTTCCCAGGGACAGTTCAAATCCCGTGTCGCTTCTCTGCTGACAGCATCAACCGCCTGGCAGGCCGTCATTAATCACGACAAGGTTTCAAGCATTATAATTTCCGGAAACGAGATTGTGCGGACAAATCCCGGAGGCAGACACCATGATGTTCTTAACATCATAAAAAAGGTGCATGCCTGCTACAACAGAGGACTGAACGACCGCACAAGCACACGCAACATAGGAGACGCGCTGCAGCTTCTCAGTGACTCGATCCGTCCGGGAAGTGTTATTTATGTGATCTCGGATTTCTACCGCCTGACATCAAAGGCTGCGATTATTCTCAGGTATCTGAACATTAACCACATTGTTTACTGTTATCAAATCTTCGACAGAATGGAAATAGAACTTAAAAATCCGGGAATGCTCTACGTCGACAATGATAACAGCGTGGGATACGTGATAAGTCCTGACAAGAAATTCACTGATGACTACCGGAAAATAGGCATGCACCGCATGAGAGTTCTTTCAACTCAGCTTAAGCATTCCTGCCAGCGTTTCATAAGGATAGACGCATCAAAACAGTAATAATCTATGTACAACGTCGATGAAATAAAAAATCTCGGACTTAAGGATATCCATCTTGGAGCTGAGCCGACAAATCTGGGACTGTACGCCATGTACCTGCTGGCGGCGGTCGCGGCTGTCGCTGTTCTTGTTTTTCTGCTTGTCAGGATCATCCCTGTTCTTAAGGATGTTCTCCGTCTGACAAAAATGTTTTTTAAATCCTCATCATTTGTCGCCGACATGAACAGACTGATGAAGGAATCCTGCGGAAGATACTTTCCGAAAGAAAAATACGCATCACTGTCAGGGAAAAAATGGATTGAATTCCTCGACAGGACGGGAATATGCAATTTTTCCGGAATTGTGGACGACTGGGATGCCCTGCTCTACAGCAATCATATACTTACCAAACAGGAGAGGCGCAGGCTGTACCGCCACGGACTGCTGTGGCTCTGCTCCAACCTTTGGAGATTTGCATGATCCAGATAAAATATCCGCTGGTGCTCATTATTCTTCTCCTGCCTTACCTTGTTTACTACTTCTGGCCGCTGAAGGAACCCAACCGCAAACCTATAAGACTGCCGTCAATACCCATAGTAAAAAACCGCAGTCCGAAAATCTCGCTGATTCTTGTAATCATCAGCGTCCTGAGTTACATATGTCTGACTGTCGCCGCCTCAAGACCGGTCTACATATCAGATCCGGTTCTGGTACAGAGAGAAAACTACAACATAATGATGGCGGTGGATGTATCGCCGTCAATGGATATGAAGGATATGTTCAGCGGCAAGACATATGTATCAAGACTTTCAATACTGAAGCAGGAGCTGAAGAAATTCGTCAGCAGCCGCACATCTGACAATTTCGGTCTGATTGTCTTTGCCGAGAAAGCATTCATCATGTCGCCTCTTACCTGCGATCACAAACTGTACAACAGTTTTGTCGATGAGCTGGAAACAAATCTTGCAGGTAATCTGACATCCATCGGAGACGCGGTAATTCTTGCAGGTCAGACCATGGCCGGATCACAGAGCAGCAACCGTATTCTGATTCTCCTCACTGACGGCAAGGACACATCCGCCAAGATTTCCGTAGACGATGCCATCACCTATGCACTCAACAATGATATGAAGGTTTACACCATCGGCTACGGTGCAATGAACAATAACGCCACCAGACAGATGGATCTGGAATCACTGCGCAAAATAGCCGAGGAAACAGGAGGCAAATATTTCAGAGCACAGGATCCGGAATCGCTTTCTCAGGTCTACGACAATATAAATGCGAGCGAACCGAAAATAACAACAGAGAAGTATTTCCAGAATGTTTATGAGCTTTACTACATACCTCTGTTTCTTTCACTGCTCCTGTCCTTTATTGCAGCATATCTAGTAAGGAGGCACTATGAGTAGTTTCTTTATTGCAAGACCGTGGCTTCTTGTGCTCCTTGTGGTCCCGATTCTCTTTTATCTTGTCAAGTTTCGAAAGGTAAATTCATCACAGCAGATGATGACAAGAGAAATATACAACTTCTTCAACCGGGAAAACACCAAGAAAATCAGGCGGAATTTCAAACTCTTCACACTGCCGTGGATACTCGGGGTGCTGGCGATGTCGGGACCGACCGTCGTGGATGAGGACAAGCCGCTGTTCCAGAATGAGGAGCTCTGGGTATGGGTCATGGATCTGTCGAACTCCATGCTGGCCGACGACATCAAACCTAACCGCTATATGCAGATGAGATATTCTCTCAACCAGCTTCTCAACAAAGCCAATCCTACGAAAAAAATTGCACTGGTTGTATTTGCCGGCAATGCATACACCCTCGTTCCTCCGACAAATGATTTCAACACACTCAAAACATACATCAGACAGCTTGATCCTTCAGTAATGCCGATGCAGGGCACGGATCTGATGCGTGCTGTGCAGCATGCCAGCAAAATACCTGATGAAATGAATGTACAGGGCAACATACTGGTTATCACCGACGGGATAAATCAGGAAAGCGAGGCCCTCAAGCTTGCTGAGTACATAAACCAGTCAAACAACAATTTTTTCCTTTATATCATCGGAACAAACGAGGGATCCGCGCTTAAACTCGGCAACGGATCGCTGCTTAAAGACAATAACGGCGAAATTGTTGTGTCCAGATCAGATCTGAAAAATGTGGAAACGCTTGTAAAGAATTCCAGAATCAAGGCCTACAGTTCAAGAAACGAGAATGATCTTGTCAATATCTTCAAGGTTTCTGCTGCACTCCATGACGTGGAACTTAAAGACGTGTACCACGAATATGATCTGGGCTACTGGATGGCTCTCCCGCTTCTGCTGCTGGTACTTGTTTTCAGACAGGGTTTCATTTTCTCTGTGCTTGTTCCTCTCATGCTTTCATCTGCCCTGCTGTACACGCCTGATGCCTGCGCTGACGATATGGAAGGGATCAGACTCTACAACAATGCACAGTACCTGGAGGCTGCGAAAGAGTTTGAGGACGAGATATGGAAGGGAAACGCCTATTACAAGGCCGGTGAATATGCCCTGGCGATTGAAGCTTATGAATCGGCATCCAGCAGCAGCGACAACCTTCTGAGGACCTACAATCTTGCAAATGCATATGCAATGAACGGGGAGCTGGATACTGCAATTCTTCTTTATCAGCAGGTTCTTGAAACCAAAAACGAGCACAATTTCGACGCCCGCTACAATCTTGAGCTTTTAAAAAAGCTGCAGATGCAGGAAATTGCCAAAAGACACGCGATAAATGAAACTGTGGACATTGTAAGCACGGATCGAGCCGACGACAATGACTGCACCAAGGACAGGGGATGCCCTGTCATTAATCCAGAAAACCTGATTCGAAACCGCTTAATCAATCTGCAACGCAAAAGCGATCACAAAACCGGACCGGCACAACAATGGTAAGAAAAATTATATTCACATTATACCTGTTAGTCATGTCATGCAGCACCGCCTGGGCGGAAAAACTGATCCAGGTAGAGGTAAAGGATGAAAAGCTGTATGAGGATACGAGTTTTCTTCTGCTCGTAACAGCTGCTGGCAAATTTGAAAAGGCTGATCTTGATCCGCGGCCTCTTACTGACAGCTTCACCATCGGTGATATCATGTATAAGTATCGTGAATATGAGAACTCCACCATATGGGGAATACCGCTCATCACTCACAGCAACGGACTTATTACAATCCCGAGTATTCTTATAAAAGACAACGTATCAGAGCCTCTGAGTATTTCCGTGAGAAAAAAACAGGGCCGCGATCCGCGTCCGGTGCTTAACAATCTTATAAATACAGAAATCTCAAATCTGAGTCCGTTTACCAATGAAACAGTCATTCTGAAAACAACGGTCACCAAACCGCACAATGTCGAACTGTCATCCTTTATCATTCCGCCGTCCGTAGACGAAAACGGACACATTCACCTTCTTCACGAATCAAGAAGCGAACGCTCGACAATGGGGCACACCCGTACAGTCATCACTTCGATATATGCCGTATCCTTTAAAACTCCAGGAACTCATACCATAAATCCTGCCATAGCAAACGGCTACTACATCGAATCAAACGGCAACACAGTAATCAGCAACGACAACAAGGACAGGACTATCAAAATACTGGATCCGAGCAAGGGAGACAGGGATGCCGGAAAAAGAGTGCGCTTTGTATATCAGGAGAAGCCTCTTACAATAAAGGCGGCGGACGCACTGAAAGGTAAAAGCAATGTTGTTGTTGCAGAAGATTTCAAAATTGTAGAAACCTGGAATCCTGAAAAAAACAGCACGCTGTCAGTAAACACGCCTATAGTACATGAAATAACATTTTCCGGAACAGGTATATCTGCACAGGATCTTCCTCCTAGAATTATTGAAGGAACACCTCAGTACAAGGCCTACACAGACAAGGAGAAGATCACAGAGCACTATGATCCGGAGACAGGAATTCTCACCTCAAGCAGAACATTCAGTCAGGTTTTTGTCCCGCTGAGATCCATGAAACTGCTGTTTGCTCCGGATGAAATCAACTGGGTTCACAGAACCTATGACGAGGGAACCAAATTAAGCACCTTCACCCTGACGTCGCCGTCATATGAGATTGTGGACGACGGGGAGCACCAGTATGATTTCACGAACAGAAATTTAACCAAGATTCTTCTGCTGATAGTAATGGGGCTGATAATCCTGCTTATTGCAGTATGCATCATTTATCTTCTCTATCTGGAAAACATTATTACATTCGACAGGCTGATAAACTGGAACGCAAGACGGGTCGCTTGCAAAAAGCTGATAAAGAATTTCGACACAAAAGATGTTAAAAACGCATATTCACAACTGATAGAATTCGGACAGACATATTTCGGACCCGGCGCCACCTGCTTTGAAAAATTCCCGAATTATGAAGAATTCAAAATATATCTTGATGATATAGCTGAAAAAAGATGGGATCACGGCAAATCTTTTGTCGACCGGAATTATGACGGCACCGAATTCAAGAAAAAATTAAAAAAGTTCTGCAGAAAACCGTCTAGAAAAATTCAGGCACAGACTCTGCTCTCCCAGCACTGAGAGAGTCTGAAACTGACAGACTGCCGTATGGCACCAGCACTGCAAATTAAAGATGACAGCTCCCTGCGTTTCAGGAAAGTTTAGAGACAGAGCGGAAGAGAACTGCGGGGAAATCAAAATTGATCCCCGTCTTATTTTGCCGGCAGCTGCGATGGTGCACCTCTATCCGTTATTCGCAGTACATCAAGCTGCAGCAAACACCTGATTAGTCAGATTTAAAACGGCTGCACCGTGCCCTTATATCCACGCCCTTAAGGACGTGTTTTGCGGCGCGATCAGATAAAAAATGATTTAATCCGGATCAGTACTTTTGCCAACATAGCCTGAATGTTTAACCCGCCTGCTGTTCCTTGATTGGTTTATAGTATGGCAGGCCCCATACTTCCTTATCAGGAGATTCCATCATCAACTGAACAATTACAGGGAAAATAAGGAACATCAGCTGCAGAGCATCCTCAATTTGATTTCTGTTAAGCCCACTGTTGTATGTAGCTCCGCCGTGCAAAAGTTGATTGCGCAAAGTATAAAGTCTGCAGAAAACCATTGAAATCATATCGACAGTGCCTTTCCCTGGAACAAGACGTTTCGCCTTAGTAATACATTTTTCTAAAGAATTTTCCCAGTCACTGCAGGCATCATTGCCATTAACAAAGCGCCAGTATTTTTCAAAAGTGAACTTATTCTGAATAAGCGACATTACGGCACTGCCTGATTGCTGCCACAGGATTTGACTAATTTCACTTTTAGCGTCCAGTTCAAGAATCTTTTTAAAAAATTCGGCAATCAATTCATGCTCAGGTTTAAATGCCTCGGATAATTCCTTTCCGTATGCGGAGTTAAATCCTATCCACATGGTAATAAAACTTAAATCAAGTTCACCTTTTTGATTTAAATCCCTGGCTTTGTCAAACCAGCTTAAAGCCCGGTGTATTCTGATTCTGAAAGGCTCATCAAATGACATCTTGTGTTTGTGGTAATAATCAATAACATCCTGAAGCATATTTTTTCTCCAAAATTTAGTTTCTTTGCAAAATTCAACTGAAAATAGCTGAAGCAGGTTTCAAGTATATTTGTCCATCCTACCATCTTGAATGTAAAAAAAAGTGATTTCATTCTAAAAAAGTATTTTAATAATTGATTAAGCAGACACAAAGAAACATCAATTATCTGATCGTGACGTAGCCGCGTCCTTCATAGCTTGGTTTTACAACACAATCAGATAAAATTCCATTCAAACAGAAAATTCGCAGTTAAATTTTGATAATTCATTCATCGGGTTATCTATTACAAATTATCATTAACGTCATCATTTTCTTTTTTAATAAAACTGTTTAGAAATATACAAAATTAAGGCTGTTTACAATTTAAACTTTGGCTCTGTTCAACAAAGGTGTTGATAACCGCAGAAACACTGTGGATTTCGTTGGTATTTATATTTGTGAACTAAAAAAAATTTTTTAGCTCATATAACTTTATGACTTATCATGCCGATTCATGAATCGTCAATATTCCTTAACAGGGCTAATCTTTCAAAAATAATGAGAGTAAATCTCCTGCTATCCGTCACAGTCCGGACTGCAATTTCTGATTCACTCAGAATTGATGCACTGAAGCTGTTTATCTATAGCTTTTATCTGGTTCTTTACAAATTCCAGTTGGAACTGCGCCTACCGGACGACTGAACTTTGACCCGGAGTGTTCCCGCCGTTAAAAATAGCATTTCAGCGGTAGCACAGGCGGCTATAGAAACACAAATTTCTGAGTATCAATAAGACCAGGAATGACCCGATTGCGGCGAGGCTGATTCCGAACCCGTGTAAATAATTATTCCAAATCGATAAGCTCTGCATATTTGAATAAATCATCCAAAATATTTCCAACTTGATGTTGTAAAGAGTCCGGAAAAACAGGTTATTATAAATAACGAAAATGATTATTTGAAATAAGATCGAATCTGATATTTACTGCGTAATTTTGCAAAGAACAATAAAAACTGATAATCAGATATATACAGGTTAATTATTCGTTTTCAACATTCAACATCCAAAAATATAAAAAAATCACATATTAGAAATTCGTTTATTTTTTTTTATTCTAACTTTTGATAATATAGGACAGTAATTCGGGGGTTTTTATGTATTCATTTGTAGCAAAGCAGCCTATATTAGACTCTAAAATGCAAACCTATGCCTACGAACTTCTGTTCAGGCAGGGATTGACGAATGCATTTCCTAACATTTCATCGGAAAAAGCCACGATGACACTGCTCGAGGAGCAGTTTTTAAGTCAACCCATCGAGTCTCTCGTAGGAGACAAAATCAGTTTTGTAAATTTTCCCTACTCTCTTATTATTGAAGGAATTATCGACTCTCTCCCCGCCAACAAGGTTGTAATAGAAATTCTAGAGGATGCATCCCCGAATGAAACTCTGCTTAATTCTGTAATTAATCTCAAGGGTCGGAAATTCACCATAGCACTTGATGATTTCACCATGGATCCCGCATGGGATAAATTTCTTCCATATATAGACATAATAAAATTCGACTGGCGCCTGTCCAGTCATGAGGAAATACAGTCATATATCAACGCCCACCAGGAGCAGCTGGAGCATATCAAATGTCTTGCGGAAAAAATAGAAACCAGAGAGGA
>JAEEGI010018050.1_pt1 | contig 14383 bp, 28 predicted proteins | sample 8958751 | NCBI WGS metagenome assembly JAEEGI01 (sample SAMN16246545, study PRJNA631951) | gut metagenome | biome: gut microbiome; feature: rumen; material: KS-attached | host: Bos | place: Iran: Karaj | collected 2018-10
TCGCTCTCATATTCGGGAAACCTGCGACCACATTATTCCCCGCATCCATGGATACCAAACCATTAAACGCACAAAACAACAAGGAGTTAAAATGTCATGTTGGAAAAATATTCTGCCCAAAGTCCGTCAGCCCAAACACCCATGACCCTGCGTTTCGCCTTTTCATCTCCGGCACACATAGTTGCAAGTTTTTTGGGCAGCGGCGTCATCAGGCCGGCATCCGGCACATGGGGCACATTGGCGGGACTGCTTGTCTACATGGCCCTTCAGCAATGGATTGGCTTCTGGATGTGGATTGTCCTGATTATTGCAACTTTTGTAGTGGGAGCCTGGGCCTGCGAAGTAACGGGACACGACATCGGCGTTCATGATCACAGTTCCATTGTCATCGACGAAGTCTTTGCCATATGGGTGGTGCTTGTCAGCGTTCCGGCAACAATCGCCTGGCAGGTGGGCGCTTTTTGCGCCTTCCGTTTTTTTGACATTGTCAAAGTACAGCCGGCCAAATACTTCGATACAAATAAACACTGGCAAAACGGTTGGGGAGTTATGCTGGATGATGCGGTCGCGGGCGCCTATGCCATGCTCCTGCTCTTCGCCATTCGCCGAATTGTCGGATAGCCTCAAAGCAGTCAGCCGTTCCAACAAAAAAAGCAAGGTCTCAACACCTTGCTTTTTTTGTTGGAATATTCATAAGCGTTTTGCTTTGCCGCCCTATTTTTCTTCCACGCTCAAAAATTCGATACAGGAAAGAGGAGCATTGTCCCCCAAGCGATTCCCGATCTTGATAATGCGAGTATAGCCACCATTTCTTTCCTGAAAACGGGGACTCAGCAAATTGAACAATTTTGCGACCATTTTGGGATCGCGGACAACAGCCAAAACCTGGCGCCGAGCATGAAGATCATTCCGTTTTCCCAAAGTAATCATCTTCTCGGCAATTTTTCTCAATTCCTTTGCTCTGGTGTCGGTCGTGGTAAGTTTCTCATGCTCTATCAAAGAAGTCACCATATTCCGCATCATAGCCTGGCGATGACTCGTATTACATCCCAACCGTCTTCCGGCATTATTGTGACGCATCGCTGTTTACCATTCCTTTCTCAACAAACTTTTATGTTACGTTTCTTCCCGACCTTTTTTGATCATCTCCAAATATTCGGGATCAGGGAAATTCCCCAGTTTCATTCCCAAAGACAAACCCATGTCTGCCAGAATATCCTTAATCTCATTCAGAGATTTACGCCCAAAATTCTGAGTTTTGAGCATATCTGCCTCTGTCTTTTGAACCAGCTCACCAATCAAATGTATCTGAGCGTTCTTCAGGCAGTTTGCACTTCTCACCGACAGCTCCAGTTCCTCAACATTACGGTACAACCGCTCATTGATTTTGGCGCCATCGTCAACGACAGGCTCTTCAACAACATCTACATCTTCATCAAAGTTAATAAAAACTTGCAACTGTTCCTTCAGAATTTTAGCGGCAAAAGCCACCGCATCGTCAGGCCGTACACTTCCATCCGTGTACACTTCCAAAACAAGTTTGTCATAGTCGGTAATCTGCCCAACCCTTGCATTGGTAACAGTTACATTAACCTTTTTAACCGGAGAAAAAATCGCATCAATAAAAATCGTTCCAACAGGAGCCTTCTCATCACGGTTGCGATCCGCCGGAACATAGCCCTTTCCCATGGAAACCGCCAAATCCATTTCCAGATCGGCACTTTCGTCACACGTGGCAATATAGTGTTCCGGATTCAAAATCTTTACATGAGAATCTGTAAGAAAATCACCCGCCGTGATAACACCGGCTCCTTTATGCACAACACGTATATTCCGTGTCTCTGACGAGTGAAGCTCCAACAACACGCCTTTCAAATTCAGAATGATATCAGTACCATCTTCTATTACACCAGGAATAGTAGAAAACTCGTGCTGCATCCCTTTCAATCTCAGGGATGTAATCGCAGCACCCTGCAACGAAGACAGCAAAACCCGGCGTAAAGAATTACCCAAAGTTATCCCAAAACCTCGTTCCAAAGGCTCTGCAGTAAACTTTCCATATGTCTCGGAGAGAGTAGTCTGATCCACCTGAAGGCGTTTCGGCCTGATAAGATCTCTCCAGTTTCTTTGCATACAAACATCCCCCATCGTCGGATCCCGTTGATGAAATAACCCTTATTTAGAATAGAGCTCAACAATCAACTGTTCCTGGAAAGCAGGTGTCGTCATCTCTGCACGTACTGGAAGAGTTTTAAGAACGCCTTTGAAATTTTCGCGATCCAGTTCTATCCAAGAAACATTTTCCCTATGGGCCGCACCATCCAACGCCGCATTGATGCTCTCGATACTTCTGCTTCTTTCCCTCAAGGTTACAACATCACCCACTCTTGTAATAAAAGAAGGAATGTTTACCTTTCTGCCGTTTACCTGGAAATGGCCATGACGAACAAGAATACGTGCGGCTTTCCGAGAAGTTGCAAATCCCAGTCTATACACAACACTGTCCAGGCGCCGCTCCAGAAGAACCAGCAGATTCTCGCCTGTTACGCCCTTCATACGCTCGGCCATGTCAAATGTCGCTTTAAACTGCGATTCCAAAAGACAATACGTTCTTTTAATTTTTTGCTTCTCTCTCAACTGGGTCCCATAGTCGGTAATTTTAACCCGTCCATGACCATGCTGACCAGGAGCATATCCTTTACGCTCAAGAGCGCACTTATCGGTAAAGCAACGGAAACCCTTTAAAAACAACTTATTATTTTCCCTTCTGCACAAACGGCAGACAGGACCAACATAACGTGCCAAGTCAACCCCCTTTTATTCAATCAAAATTCCCTTTTTACACCCTTCTCCTTTTGGGAGGACGGCAACCATTGTGAGGAATAGGAGTAACATCCTTAATTTTCGTAATCACCATCCCGGCGCCTTGAATAGCGCGCACCGCCGCCTCACGACCAGCCCCGGGACCCTTGATATAAACTTCAACCGAATGCATTCCCTGTTCCTGAGCTTTTTTGGCAGCATCTTCGGCCGTCATCTGGGAAGCAAACGGCGTGCTCTTACGAAATCCCTTAAACCCTTTCGTGCCACACGACGACCAGGAAATGGCATTACCTTTCTCATCAGAAAACGTAATGATCGTATTATTAAATGTCGACTGAATATGGGCAACGCCTGTAGCCACATTCTTCTTTTCTTTTACTTTTTTTACAAACCGTTTTCCACTTTTAGCCATTATGTTTCCTCACTCACTATTTCTTCTTACCCGCAACAGTCCTCCGCGGTCCCTTACGTGTTCTGGCATTAGTCTTGGTCTTTTGCCCACGTACAGGAAGCCCACGACGATGACGCAACCCACGATAACAGCCTAAATCCATAAGACGCTTAATATTGGTCGATACATCTCTTCGCAAATCGCCTTCCACCTTATACTCATGTTCGATGATTTCACGGATTTTGGCCACATCAGACTCATTCAGATCATCAGAACGAACATCCGCCGACACACCAGCTTTCTGAAGAATCTCACGCGACGAAGACGTACCTATACCAAATATATACGTTAATGCTACTTCTATACGTTTATTCCGAGGCAAATCAATGCCAGCAATACGTGCCAATGTCTAACCCTCCCCAAAAAATAAACTATCCCTGTCTCTGTTTGTGTTTAGGATTTTCGCAAATAACCCGGATTAACCCTTTGCGTTTAACAATTTTACACTTTTCACAAATAGCTTTTACAGATGCTCGTACTTTCATTGGATCAACCCTTTAAAAAAAATGAAATCTTAACCACTTGCCCGTATCTTCAAAATAACATTTTGAACGTCATTTCTGACTTTTCCGATATCGTTTGTACCATCTACCGAAAACAAAAGACCTTTTTCCTTGTAATACGAAAGAAGCGAAGCTGTCTGCCTTCTGTAAACTTCCAACCGCTCCTTGATGGTCTCCCGTTTATCATCATCTCTCTGGAACAGTTCTCCCCCACACTTGTCACATTTTCCCTCTACGCGCGGAGGATCAAAGCTGACATGATAACCACAGCCGCATTCTTTACATATGCGGCGCCCTGACAATCTTTCAATCAGAATGGCATCATCCACTTCAAAAGAAATAACACCCTGAAGCGGCCTGCCAATTTTCTTTAAAACTTCTTCCAAAGCATCCGCTTGCGGAATGGTACGAGGAAAACCATCCAAGATAAAACCATCCTGGCAATCATTTCCCTGCAGACGTTCCTCTACAATCCCTATGACAACCTTGTCAGGCACAAGAAGCCCTTCATCCATAAACTTCTTTGCCTCTTTTCCCATGGGAGAACCGTTTTTGACAGCCAAACGCAGCATATCTCCCGTCGAGATCTGAGGAATATTATAGGAAGACACTATTTCTTTCGCCTGGGTTCCCTTGCCGCATCCAGGAGGTCCTAACAATACGATCCGCATTTTGCCACTCCCCTTGTCGCCTTAATGTCGTCCTTTTAAAGTAACGCCCTTCATAAAACCTTCATAAGAGCGCGAGATCAAATGCGCCTCTATCTGCGCAACGGTATCCAGCCCTACCCCCACCACAATCAACAACGATGTTCCGCCAAAATAAAAAGGAACATTAAACTGATTGATCAAAAATGTCGGCAACACACAAACCGCAGAGACATATATAGCCCCTGCAAAAGTAAGGCGACTGAGTACGGCATCAATAAATTCCGCCGTTTGACTACCAGGGCGAAGCCCCGGAACATACCCCCCCTGCTTGCGGATATTATCCGCAACGTCAACGGGATTAAAGGTTATCGCCGTGTAAAAATAGCAGAAAAATACTATAAACCCTACATAAGCCAAATTATAGAGTATATGACTTGGCGTCATATAGGAAGCGATTTTCTGAATCCAGGGGATATCAACCAAGCCCGCAACCGTAGCTGGAAACATAATGATGGAACTTGCAAAAATCGGGGGGATAACACCACTCATATTGACCTTCAGCGGCAGATGGCTGCCTTTGCCTCCGGCAGAGCGCATCCCGGTCACTCGCTTGGCATACTGAATGGGAATCCTTCTTTGTCCTCTTTCCACAAAGATAATGGCCCCTATAACAACCAGCATCACAACCAGGATGGCTACCCCTACAAAAACCGATATGGCCCCCGTATTGATCAGGCGCAACGAGTTGACGATAGCCACAGGCATATCGGTAATAATCCCCGCGAAAATGATAAGCGAAATACCATTTCCAATGCCACGTTCGGTAATCTGCTCTCCCAGCCACATAATAAAAGCAGTACCTGCGGTCAGCGTAATAACTGTCAATAAAACAAAACCGAAACCAGGATGGGGCACTACCAATGCCCCGCCTGGGCCACGCATGGTCTGCAAACCGACCGCAATACCAGCCCCCTGCACAATGGACAAAACCACCGTTCCATATCTTGTCCACTTGGTAATGACTTTTCTCCCGTGCTCACCCTCCTTTGAAAGGCGCTCAAGCGGTTCAAAAACTACCGTCAGCAACTGCAAGATAATGGAGGCGCTGATATATGGCATAATTCCCAGTGCGAAAACAGTCATTCGGCTCAAAGCGCCTCCTGTAAACGCACCTACCAAGCCCAGCAATGTTCCCTGGGTTCCTTCAAAAAACTTCGCTAAAACCGATGCATCAACTCCAGGAGTAGGAACAAAACATCCCACCCGATAAACGGACAACATCCCCAATGTAAAAAGCACCCGGCGCCTCAACTCCGGGATAGAAAAGATGTCGACCAGTTTTTGAATCATATTAGATTACCTCTACAGTTCCACCTACATCAGAAATCTTTTTACTTGCAGCTTTGCTAAATTTATTTGCTTTCACAGTTAAAGACTTGGTGAGTTCTCCATCACCCAAAACCTTGATGGCATCAACGCCCTTGCGAACCAGTCCTGCTTCAATCAACATATTCCCATCAATAACGCTATGATCGTCAAACTGGTTCAGAGCTTTAAGGTTCACAACGCCATAAACGCACCGATCCAACGGAGTAAATCCACGTTTCGGCAAACGTCTCTGCAACGGCATCTGTCCGCCTTCAAAACCGGCCTTCACGCTTCCGCCGCTCCGCGCTTTCTGACCTTTATGCCCTTTGCCCGCCGTTTTACCATTTCCCGAACCAGCGCCCCGGCCAATACGCTTTTTATCCCTTGTAGCCCCAGCTGCAGGCTTTAATTCACTCAAATCCATCATTATTCCCCTTCAACCTCTATCATATGACGAACTTTATTAATCATGCCACGAGAAGCCGGGGTATCAACCAACTCACATGTACTGTTCAGCTTTCCCAACCCCATTCCTCTCAAAACTTGGGAAAAATATTTATCTTTCCCTATGCAGCTTTTCTTCAAAGTTACTTTCAACCGTTTCTCAGACATTATTTCCTCCGTTTTCCTCAATCTCCGAGAACGCCCCGCTGAGCCATAATCTCTTCATAGCTCTTCAACTGACCCAATGCATTCATCGTCGCACGCACAACATTATGAGGATTGTTGGTGCCAATGCATTTCGTCAGAATATTCCCTATTCCCACCGCTTCAAGTACGGCACGCACCGGTCCACCTGCAATAACGCCAGTACCTTCTGCCGCAGGTTTCAAAAGCACCCGGCCTGCCCCATATTTACCCAGGACATCGAAAGGAATGGTTTTCTGTTTTAATTTCAAAGGCACAGTAATCATGTTTTTCTTGGCCTGCTCGGTACCTTTGCGGATGGCTTCGGGAACCTCTTTGGCTTTTCCCAAACCGAATCCCACTTTTCCCTGACCGTCTCCTACAACAACAAGAGCAGAAAAACTGAAGCGTCTTCCGCCCTTCACAACCTTGGCACAACGATTGATATGTATTACACGATCCGTAAGCGTCTGTTCATTTTCACTGTGAAGCACAGCTACCCCCTCTTTGCTTAAACTTAAAAGACAAGGCCACCTTTTCTGGCACCATCAGCTAAAGCCTTAACTCTTCCATGGTACAAGAAACCATTCCGATCGAAGACAACCTTTTCAATATTATTGGCCAAAGCGATCTTGGCAATAGCCAAACCGACTTTTTCAGCAGCTGCAATATTTCCAGAATACTCGTCATCCCCCAACCCAACTTCTTCAGGAGTCAGGGTCGAGGCGGCTACCAAAGTTCTTCCTTCTTCATCTTCTATAATTTGAGCATAAATATGCTTGGCACTCCGGAACACCGTCAATCTCGGACATTCTTTAGTTCCTAATACCTTTTTACGCACACGCTCCTGTCTTCTGATGCGTGCGATATTTCTCTCGGTTTTAGTTCCCATAATATTCACCCTTTATCTACACTACTTCTTCCCAGTTTTACCTGCCTTACGAATAATATGCTCATCTCTATACTTTATCCCCTTCCCCTTATACGGTTCCGGCGGTCTAAAGCCACGAATAATAGCAGCAGTCTCCCCGACCAACTCCTTGTCAGCGCCTTTAACACTGATGTTGGCCTTATCAACTTCTATCTTTATTCCCTCGGGAACCGGAAACTCTATCGGATGAGAATATCCCAGAGAGAGATTCAAAACATTCCCGTTCATTTCGGCACGATAACCTACACCTACAATCTCCAGGACTTTCTCGAACCCATTGGTCACACCATTAATCATATTGGCAACCAAAGTTCTCACAAGCCCCTGCAAAGAAGAATTCTTAAAGAGTTTAGGATCATGCGCGACAACAATCTTTTCCTCTTCTACTTTTACACCAACCTTCTCCGGAAGTACTCTCGAAAGCTTTCCCTTGGGGCCCTCGACAGAGAAAGAGCTGCCATCTACAACAACCTTGACTCCTGATGGAATTACAATCGGCTTCTTACCTATCCTCGACATTTTTCTCTTCTCCCAGCTTTTTACCAAATATTACAAAGGATCTCCCCGCCAACATGGGCACGACGAGCGTCCTCATCCGAAAGAATTCCCTTTGAGGTAGACAAAATGGCACAGCCCAAACCATTTTTCACTTTAGGAATATCCGAACACCCAACATATATCTTGGACCCCGGCTTGGAAACCCTTTCAATCTTGTGGATAATATGAGTATCCGCATCATCATACTTGAGATATATCCTCAGATTGACAAAACGGCCATCATTAACCATTTTAAAATTCTTGATATACCCAAGATCTTTTAACGCTGTGGCGATTGCAAGTTTCAACTTCGATGATGGCATATCCACTTTTTTAAATTTCGCCATCCCGGCGTTACGAATCCTCGCAAACATATCTGCAACTGGATCAGTCATCCCCATCGGTCACCTTCCTCTCCCCTTACCAACTGGATTTAGTTACCCCAGGAAGTTTACCCTGAGATGCCAATTTCCTCAAACAAATACGACACATCTGAAATTTACGATAATAACCACGAGGACGTCCACAAATCGGGCAACGGTTATATTCTCTCACCGCAAACTTTTTACGTCTTTGTGCCTTTATCATCATAGATTTTTTAGCCACAATTTCCTCCAATTTTATGCTTTTCTAAAAGGCATTCCCAAGCCACTCAAAAGAGCCCGTCCTTCCTCATCCGTCCTGGCTGAAGTTACTATAGTAATGTTCATTCCCTTGATCTTGTCAACTTTTTCCAAATCAATCTCGGGGAAAATGATTTGCTCACGCACACCAAAGGTATAATTTCCGCGGCCGTCAAATGCTTTGGGGGAAATTCCTTTAAAATCGCGTACACGAGGCAAAGCAATATTTATCAGTCTGTCCAAGAACTCTCCCGCTCTCTCACGCCGCAGGGTGACCATACATCCAATCGGCATACCCTCGCGCAATTTATAAGTGGCTATGGACTTCTTGGCCCTGGTAATAACCGCTTTCTGACCAGTTATCCGTGCTAATTCATCCACTGCAGATTCCAAGATTTTGGGATTCTGAATAGCTTCTCCCAATCCCATATTAACCACAATTTTCACAATCTTGGGAATCTGCATAACATTATGCAATCCCAAATCTTTCTGCAACTTTGCACGTAATTCGTTTTTATAAAAAGCACTCAGCCTATCCATTTATCAACTCCATCTCGTTCCTAGCCCAATATATCTTTACATTTTTTACAAAAACGGACTTTTTTGCCATCTTCCCTGATCTGAATCCCTACACGAGATGCCTTGTTACAAGATTTGCAAAGAATCATAACATTCGATATATCAAGAGGAGACTCTTTTTCAACTATACCGCCCCCTGCATTTTTCTGACGATTAGGACGCGTATGTCTTTTGACAATATTCAGACCTTCAACCAAAACGCTTCCCTTTTTCCCGTCCAATACTCTGATGACCTGCCCCGTCTTGCCCTTATCTTTTCCGGCCTTGATTATAACTGTATCGCCTTTTTTAATATGCATTGCACACATCGTACATATCTCCCATGAAGATTTTTCAAAGAACCTCTGGAGCCAATGAAACAATCTTCATATAATTTTTTGAACGCAATTCACGCGCTACCGGTCCAAAAATTCGCGTTCCAATCGGCTCACCAGCAGCATTGATGATCACTGCAGAATTTTTGTCGAAACGGATATAAGACCCATCACTACGCGAAATTTCTTTTACTGTACGGACAACCACAGCCTTCACCACATCACCTTTTTTAACTTTGGAATTAGGTAAGGCTTCCCGTACCGAGCAGATAATCACATCTCCAATTCCCGCATATTTTCTTTTGGAACCACCGGGAACCTTTATACAAAACAACTTTCTGGCACCAGAATTATCCGCCACATCAAGGACAGTCTGCATCTGTATCATTTGCCTAATATCTCCTACTGGTCAAACAACAACTTGTTTTTCCAAGATTTCACGCACGCGCCAATGTTTATCACGAGAAACAGGCCGCGTTTCCACGATCAATACCTTATCCCCAATTTTGCAATCATTATGCTCATCATGCGCCTTACATTTAACCGTGCGCTTAACATATTTTTTATACTCAGGATGTTTTATCAAATTATCCAGTCTGACAACTACAGTTTTATCCATTTTATCGCTAACAACTATGCCCACGCGAGTTCTTCGAATTTTCCTTACAGTATTCATTCTCACACCTTCACTTATTTGATACCTGCAAGAATGGTTTCAACTCTTGCAATGTTTTTCCGTACATCCTTAAGCTTGGCAGTATTCTCCAGCTGGGCAGTATGATGCTGATATCTCAGATTAAAAAGTTCTTTTTGAAGCTCACCTTTTTTTTCCAACAACTCTTCTCTTCCCAAGCTACGAAGATCTTTACACTTCATCGGAAACCTCCTCGGACATCACTATCTTTGTGCGAACAGGAAGTTTCTGGGAAGCCAAACGCAAGGCCTCTCTCGCAACATCTTCCTTTACACCCTGCATCTCGTAAAGCATTTTCCCGGGGAGAACCACCGCCGCCCAACTATCAGGCGCTCCCTTTCCACTACCCATACGGGTTTCAGCAGCTTTCTTTGTGATTGGCTTGTCAGGAAAAACCCGGATCCAAATTCTTCCTCCACGCTTAATCTACCGCGTCATGGCTCGACGAGCCGCTTCAATTTGGCGAGAGGAAAGCCGGCCACAGCCAACAGCCTGTAATCCGAAATCACCAAAATTCAAATTACAACCGCGACTCGCTGAACCAGTCATGCGTCCTTTAAATTGCTTTCTATGTTTAACACGGTTAGGCATTAACATCTTAAAGATTCTCCCTTATCCTACCTTAACAATCGGCTCTTTACCCAAAACCTCACCCTTGAAGATTAAGACCTTAACGCCGATTATACCATACGTAGTTTTCGCCTCCGCATAACCATAATCTACATCGCCTCTCAGGGTATGCAGAGGAACTCTTCCTTCCCGATACCATTCGGTACGGCTCATTTCTGCACCGCCCAAACGACCACTGCATATAATCTTGATACCTTGCGCACCAAATTTCAGAGCGGTACTTACACTCTTTTTCATGGCACGTCGGAAAGCCACACGCCGTTCCAATTGAAGCGCCACGTTTTCAGCTACCAACTGGGCGTCGATTTCCGGTTTACGAACTTCCTGAATATTAATAAAAATCTCTTCATCCGTTAATTTGGACAAATCTTTTTTCAGGGACTCGACCTCGGAACCCTTTTTCCCAATAATAATTCCTGGACGAGCAGCATATATATTGACTTTTGCCTTACTGGCCGCTCTTTCCACTTCGACCCGAGAAATCCCGGCATGATAAAGCCGCTTTTTAAGAAAATCACTTAACTTCAAATCTTCATGAAGCAACTTGGCATAGTCAGCTTCCGCATACCACTTTGACATCCAAGTCTTATTGATTTTCAACCTTAAACCAATTGGATTTACTTTCTGCCCCAACTTGCCACCTCCCCACTCTTCATTATTTTCTTCTGCTTACGTTATCTGTTAAGACAACCTTAACATGACTCGTAGGTTTACGTATACGACTGGCACGACCTTGGGCTCTCGGCATGAACCTCCGCAGAACAGGGCCTCCATCAACCGTGATCTCCTTGACGAAAAGCCGGTCGACATCATCTACACCTTTTTGCTCAGCGTTGGCTACAGCTGAACTTACCAGCTTAGCGACTACCTCAGCAGCTTTATTGGGAGAAAACTTCAAAATATTCAAAGTTTCCTGCACACTTTTACCCCGAACCAGATCAGCAATCAATCTGGATTTCTGGGGAGACAGCCGTCCATAACTTAACCGCGCTACGGCTTCCATAAAACTCTCTCCTTAAATATAAAGAATCACTTCTTCCCTTTACTTGCTCTCTTATCCGCATGTCCATAATATGTACGGGTAGGAGCAAATTCACCAAGCTTATGCCCCACCATATTCTCTGTTACAAAAACAGGAATAAATTTCTTCCCATTATGGACAGCAAACGTAATGCCTACAAACTCCGGAAGGATGGTGGAGCGTCTCGACCACGTTTTAATTACTTTTTTGCTTTGATCGACGCTGGAATCACCCAATTTTCTCGTAAGGCATTCATCCACAAACGGACCTTTTTTTACTGATCTTGCCACTGTCAACTCCTAACTATTTTCTACGTTTCACAATAAAACTATTAGAACGCTTGTTAGTCCGTGTCTTATATCCCTTCGTCGGCACGCCCCATGGAGTACAAGGATGCCGTCCTCCAGAACTCCGTCCTTCACCACCGCCATGCGGATGATCAACCGGGTTCATTGCCACACCACGCGACTGAGGACGCACACCCAACCACCGGTTACGGCCGGCCTTGCCCAGTTTTACATTCTCATGTTCCAAATTGCCTACCTGCCCAACCGTGGCGAAACAATCCTGGAGCACCATCCGTACTTCTCCGGACGGCAACCGAATCTGGGAATATTTGCCTTCTTTGGCAGTAACAACTGCAAAAGAACCGGCACTCCGCGCCAGCTGGCCACCCTTGCCAAGCTTCAACTCAATATTATGAACGGATGTTCCCAGCGGAATAGAGCGGATCGGCAACGCATTACCCGGCCGGATGTCAACATTTTCCCCGCTTACGATCTCGTCACCGATCGAAAGTCCCATGGGCGCAATAATATAGCGTTTTTCTCCATCAACGTAAGAAAGCAACGCTATCCTGCAGGAACGGTTCGGATCATATTCAATCGTAACGACTTTTGCCGGAATATCACGTTTGTCACGTTTGAAATCTATAATCCGGTATTTGCGCTTATGTCCTCCTCCAGTATGGCGTTTGGTAATTCTCCCCGTATTGTTACGCCCGCCCGAACGATTCAAAGATTCTACAAGGCTTTTTTCAGGAGAAGAGCTCGAACCGCCTTCCGCAACAAGAGACGTCATATGACGGCGTCCTGCAGAAGTCGGTTTATATTTTTTTACAGCCATGATTTCTACTCCAATCGTCTCTTTATATCAAATCAACTTTACGCGCCAAAAAAATCCATTTTGCTATCTGGAGTCAAGCTCACATAAGCTTTCTTCCAGTTGCTTCTTTTTCCATACTGCTGTTTAACGCGTTTCACCTTGCCAGGAACAACCATTGTATTCACATCTTTAACTTTTACATCAAAAGCTTTCTCTACGGCTTGCTTAATGGCAATTTTACTGGCATCTTCCGCTACTTCAAAAGCTATTATCTTAATTTTACCCTGCTTAGTAACTTTTTCAGATAACAATGGCCGTTTAATTATAAAGTGAAGAGGTTTCATTGTGCCAAAGCTCCTTCCAGCTGAGAAACAGCTTGCTCCGCCATTATTATATTCTTATATTTCAAAACATCGTAAACATTAACACCTTCGCTAGGAACAACTTTCATATAAGGAATATTACGGGCGGAAAGAGCAAGATTGAAGCTGTCTGAGGAAAGTACAATCAACGCACTGCAAACATTAACCTTCTTCAAAAATCCCGCAAAATCCTTGGTGCTTACCTTCTCCATCTCGAGTTTATCAAAGACCAAAAGCTGTCCCTGCTGGTATTTGAAAGCCAGGGCATTTTTCAACGCCGATTTCCGTACTTTTTTATTTAATTTAAAAGAGTATCTTTCTTCCCCATTCGAAGCAAACGCTCTACCGCCACCGACATAATGAGGAGCTCTTATACAGCCCTGACGAGCATTTCCAGTTCCTTTTTGCTTGTAAGGCTTCTTGCCACCACCCCTGACCGCGCTACGATTCCTATTAACCGCCGTTACCTGTCTCCGACCAGCAAGCTGATAGCGCACCATATCGTGAAGAAGATATGATTTTACTTCTTCATCCCAAAAAGTACCCATCTCCAATTCGGAGACCGGCTCATTATTCATATTGTGTACAGATATTTTCCCCATATCAACACCACGTTTTTCCTTTCCACATCACTTGCTTGCTTTAATCCCTTTGCGGATGATAACCATACCATTTCTAGGGCCGGGAACAGCGCCTTTAATCAACATAATATGATCATTCTCACGAATGGAAACCACTTCCAGATTTTGGGTCGTAACGCGACGATTGCCGGTATGGCCAGCCATTCTCAGGCCTTTGAAAACACGTGAAGGATATGCGCTCGGTCCGATAGAACCCGGGGAACGATGCAACTCCGCTCCATGGGTTGCGCGTCCGCCACCAAATCCCCATCTTTTGACAACGCCCTGATTCCCTTTACCTTTACTTTTTCCGGTGACATCAACCATATCACCCTTTTGAAAGATCTGCCCACAAGTAATCGTGTCGCCCAACTGAAAAGCGTCCGTGTCTTCAACTGCAAATTCTTTCAGGTAGCGAAATGCTCCCTTTCCCGCTTTGCACATATGTCCCAACAGAGATTTGTTTACTCTCTGGCTTTTGCGTTCCTCAAAACCTACCTGCAAACTGCAATAACCCTCTTTTTCACAGCTTTTTTTCTGAATGAC
>JAEEGI010018061.1_pt1 | contig 14375 bp, 11 predicted proteins | sample 8958751 | NCBI WGS metagenome assembly JAEEGI01 (sample SAMN16246545, study PRJNA631951) | gut metagenome | biome: gut microbiome; feature: rumen; material: KS-attached | host: Bos | place: Iran: Karaj | collected 2018-10
CTACCCAGAAAACTACCCAGAAAACTACCCAGAAAACTACCCAGAAAACTACCCAGAAAACTACCCAGAAAACTACCCAGAAAACTACCCAGAAAACTGCCCAGAAAACTACCCAGAACATAACTGGAGATACAACTATGAAAATATTGGAGGAAATAAAAGCCGATGGTTATGTCAGCAGGGTGAAGTTGGCTGAAATCTGCGGAATTTCTCCTGACGGAATAAAATGGCAGTTGAAGAAAATGCTGGAGAAAGGTCTTATCCGTCGCGTAGGTCCCGACAAGGGTGGCCATTGGGAAATTATTGAAGGTGATAATGAATGAAAAAAAAACATGAAACATCATCTGAATATGATAAAGATACTGAATTCACTGGCGCTTTGCGCCATCATGTTTATGTGTCCGATGGTTCACGGGCAGAACCGGGCGGATGACTGCCTATTGATAAAAGAGGTTTTGAACCATAAAATATTCCAGTCTGTTCCATTTTCATTGGTGGATACCGTTTATGTGTATGAGAAAGACGAAAAGCGTTTTGCGGATTGTGATGTGTTTGGAAGTCAGGGCGGGAAGTTCTATTATGCGTGGGAAAAGGTCGCTCCTGTTGTCATAAGGGATTCCGCATCGCTTAATGACGGAAAGTATATGAAATGTTCAACTGATTCCGGAACAGTTTATTACAAGACTTCCCTTTTGGTCACCGTTTATGTCAAAAAAGGAAAACAGAGTTGGAAGGCAGTTGAGGACAAATCGTTGCATCCGGTACGTCATTCCCTTTCATCCTACAGGAAATATTCAAGTGTCTGGATATCATGGTCAGAGCGCTTAGATTCTTCTGTTTGCATGACATTCAAGAAAAAGAAAGGCGGTTATGTCTTGGTGTCCGTGGGACAAAGTTAAAAATGAAAATCAGTTTTATATGAAGCTTTTTCGTGAAATAATCGGGTACCTCCTTGGAGGTGTGGTTTTTGTGGTGCTGATGCCGCTTGTTTTATGGTTGCTCAGCGGCAGGCCTGAAATTTTTCCGGCTAAAATGTATCTGCACATTGGGGCTGCACTGCAGGATATGTTCAGGATTGCCGCCATGGTGCTGATGGTTACCGGGTTGTCGCTGAGCGTGTGGTCGATAGTATATATGCGGCGCAAGGGGAAGGGCAATCCCATGGACGCCTTCAACCATGAGGTTGCTCCGCGCACGCGGCACCTGATGACCGGAGGGCCTTACCGCCTGAGCCGCAACCCGATGCTCTCCGGCACCTTCCTTTACCTTTTGGGTTGGTGTGTTTGGTTGGGCACATGGCAGGCATTTGTATGCTTCATACTGTTCGTTGTGGTGATGCTGCTTCAGGTGCGCAGCGAGGAGAAGCGGCTGCGCCGCGATTTCGGTGAGGAGTATGAGGCCTACTGCCGCACCACCGGACGTTTCTTCCCGAAAAGAAAAGTGTTGTCCGCATACATACGGCAGTATAGGAATCGGTTTTGGTTCAAGATGACGATTTCAGTAATCAGCATTTTATTGATAGTTTTATCTGTTTGGATGAACATCAACTATAATGCAGGCTTTTGTGTTTTTGTACCGTGGGCGATGGCTTTGCAGCTGCTCAGTTTTGTTAATATGGTCACTTTCCCGTGGTTGGAGCGCACACGCTTGTGGCGTGCCAATGCCCTGATGTGCGGTGTCAGCACGGGTGTATATATCTATTGGGTGCTGTTTGCCGGATTCTGGGTTCTGCTGTATCCTGCTTCGTTGTGGTTCCTCTTCCTGCTCTTTCGCCATTACATCATCCATCCTGAGGTTGAACGGTCCCGCGGATGGTATTGGAGCGGTATCATCATCTGCTTTGTTTTCGCCATTGTGAGTGTCGGGCTTTACAGTTCGGCAGCCAATAAAGTCCGGCAGGGGGAATACGACACGCGAAACCCGATGACCGAACGTGTTTTGGGAATGCACTTCCGCTATCACACCAGCTTTTGCATATACGACGGCTGGAGGCCGCCCTTGCATGACCCTGCCATGGTGATAGGCACGCGTCTTGGTGGTGGCGATCCGTTGCATGACATGAGCCTTGAGGAGCGGCTGGCACTATACCACAAGGTTTTCCCCAACAATCCGGTAAAAGCCCCGTGCGCCTGTTGCCGGGAATCTAGGGGGTATTTTACGGATGAATTGTGGGAAACGCTTGAACGGACTGACAGCCTTGCTTTTTCAGAATAGAAATAACCTATGACAAAGATACTGAAACTTTGCACATTATAATTTACATGGAAGATTATAACGAAATATTAAATCATTTGCTTGCTAAATCTGAGAACGAAATTGTCGAGTTTAAGGCTGCAAAAAACAACTTTGATGTGGATGATTTAGGCAAGTACTTTTCAGCTTTGAGCAATGAGGCCAATTTGCGCGAACGTGATTTCGGGTGGATAGTTTTTGGTGTTGATAACAAGACGCATGAGGTGATAGGAACCTCCTTCAAGAACGGGGAACAGGCATTGAACAAGCTGAAACAGGATATGTCGCAACATACGACTGATAACTTGATTTTCAGAGATGTTATTCCTATTAATATTTGTGGAAAACGGGTGTTGGTCTTCAAAATCCCAGCCTCGCCACGCAACATAGTAATGCACTGGAAAGGAATTGCATACGGACGTGACGGTGAGAGCCTGAAACCATTGAATCAAGCTAAACAGGACGAAATCCGCCGTCAGCCGCCCATTCCTGACTGGTCGGCGCAACTGGTGACTAATGCTTCTATCTCAGACCTTGATGATTTGGCTCTTGCAACCGCAAAAGTGATGTACAAGAAAGTACATTCTTCCAATATATCCGGTGATGAGGTTGACAAATGGAGCTTGGAAGAATTTTTGAGCAACAGCAACATGATGCGTGACGGACAACTCACGCGTGCTGCGATTCTGTTGTTGGGGAGGCCCACATCATTGGACAAAATTCATCCCACAGTGGCTCAAATCACATGGACGCTTGAAGATGAAGAGTCCATTGTGGAGGATTATGAACATTTTTCCATTCCATTTTTGCTTGCAGTTGACAAGGTTCTGGCAAAAATTCGCAACAAGACAATGCGCGAACTGCCGGGAGGTACACTCTTTCCTGACACAATGAAACAGTATGATGAATATACCATTCGTGAAGCATTGCATAATGCGATCGCCCACCAGGATTACACTTTGCAGCAAAGAATTGTGTTTGTGGAGAGTCCCGGAAAGTTGTATTACGGGAATGGTGGCACGTTTATTCCTGGAACTGTTGAGAAAGCCATTGAACATAAAGGACCTCAGCTGCATTATCGCAACGAATGTCTCTGCAAAGGAATGGTGCATTTCAATATGATTGATACTGTTGGACGTGGTATCAAGAAGATTTTCACTGAACAGCGAAACCGCTTTTTTCCGATGCCTGACTATGACATTGACAACGAAAAACGGCTGATAGGGGTTACTATTTATGGGAAAATGCTTGATGAGAAATATTCCACTTTGTTGAAGAACAATGTGAATCTCTCATTGAAAGAGTGTATCTGGCTTGATGCTGTACAAAAGAAACGGCCGCTCACGAAACAGGCCATTGACCATCTGAAATTACGAAAGTTAGTGGAAGGACGGGGACAAAATCTTACAATTTCCTTAGGAGTTGCAAGACTCACGCATCAGGTGGGGCATTATACAAAAAACAAAGGACTTGCTTATGATACATTGAGAAAACTTATTCTGCAATTGGCGTACAATGCTGGAAAGGAAGGCTTTAAACGATCTGAAGCATTTGATGGTCTGGAACATGCTTTACCGTACTTGAAGAATCGAGAAGCTAAACAATACTATATTACACGTTTGTTGGTCAAATTACGTAAGGAAGGATTGTTGGATTCAACAAACAGGAGATGGTTTATAACAGAAAATGGCGAAACGGAAATTCGCACGTAAATTAGTGTGTTTTCCGCACGTAAATTAGTGTGTGAATTATATGGAAACAATATTAATATTATTGATAATAAAATAAATATATAATAATAACACATAAAAATTCGCACGTAATTCGTGTATGATTCGCACATTTAAGATACTTGATTTTATTACATACATCACCTATGACAAACTGAAAACAAAAAAACATCACAAATATGAAGAAGTATATGATAATATGGATGGCATTGGCGGCGACGGTCACGTTGTGCGCGCAGCCATCGGATGAAATCCGCTACCCGGGGGAGAGCTGCACCAGCATCATGGTGGGGCGCAAGGCGAGCGCGGACGGTTCGGTAATCACCTCGCACACCTGCGACGGCCGCTACCGCACATGGGTGGCGATGGAACCGGCCATGGACTGGCCGGAGGGGAGTATGCACAAGGTCTATAAGGGAACCCTGCACACCGCACGGCACGGTGCCACGGAGGGGCTGACATTGGCGGGGGAGATTCCGCAGGCGGCGCACACATTCGCCTACCTGAACACCGCCTATCCCTGCATGAACGAAAAGCAGCTGGCGATGGGGGAATCAACCTTTTCCGGTCCGGACACGCTGGTTAACAAGGATAACATGTTCCTTATTGAGGAGCTGGAGCGTGTTGCGCTGATGCGCTGCACCACCGCTCGTGACGCCATCCGGCTGATGGGCGAACTGATTCAGAAATACGGCTATGCTGACGGCGGCGAATGCCTTACCATTGCCGACACTAAGGAGGTGTGGCAGTTTGAGGTTTGCGGTGCGGGCAAGGGTGAACCCGGCGGAGTCTGGGTGGCGCAGCGGGTGCCCGACAACGAGGTGGCCGTCTCCTGCAACATTCCGCGCATCGGGAAAATCGACCGTTCCGACACCAGGAATTTCATGGCATCCGACAATGTGGAGGCGGTTGCCATCAAATACGGCCTTTGGGACGGTCAGGGGGATTTTGTTTTCTGGAAGGCGTACAATTCCTCCTACGGGGCCGGTAAGAATTTCCGGGAACGGGAGTTCTTCATCCTGAACGCGCTGGCACCCTCCATGCATTTGAGCATGGATATGCCGGAGCTGCCTTTCTCGGTGAAGCCGGACGAAAAGGTGGATGTCCGCAAGGTGATGGCGTTGTTCCGCTCCACCTTCAAGGGTACGGAACTTGACATGACACAGAACCTTAAGATGCCCGTGAAACGGAAGGATTCCACAGGGAAAATATATACGGACACAATCACCAGTCCGGTGGCGAACCCCTGGATGGGCAACAACCTGCTGAACACATTCAATTATCTGCAGAAGGATGCGGTCACGTTCCGCCGGACGGTCTCGGTGGCATGGTGCTCCTATTCGCACATAATCCAGCTGCGTGACGGACTGCCCGACGAGATAGGCGGAATCTGCTGGTTCAGTGTCGATAACCCGGCGGAGAGTCCGCGCATACCCATCTTCTGCGGCACTTCGCAGCTGCCGTCGCTGTTCGAACGTTGCGGCCAGCACGGCTATGACGACCAGGCCATTGTGTGGAAATATCGGAAAGCCAACAAACTGGCGACGGTCGCATGGGGCAGGACCCGTAAAACCGTGGAGGATAACGTGGCCTACTATGAGGAGAAGGTTCTGAACGACCTGCCTGCTTTGGAGGATCGGGTGAAGGATCTTAAAAAAGGGAAGAATGAGAATGAAATCCATACGTTGCTCAACGGCTATACGGCCGATATATGCGGCTCCACGGTCTTGAGGTGGAAGGAGATGGAAGAGAAGTTCTGGTCCATGTTCGGACTTGGTTTTTAAAGAAATAAATAATATTTAATCATGAACATACTGATACATCAGGTTGAGTACAGGGGGATGCCGGTTGACATCCTGATTTCGGGAAACCGCATCGCCCGTGTGGCCGCGCATATTGAGGCAACGGCCGACAAGGTCATTGAAGGGGCGGGGAAGGCGGTCTCCCCAGGTTTTGTGAACATGCACACCCATGTGCCGATGACATTGTTCCGCGGATTTGCGGACGATATGGAGCTGATGCCCTGGCTGACGCAGAAAATTTGGCCGCACGAGGCGAAAATGACGGACGAAATGTATTATTGGGGTGCGCGGCTGGCCTGCCTGGAGATGATCAGAACCGGCACCACCTGCTTCAACGACCAGTATATGAACCTTCCGGTGGTCGCCAAGGCGGCGCAGGATTCCGGATTGCGCGGATTCATTGCCGGTCTGGTGATGGATCCCTCCATGAAAATGACGGCGGACGAGGCGAGGGCGAAGATGGATGCGGACATGGCCCATGCGGGCGAGTTCGGTCCGCGTGTCACACTCACCATCGGGGCACATGCAATCTATACTGTGCCGGAGCCGGTGCTGCGTGCTGTTGCTGCCTATGCGCGTGAGCATCATCTGCTTATACACATGCACGCCAATGAGACTGAAAAGGAGGTGAATGACTGTCTGGAACAGCATGGCATGCGTCCTATAGAGTGGCTGGATAGTATCGGTTTTTTGGGTGAGAATGTCATTTTCGCACATGCGTTGTGGCTTTCCGACCATGAAATCCAGTTGATGGCCGACCACGGGGCGAGCGCGGTGCACAATCCCGCCTCCAACCTGAAACTTGCCTCCGGATACCAGTTCAGGTATGAGGAGATGAGGGCCAAGGGTGTCCGCATCGGATTGGGTACGGACGGAAATTCCTCCTCCAACAACCTTGACATGGTCGAAGCTATGCGGACGGCATCTCTGATGGGGAAGGCCTGGCGCTTCGACCCGACGGCGGTCAAGGCGGGCGACATTTTCCATACCGCCACGCGCGGCGGCGCGGAAATCCTTGGCATTGATGCCGGAATAATCGCTGAAGGCTCTTTGGCCGATCTGGTGCTCTACGACCTGCACACTCCCGCTTTTGTGCCAAATTTCAATTTTGTATCCAATCTGGTCTATTCCGCCAACGGCTACCACGCCGACACGCTCATTTGCGACGGCCGTGTGCTGATGGAGAACCGCCGTGTGGAGGGCGAGGAGGTGATTTACAGCAAAGTTGGGGAGGTTTGCAGGCAGTTGTTTGCCTGACCTCTTTCGTATGCCTTACGGCGGCTATGGGAGGCTTTTCGGAAAATTGCGGGTGGTGGTGACCGCCCATTTCCCATTTTCATGGCTGATGAGGCAGGCCGCCCATTCGGGATGTCCGGCCATCAGTTCAAGCGACCCTTTTTTGCCCAATACCATGCAGGCGGTGGCCACCGCGTCGGCGGTCATGCAGTCCTCCGCGATGACGGTTGCGCTCAGCAGGTCCGACTGTTCGGAACGGCCGGTTCTCGGGTCGATTATGTGTGAGTAGCGGCGGCCTGTGCTGTCGGTCAGGTAGCGGCGGTAATCGCCCGAAGTGGCGACAGCCTTGCCTTCCTGCAGGTGGAAGCGGTGGGTGTAGGTTCCAGTTTCCATACTGTCGTTTGTGGGCAGTTGTATGCCGATGGTCCAAGGCTGGCCGTTAGGGCGTTTGCCCCGGCAGGCAATCTCCCCGCCTATGTTCACCAGAAGGTCAGGATGCCTTTTCCCGAGCAGTTCCGCCGTCCTGTCCACAATGTATCCCTTGACAATGGCGTTGAGGTTTAGCTGTATGCGTTTGTCATCCTTTCTGATTCTACTGTCATCCACCTGTATTTTCCTGTAGCCGGTCAGCTGCATCAGGCTGTCAACTGTCTGTTGGGAAGGCATCTGCCTGCCCGTGTTGCCGAAGCCCCATGCGTTGACTAACGGCCCTACGGTGATGTCAAAGGCGCCGCCGGTGGCCTCGGAGAGCTCTATGGAGCGGCGTATCACCTTGCAAAGCCCTTCGTCCAGGCTGTCCGTCTCGTTCCGGTTCAGCCGCGAAATAAGGGAGAGTGAGTCAAAAATGGAGAATTCGCTGTTGCAGGCGCGGAAAAGGGAATCGCTCTGCAGGGCGGTTTGCAGGTCATCCTCCGCACCGGCGTACATGATTTCATATATTGTGCCGAACGCCTCGCCGTGGATGGCGTGCAGCGGCTTTTCACGGTTGCATGCAAGGAAAAGCAGCGGAAGCAGAAGGAGTGGGGAGGCTTTCATCGTTGGATTTTCAGTTTCTGTCCGATTTGGATCAGGTCGCCTTTCAGTCCGTTCCACCGTTTGATGTCGGCCACGCTGACGTGGTATTTGGCGGCAATCCCGCCCAATGTCTCACCGCTTTTCACTGTGTGGATGATGGTGCTGCTCTCTTTTGCCGCCTTTGCCTGTTGCAGCGAATCCTGCAGATGCAGCAGGGAGTCCGCACGGACTTTTGCAAGCGAATCCGCTGTCCGGTGCTGTTCGTACATCAGATATATGGTGTCCCGAGCCGTTATCCAGCGGGCCAGCATCTCAGTTGAGAGGCAGATTCTCGTGCCTGCGGGCATGTGCCATCCCTTCAGGGTCGGATTCTGGCGTACAAACTGGCTTTCAGGCCAATTCAAATATTCCAGCATCTGGCTGCGGATAATTGGCTTTTCGGTCACGATTCCGTGCAATGTGTTGCGTTGCGGAACCTCCTGCCCGTGCATGACATAGAACCATGAAAGCATTGATGCCAGATGGTTCTCCATGCCGAGACGTTCCGATTCCTGTAATTGCCAGGGTGAGGGGTTGTCCATTCCGAGCCGTATCTTTTCTGCGTTTACAGCGGCAGGGCTGGTACAGTAGGCCAGCAGGCATTCCCAAATGTTCCCTTCGTACAGCTTGAGCAGCCTTTGCAGTTCGGCCACGGCCACGGCGGAGGCTTTCTGTGGGTCAAAGCGTTCGTCCACCAATGAATCGCAGCGCAGTCCGTAGCGTATTGCTGTCAGTCGTGAAATCATCCAGATGCCGGCCCTGTCATGCGCCGATTCAGCCTGAACCGAAATGCGGCTTAATGCCAAAGGTAGGTATTGGAAGCAGTCGGGTAGTCCGCAGTTGCTGAATGCGGCCATGATATCCGGTTTAATGTCAAGATAAAGGGCCTGAAGTTTTTTTTCCCTTTTTTCGTGGTGCAGCCGGTAGCGAACCGAATCTCCCAATGCTGTGTTGAATGGTATGTTATAAGGTTGCAGCATGGCGCAGAGCCTCGCATATCGCGCCGAATCGGCCGCGTTTTCCTGTGCATGGCCTCTTGCCGAAGGCAGTGTCAAGATAATGGTGAGCAGTATTGCCGGCAGAAGAGGTTTCATCCCATGAGCCCTCTTCCCTGTTTGTGCATCCGGTTTTCGGTGCGCAGCATGTTCAGCGCGTTGTCCAGAACGCCGTTGATGAATATCCGGCTTTTAGGTGTGCTGTAGTATTTTGCAAGTTCGATGTATTCGTTCATTGTCACACGAATCGGGATGGAGGGCATGTGCATCAGTTCGCAAAGCGCCATCTTGAGCAGGATAAGGTCCATGTTGGCAATGCGGTCCAATTCCCAGTTGCGGATGCATTGTGCGATAATCTGTTCGTATTCCTTGTCATCCGTAATGGTCTTGACAAACAGATCCCGCATGAAGATCTCATCTTCGGATTTGGGACTGTCTGGTGTGGGCTTGAACAGGGGAGGAAGCGGCTTTTCAACGGCCTGTTTTTCGTTATATTTTTTTAAAACGTTGTAAACCGCAATGATGGCATCGTTATAGTCAATCTTCCAATGCAGGCGGGTTTCGCCCAAATAGGCGGCACATTCTTCGTTTTCGAGCAGGAACAGTTCAATCAGTTGCAGCACAAAGTTTTTGTCCTCCTCATAGCTGTTCTCGCCGGATTTCAGGTATTGCGTATAGAAATCCTGATTGCGCAAAGTGGTGTAGAATGGTTTAAGGAACAGTTGGTCCAAGTCGTTGTCCCAACCCACCGCATTGTTTTTAACCGCTTTTTCTATCAATGGGTTATTGTCCAATTGTTGGATCAGACGGTTCTCCGAAAATTTGTAGTTCGGCTTCAGATCCTCTTCGGTCGGCAGCATCCTTCCTTTTTTCAGTTCCAGAATTTTGCTGTCCATGCGGGCCAGTGCAGGAAAGAGCGCCAGCAGTTTGAGGAAAAGGGCGTAAAAATCCTCCATGGCGTGTTCAAGCCGCTTTTCCGCAGCAAACACATCCGTGCAGTGGGATGCCCTGTAGGCGTAAATTGCCTCTAATACTTTAATCCTTATAAAGTTACGACTAATCATCTCGCTAAAAGAATGATTTGCAAAAATATATCAAATTCCAATACAAAGTGTGGATGTCAAAAAAAAATTTTTTTCATCCACTTGTCTTTATGTATATAAATGTGATGTACATTTGCATTTTATTAAATATAGAGTATGAAGAAATCGGATTTTATTGTAATCGTGTTGGTTGCTGCGTTTTTGGCACCGTTTTTCCTGTCGGATACCGTCTATGCGGGATACACCGCATGGAACCGTGCGAATGCCATGTCGATGGCTTTTCTGAAATTTGCCATACTGGCCACCTTCGGTGAGATGCTGGGATTGCGCATAAAGACCGGACATTATTGGGAAAAGGGTTTTGGCGTGGTGCCGCGCATGGTGGTGTGGGGCGTTTTCGGCATGTGGATTGCCGCCGCCATGGGCATTTTCCGCATGGGGGTTCCTGCCTTTCTTGACACCTTCACTGTCTTTGACGGCATTAGTGAGGCCATGAAGGGCGGTTTTTCCGGCATGAAGCTACTCGGAGCATTCTGCATAAGCCTGATGATGAATACCAGTTTCGCTCCGGTGTTCATGACGATGCATAAAATCCTTGACAACCAGATTGCCAGGCATGAGGGCCGTTTTTCCAGCCTGACCAGCCGGATCCCGATGGAAGAGTTCATCAGCTCCCTGAACTGGAAGGTTCAATGGGGTTTTGTATTTAAGAAAACAATTCCCATTTTCTGGATCCCAGCCCATACCCTCACATTTCTGCTGCCTACGGACATGCAGGTGCTGTTCGCCGCGCTCTGCAGCGTGATACTGGGACTTTTCCTCTCCATCGCCGCCGTCAAATCAAAAAATAACTGATCATGAGGATTCCGAGGAACAAACGCTATTCCTATATGATAGAGCCTAAGGATGCCGACCTTGTGGGCCGCGCCACCATGGTCTCGATTTTCGATTACCTTATGCGTACTGCCCATGTGGATGCGCAGAAGCACAAGCTTGGGGTATATGAGATCCGGAAGAAAAACCTTGCCTGGGTCATTTCCCGGGCGGTGGTGGAGATGGGCACGGTGCTTCGCGACATGGACCGTTTCCAGATTGTGACCTGGATAAGCGAGTGCAACCGCATTGCCTGCGTCCGTAATTTCATCATTCTGGACACGGAGGGAAAGGAGATAGGCCATGCGGTCACCCAGTGGTCCATGATTGACTTCAAGACCCGCGAAGCCGTCAACCTGCTTAACCAGCCGCGCATCATCCGCCACCTGCATCCCGAATACCCCACCTGCGGCATATATCCCAAGAAGCTGCTTTCACAGCCGGAATACTCGCACCGCGAGGACCATAAGGTTGTCTATAGCGATTTGGATTTCAACGGGCATGTCAACAGCCTGAAGTACATCCAATGGATGCTCGACCAGGTGCCGATCGAGTGGGCCTCAAACCGTCAGTTGTGGCATTTCGATGTCAATTATATCCATGAAATCCATCTGGATGAGAAACCATACATCCTTTCCCATCTGGAGGATGATTTTGCAGCCTTTGAAATCTGCTCCGGAGACGGCCGTGCCGCCTGCCGCGCCGAGATGCAATGGAAGGAGTTCTAACTCCCCAGCAGCAGGTGCAGGTTGCGGCGTTCGCCGGCGACCCATACCACATCGTTAAGTGAGAAGTGCATGGAGGCGTCAGGGTTCATGACCTTTTCGCCGTTATGTTCGATGCCTATGACCATGAAGCCCAGTTCGCGGAAATTGGTCTCGAAAATCGGCTTCCCGATGAAGGGTGAATCCGCCTCGATGATGAATGAGAAGAACCCGACATTCTTCTCCCTTGCGGTCTGCCGTGCCGCCTCGTCCTCAAACTGTATCTCCTTCATGAAGGCGGTAATCTGCGCATCGCTGCCCAAAACAAGCACTTTGTCGTAAGGGTAAATCCGCTCCTGCGGTGATGGCAGGGTGATGGTGTGGTTGCCGCGCTTGATTTTTACAATATTGATGCCGAACTTCTTACGAAAGTCAGCCTCCGCAATTGTCTGCCCGATGTAGGGCGTGTCGGCGGAGACGCGGATGCCCTCCATGTGTATGTCGTTGCCGGCAAATTGCGAATTGTAGGAGGTCTCCATCGGATGCTCCATCTTCTCCATGGCCTCCTTCTGGTTCAGATTCAGCTGGAACCGCTTCTCAATACGGCTGTATCGCCGCAGTGTCTTCTCCGAGAAGGTGATGAAGAGAATGATTGCGATGGCGAACAGCAGCATGACCCATGGGGAGTATTTGAAGTTCTTGAACAGCACGCTCATCACGAAGAAAAAGACAATGAAGGCCTTCAGCAGCACCATGGCGATAAGGCCGCTGCGGTTGAAGCGGCTGTTGTGCCACAGGTGCAGGTATGTTTCGCCGGATTGTCGCGTCTGGTGCATCAGGCCGCGCAGGAAGGGCGCCATGACCAGGATTGTTGTCCCTGCATTTATACAGCCGATCAGGAAGGGGGAGAGGAAACTCCCCAGATGCTTCCATACGAATGGGTTGAGCCATTGGAATGCCGCCAGCATGATGGCAACCAGTATCACACCGTATAACAATATGTTCTTCAAATAGGTGGCGAGCAGTTTGCGCCATTCGCTCTGTTGGTTAACCGTGTGTGAGCGGGACTGGTGGTGGAGCAGGAACGCCTTCCAGGAGTCGGGTAATATCCGTTCGATTCCGTCCGCTAACGGTTCGGCCAGCTTGATGCAGTAGGGGGTGGTGAAGGTGGTTATGACCGACACCGCGACAATCACCGGATAGATGTAGTCCTCCATAACGCCCAACGAGTTTCCCAATGTGGCTATGATGAAGGCGAACTCACCGATTTGCGAGAGGCTCATACCTGTCTGCACCGCAACTTTCAGCGATTCGCCGGACATCAGCACGCCCGCCGCCGACATCACCGCCTTAACAATGATGGTCACTAACGAGAGTATGACAATGGGGAGCCAGTACTGCACTAAAATCTGCGGATCCACCATCATCCCGACCGATACGAAAAAGATTGCGCCGAACAGATCCTTGATGCTCTTCATCAGCTTTTCAATCTTGTGTCCCTCAACGGTTTCACCAAGGATTGAACCCATCACAAAGGCACCGAGCGCGGAGGAGAAGCCGAGGCTCGTGGCCAGCGCAACCATGCCGAAGCAGAGCCCGATGGAGATGATCAGAAGCGTCTCCTCATTGATGAGCTTGCGCGTCCATTTGAAAAATGATGGGAAAACGTATATGCCCACAAGGAACCAGAGTATGATAAAGAACACCAGTTTGATGATGCTCATCAGCATTTCACTGCCGTCCAAGTTGTTTCGTACTGCGATTGCGGGCAGCAGCACCATCATGAGGATGGCTACCAGATCCTGTATTATCAGTACAACCAGCACAATGTCGGCGAACTTCTGCTTTTTTATGCCCATGTCGCTGAATGCCTTGATGACAATGGTGGTGGAGGACATGGCCAGCATTCCGCCTAAGAAGATGCTTTCGGTGGTGGTCCAGCCGAAGAGGTAGCCGGTCAGGAATCCGGCCAGAAAAACGGTTATTATTTCAACACCGGCTGTAATGAAGGCGGTGCTTCCTACCTGGAACAGACGCTTGAAGCTGAATTCCAGCCCTAAGGCGAACAAAAGGAAGATGATTCCTATTTCCGACCATTCGCTTATGACGGCCGTCTGGGTGATGGTGGGGAAGAGGTTGAAGTGAGGCCCGACCAGGAAACCGGCCACGATGTAACCCAATACCAGCGGCTGTTTCAGCCACTTGAAGAGTATGGTGGTTACTCCGGCCGAAATCAGGATCAGCGCAAGGTCGGTGACAAGGTGCAGCTCTTCCATCTTACATGCGGTCTGGTACGTTAATGCCCAACAGCTTCATGCTGCGGCGGATCACATCGGCGGTGAAGGCCGAGATAGCAAGGCGCAGCTGCCTTTTTGCCGTGTCGGTCTCACGCATGATGGGGCATTCCTGGTAAAAACGATTGTAGTTTTTGGCCAGTTCGTAGGTGTAGTTTGCAATCTGCGCCGGGCTGAACTCCGCGGCGGCCTGTTCCACGCAGGCAGGATAGTCGTACAGCGTGCGGATTATCTCTTTTTCCGGGTCGCCCAATGCGGCATTGCTGTCCAATGTGCCGTTCTCCATGCTGAAGCCGGCCTTCTGCAGCAGTGAGCGGATTCGCGCGTGGGTGTATTGGATAAAGGGGGCGGTGTTGCCGTTCAGGTCAATCGATTCGTTGGGGTTGAACATCATGTTTTTTTTCGGATCCACC
>JAEEGI010018069.1_pt1 | contig 14369 bp, 8 predicted proteins | sample 8958751 | NCBI WGS metagenome assembly JAEEGI01 (sample SAMN16246545, study PRJNA631951) | gut metagenome | biome: gut microbiome; feature: rumen; material: KS-attached | host: Bos | place: Iran: Karaj | collected 2018-10
AGATATCCCGGATGATTGGGTTTGCCCTCTTTGCGGAGTAGGCAAGGACATGTTTTCAAAAGAGTGATATGAGTAAAAGAATTCTTATCATGCCCGACAGCTTCAAGGGCTCCATGACAGCTGTCGAAGCAACGGACATTCTGGCTAACGAAGCTGAAAAGGCAGGCGCTACCGTGGTACGCCTGCCTTTGGCTGATGGGGGCGAAGGCTCAGCCGAGTGCATTCTTCGCGCCAAGGGAGGTGCCTTTCGCAGTGTGAGCGTCATCGGTCCCGCCGGAGCACCGGTTGATGCAAGATATGGGATCACAATCGACAGAACAGCAGTGATCGAGATTGCCGAAAGCACCGGCATCACCCGTCAGAGCAAGCTTCACCCCCTTACTGCCAATACGTACGGATTTGGTGAACTCATCCTTGATGCCCTGGATCAGGGTATCAGAAGCTTTATCCTTTGTCTCGGAGGAAGTGCTTCGACAGACTGTGGACTCGGGATGGCTGCCGCACTCGGAGCACGATTCTATGATAACGATGGAAGTAGCTTTGTTCCTTCAGGCAGTTCTTTGAGTTCAGTAGACAGGATAGATGTATCAAACCTCGATGCAAGAATCTCCGAAAGTGATTTCACTGTTATCTGTGATGTTGAGAATCCGCTCTTCGGACCGAACGGGGCCGCCTTTGTGTACGGACCTCAAAAAGGAGCATCCCCCGAGGATGTTATCCTCCTTGATAATGGTCTAAAGAATGTCGCTCCTTTGATCGCTCATGTTACAGGCTCTGATCACGATTCTCTTAAAGGTGCAGGTGCCGCCGGAGGAACAGGCTATGGATGCGCTGCATTTCTGAAAGCAACGATGAAGAGCGGTATAGATACTATACTTGATTTAAACGGCTTAAAAACCATACCCGTTCGAAGTCTTTCCGACGACGCCGGGGATATAAACGCTTATGGCTTCGACCTGATCATTACAGGCGAAGGCTGTCTTGATGACCAGAGCCTCATGGGGAAAGTCCTGAGCGGAATCTTAAAACGCTCCCACGGCATCCCCGTGGTTTCTTTCTGCGGAACCTGTAAAGCAGACCCTTCCGAACTCAAAAATGCAGGTGTTATGGTTGTAGAGATCGGAAAGAGTATTCCTGTCGACGAGTCTATAGCAAATGGGAAATACTATCTAAAAAAAGCTGCTGAATCCTTCTTTTTCGAAACCAAATAGTAAATTCCACCTTTTTTGTATTTTCTCTTTCAATCATGAACCAACCGTGTTATAATGCAACCATAGAGTTAATCTCTATGGCAATATCTATATCATCTATGTTTGTTCGGTTCATTTCAAAGGGGTGTTCCCCTGCATGATCCACATCATTTGGCAGGGAGGCTTCCCATGAGAGTGTAAGTCTTTCTGTCGTTGTTAGGCCGCGTGTGCGGCAGAAAGGCAGGTAACAGATGAAAAAGGCGTATGAAGATCTTACTTTCGCGGACAACTTTATGTTTTGTAAGATTATGTCGACAAAACCGGAGCTCTGTAGGAGACTTCTCGAATTGGTTTTAGAGATTAAGATCAGGCAAGTAGGAGTTCCTGTAAATCAAAAGGGTATCGAGATAACCTATGATGGCAAAGGCGTTCGTTTGGACGCATATGTTGAAGACGAGAACAACACCATCTACGACATCGAGATGCAGAAGGTCGATACTAAGGAATTGCCCAAAAGAAGCAGGTACTATCAAGGTATGATCGACCTTGACCTTATCGAGAGAGGGGCTCATTACAACAAACTTAATAAGAGCTTTGTTATCTTCTTTTGTTTGACTGATCCCTTCGAGAAAGGGTTTCCGGTTTATACTTTTGAAAATATCTGTATTCAGGACAAGGAAGTGTTTCTGAACGATGAGACCGTAAAGGTCTTCGTAAATGCTTCAAGCACCGCACCCGGAATATCAGAGGGATTAAAGAATCTATTTCATTATATCGAAACCAACGAAGCAGTTGATGACCTTACAGATGAAATCAGAGAGTGTGTCACCGAGGCCATCGAACACAAAATGTGGAGGATCGAGTATATGACGAATAATGCATTTTACTGGGATGCCATAGACGAAGGCATGGAAAAGGGACGCCTCCAAGGTCTGATTGAGGCTTATTCTAAGATGGTTGCAGACGGGTTGATCACACGTGATGAAGCCGCCAAAAGGGCCGGAGTGACTGAGGAAGAGTTCAACAAACTTGCAAGCGAACTCCTTGCTACGGGCTTACGAAGCTGATTCATCAAACGTATATCATCTAATATCCAAAGGCTTGTGTGCTGTTTAATAGGAAACGCAGGCCTTTTCTTTTTCCGTTTTTTGTCCCTCTTATATTTCAGCTTGGATCTGTTTTGAGTTGTTTTTGCATCATTTTTCTTCTTGCATTGGTACTACAACAGTCAACGTAAAAGTATTCAACGCTGATGAAGAGCAGATTTTCCAGTGGGACCTTAAAGTAAAGGTTAAGAAGAATGCGGCTGACGTTACAGTTACCGGAATCGCTGATGGCGACAAGTTCAGCGTTGGTCAGGAAATCCCTGTAACACTTCCTCGTAAGCTCGACGGTAACGTTGATACAGACGAGAGAGATTTTAATGTTGCAGAGGCAGACAAAGACAAGGTTGAGCTTAAGCCTGGTGAGAAGGCCAGAACATGGACCGTTAAGTTCCTTAAGGCTGGTGAAGTTACATTTACAGCCAAGGCTTTCCAGAGCGCAAAGTATCCTATGCCTACACAGAGCAAGACTATCAAGGTTACAGTTGGCAATCCTGTTCCTTCAGATGCAAAGATTATTGCTTCTAACGCATATCAGCTTACTTTTGATGAGGACGTTGAAGCGTTTGGTCTCTTCTCAAAGACATCTGACATCAAGGTTGATGCTTTGTACTACATGGTGGAGAACACAAAGGTTAGCTTCTCCGCAGTAAAGGCTATCAAGGCCACAGGCAATACTGTAAAGGTTACTGTGTTTGATTGCTTCGAGGCTGGAAGAGATTATTTTGTAACTGTCAACGAGTGTGAACCTATCAAGATGAACGTTACAAATACTTCAAAAAAGGATGTTGACCACATCGTATTTGTTACAAAGGAAGTAGAAGTTAATACACCTACAGATGTTGAGGTTGCTCTCTTTAATAAGGACAACATTGATATCACTGCAGCTGTTACACTTGAGGACGTTTCGATTTCTTGCGATCAGCTTAAGGCTCTTGCAAACGGAAGAACTGTTCAGATGTACAATGTTGGTGATGTGGTAGCATTTACAGCTAAGTATTCATACTATGATGCAAATGACAACTACAAGGAGTATAAGGCAGAGGCTACTGCAAACATTACTTGTGTTGCTCCCGCATCCGATATCAAGAGTGGAATTGAGTACTCAACAAACGGTAACCTTAACAATGTGAAGCATTACATTACATTAGGTGATCCTTATAACACAAAGTTTATAGCAAAGCTTAAGTATAAGAACAAGAATACTTCTAAAGAAATAATTGTTGGACAGGCTACAGCTAATCAGTATAACAACCATACTCTTAAAGCGTGGATTGCTGATGAGTCTATCGCCATCATCTCTTACCTTAATACTACAACCGGCGAGTATGATATCGTTGGTAACAAGGTTGGAAATACTAATGTATTCATCGGTTACACCGATAACAACAAAGATTATGTAGTAGATGTTTGCCCTATCGAAGTAAGAGCAAAGCGTCATGCAGATACTCTTCAGGTTGCTGCTGGCTCAATGTACAACCTTGATGCAGGTAAAATTGAAGTTGTTGCCAAGGTATTTGACCAGAATGGAGATCCTTTTGACGTAGCAGGTGTACCTGTAGTAGAGCAGACAACAGCATCCAAAAAGACAAGCCTTCTTGATGCCGTTTATGTTAAAAAAGGAACAGATCCTGGTGTATACCATTTTGAATTAGACGGAACAACTGGACATCGTATAATTCCTGATACTTATACGGATAATTCAGGCATTCATTCTTATACTAGTGGCACGATGCAGTTTACAACCAAAGTAAACGAATCTGATTCGACAGCTGCTGTTATTACTACAAACTTCTCATGGAAGTCCGCAGGAACAACCATTAAGGCTTATGGTTTCGAGAATACAGGTGCCGGAACATTAGATACTGCAATTAAGTCTACCACTGATGTAGCAGCAGCAACCATTACACTTACAGGAACTACAGATGGTGGTTACTATGCTGGCCCTGGTGTGTTAACTACAAATGGTTACTATAATACAAAGATTGGTGCTACTGTAACTGGTCTTATTAAAGCAGATAACGAAATCCCTTCAGCCGGTGCGGTTTCTGGAGCAGGGTTCTCTTATGTAATTGATATTAAGCATAATGGAACCAGAGTTGTCGATAACACAGGAGCTTTCAAGGCCAACTACACAGATTTCTTTACACCAGATTTTGCTAATGGTAAGATTATTCTTAAAAATCTTGCTATTCCCGGTGCCCCTGGTACAGCAGTAAAGAAGCTTCCTAAGGGTACATACACATTTACATTATACCTTATGAAGGATAACACAATTACAAAGGTTGCGCCTATTAATGTAACTGTAAATGATAATCAGACCAACCCTACATATACTCAGCAGTATCAGAATATCAACGATCCTAATGCAGGTTCTGTTGACAAGTGCTTCAAGTTCTCATTCGATAACCAGACTCCTGTTCCTACAGCAGGTGATTATCATTGCAACGAATCCGGAAGTTATGGTAACGGAACATACGTTAAGGATGTTGATATCACTGTAAGTGCTTCACTCAAGGAGAATGGAGTAACCAAGGCTGGTATTTACACATTTGCTAATTTCGCAATTGGCAAACTTCTTAGCAAGTAATTGTAAGCTGATCAGTAAAGCAACAGATTATGATTAGTATCAAGAGGAGCCCTCGCTTTACGAGGGCTCTTCTTACAATTATACTTGAAAAATATGACGAAGGAGAACCCCCAGAAAACTCTGGGGGTTCTCCTTTGTTATCAGTCAAAAGAAGAAGGACCCATATGGGTCCTCCTTCTATAAAGGTCTGAATTAAGAGCACGAATTATTTTGTAACTCCGATATAAACACTTCTGTTGATGAGCGTTTCACCGATTACTCTTCCATCAGGATCAAGAGTATATGCATAAAGGAAAGTAATCATGTTTTCATTCTCTACATAAGAAACTGCAATAGGAATGTTCTGTATAGCAGAGAACAACTTATTTGTCTCATCCTTTTCCCATTTCCAACCATTGTTATTCCAGTACTTGTAGGTAGTAAACTTAAATGCCTCATCAATTACATCACCGACGAGTGTGTTCTCTGAATAAGCATTATTCCAATTAAACTCAACAAAGTGGGTATTGGAAGTATACCTGAATGATGCTGAACAAAGGATGGCAAGATTATTTGCTTTATTAACCTTGTACGCCTTAGCAATATAGTTCCCATTTGGAATAAAGCTAATGGCCGATCCTGAAGCTGCATCATATTTAGCAACTTTCTCAATGTTAGCAAAACGAGGATCTGCACTAGCTAAAGCATTGGGCACAACCTTTGCCGCACTTGATATCTTTGTAAGTCCACCGCCAAGAACCGTAGCTGTGTCATTAAGTTTAACAAACTTGCCTGAAGCATCGAGTATACCAAAGTTTGATGTGCCTGTGCTATTGAAGATATCAAGGTATACCTTATCTGAACCACCCTCTACATTTGCTTTGGTATCAAGGTAATAACCACATACTTTGTATCCGGAGGAATCCTTTCCATAGACGTGATACTCTCCGTTCTTGCTCTCGACTACCTGGCTGGTTATTGTAGAATCAGTAGTGTTCTTAACAGAAAAACTAAATGTCTTAACAATTGTTTTTCCTGTTATGAGGTCTTCGGCAGTAACCTTAAAGCTTACGTTGTGAACTGCATTATCATTAGATGTTGCAGTAAACGAAGGTGTGATTTCGCCACCTACATTGAATTCTACCTTATCGCCCTTTTCGATGTTAACATTATTCATCTCGACGGAACCCTTGCCGTTGCCGGCTTTAAAGTCGAGCATATCAGTAGATTTTTCAATGATTAACTTGACACTGTCGTACTTGTTTCCGAACTGGTCAAGAGCTTTAATCTTAAACTTTTGAGGATCGCCGGGTATATCATAATACAACGCGGGATCATAGTATTTGGTTGCATTCAAAAGAACTGAATATGAATACTTTCCGTCACAATTGTCAAGTGAAACCGTAAGATCCGCAAGAGTCTTCTTATCAAATACTCGTACAGGAATAGGATTGATACCATCTTTTTCAATATCAGCATCAATTAACATATCCTTGTAATATACATAAACACCTACGATTTCATTGGCTTGTTTCGGCGCATATGTATCACCCGTTGTTTCATCAACAACAAGTTTATCAGCATTTGATGTAACGAGTCTTACTGCATCTTCGCCGGTGTAAATGAAATCGGTTGCATTTCCTTTAGTTCCATTACCGTCAAAGTCATCTCCGTATACGCCGTCACCGTCAAGATCTACAGCAATTCGAACATAAAGAGTCTTAGTTCCCTCGTCCACACTGATAGATGCTTCGCGCTTTTTGTCGATAGTCGTGGGATCATTGGGTACTGCAGCATTAAGATAATAGTAATCTACGCAATACTTTCTAGTATCCTTAGCTAAAACAGTAAAGTCATTGGGAACCACAACTGAATCATTGTTAGCTGCACCATACCACGTAAACTTCGCCTTTATAGGTGCCGACGCATTATCCTGGAAGAAATCAACCTGATCACCAGAAACAGAATACTTATCATATTCATTCTTGGTTGCTGCATCAGTATACTCAACAATACCAGAAGGACTAACTTTTGCTGTAATATCTACACCTTCTACAGTCGAAATCTTATAGGATAGTTTGGCTGTTCCACCCTTCTCTTCCATATTAGGAACATAGCTATAAGTGTTAGTCATGCTATAAGGAATCCACTTAACTGCCTTAAACTCGACAGGAGCATGGTCTCCATAAGTTACACGATAAACAGTATCTTCCAAAAGATCAGAGAACATCTTTACACTTACAACATTTACTTTCTGATCAGCTTTTGCAATGAAGGTTGATATTTCCTCATTGTCTTTACCAACCTGCTTAACTTCGATCATTTCTGAAGCCTGCGTAACTCTAGCTGCACCTTCTGTAAGAGTTCTGTTTGTGTCATCTGCAGCTTTTTTTGCGATGTCAGCGTTAGAGAAGGTAACCGTAAATACATTGTAAGCAGTCTGTTTAACTTCGTAATCAGGAGATGTAACCTTTATCGAGAAAGACTTTTCCTGGGTAGCGCCGGGATAGTTCTTGCTCTGGTATGACTTTGCGGTAAGTTTAAATTCACCGGTCTTGTCAAAGGTTACTGTGTACTTACGCGTACCGCTCTCGACAATCTTGACGCTCTCATTGTCACAAGTAAGACTTCTCTTATCTGTGTCAACTTTTTTGCCGTCAACGTAAGCGGGCATAGAAATTTCGAGCTTGTTGTCAATAGTGTACTCGCCGCCATCCTTAATGCCATTAACAGTAAGCTCTGTGGCGTTCTTCTTTACGGTAACTGTGAGGTCTTGTGACCAGAACTTTTCACCGTTTTTGTTTACTACAACAGTGACTGTTGTAGTACCAAGACTTACGGCTTTAATTCTGCCAGCCTTAGTGGTCTTAACGATGTCCTCATCAGCTGAGCTGAGGTCAACGTTCATTGTGTCTTTGTCAAAACCTTTGATCATGTTAGCAACTAACTTCTTAGCGCCGGTTTTGCACTTTGTTCCGTCTTCCTTTGTGCCCTGTGAGCCGCCAAGATAAAGAATCTTCTCTTTCTGCATCGAAAGGCTATCAGCTGCAGCTGCAGGGATAACACCTACGATGAGAGTAAGAGCTAAAAGAACGGCAAGGCTCTTGAAAAACTTTCTCATGTTTCTTCCTCCTTAAGAATTTAAGATGGTTTGATTCCCGCATGTCGCATACACACGCGGTCATTCCACAACGCCTTGATTATATCAGTATCAAAAGTAAAGGTCAATACCTTTGCTAAACAATACCAATCTTTCACGACGTTATGAAACATTAAACTGTCGGAGCCCCCTCTTCGGACTTTACCGGTGCACTGCCGGTTTTTAGGATGTGACACTTAGCAGTGCTCCCCCTAGCCTTTCGAGCGGTCAACCTGAGCGGATTATGACCTTCCTTTATGTCAAGTTTATGTCAGGGGGTTGTCATATTCAGACTTTTTTCATAGAACAGAACCTATAAAATGCATAACAACACTTTTCAATAGGATTTCACCCATAAAAACTACACTTTTCAATATAATTTCAGCCTCAAAAACGGCATTTTTCAAATAACAATGTTAGTAAAAGCCGTCAGATTGCACTTTTTAACCAGATTCTGACGGCTTTATCATTTTTCTGTTGTCGGGGTTTGATAGTTGTTTATCCCAAAAAGATCTTCGCGATCTCGTCCTTCATCTTGTCGGGGTCGCAGACTGTGTTGTGGCGGACGGTGCCGTTTAAAGCACGCTCAACCGCTGCCGGGATCTCGACTCCGCTCAGCTTATTGAGACGCTCGATGAGTTCCTTGTCTGTGCCGGGTTTGAAGGCGTCGCCTTCGATCGCCTTAAGGACGCTTGCCGAGAACTTGTAAGGGCTGGCTGTCGAAGCGATCACTGTAGGAGTGAGGTCGCGGGTGTCCGCAAGATACTTCCTATAAGAAGCCGAAGCCACAGCTGTGTGAGGATCGAGGACGTAGCCACAGTCCTTATATACGTGACGGATCTCCTCTGCCATCTCCTCGCCTGTAGCGAACTCGCCTCTGAAGAGGTTTGCCGGGTTCGTGTCGGCATCGCCGGCCTTGAAGTTCTTGACTTCGTAGCGGCCTGTGGTCGCAAGATTCTTCATGAGTTCGCCGGTCTCGTCGCCCGCAAGCTCGAATATGAGGCGCTCGAGGTTGCTCGAGATCAGGATGTCCATCGAAGGTGAGCTTGTGAGGATGAAGTCACGGTTGCGGTCATAAACGCCGGTCTCAAAGAAATCGAAGAGGACCTTATTGTCATTCGATGCGCAGATCAGCTTCGAAACCGGAACGCCCATGCGGCATGCGTAATATGCGGCGAGGATGTTTCCGAAGTTACCGGTGGGAACGACGAATGTGATCTCGTCTTCCATGAGCCTTGTATAAGCATAAACGTAATATGCGATCTGAGGGATGAGACGGCCGATGTTTATGGAGTTCGCCGAAGAGAACACGTAGCCGGCTTCCTTCATCTTAGCTGCGAATGCATCGTCGGTAAAGATCTTCTTGACCTCGCGCTGAGCGTCGTCAAAGTTGCCGCGGATGCCGATAACGTGAGTGTTGTCGCCCTCCTGGGTGACCATCTGCCTCTCCTGGAAGGAGCTGACGCCATCTTTGGGGTAGAAAACAACGATCCCCGTGCCGGGCACGTTCGCAAAGCCCTCGAGAGCAGCCTTGCCCGTGTCGCCTGAGGTGGCGGTGAGGATGACGATCTTCTCCTTGAGGTTGTTCTTCTTTGCACTGATGCTCATGAGGTGAGGAAGGATCGAAAGCGCCATGTCCTTGAAAGCGATCGTCCTGCCGTGGAAGAGCTCAAGGTAGTAGGTTCCATTCGCCTTCATGAGGCAGGTGATGTCCTCACGGTCGAAATTGTCAGAGTTGTATGCCGAATTAACCGCTGTGCGGACCTCGTCATCCGTAAAGTCGGTGAGGAAAAGCCTGAGAACTTCGTAAGCAACCTCGGGGTAGCTCATCATCGAGAGTTCGTCGAAGGATTTCTTGAGGGCCGGGATCCTGCTCGGGACGTAGAGTCCGCCGTCGGGCGCGATGCCGCGAAGGATCGCCTCGGATGCCGTAGCGGTGAGTGATGTGTCACGTGTCGAATGATATATTAGTTCCTGCATTGTATCAGCTCCTTATATCTTCAGAGTTTTAACGTCTTCTTTTCAAGTGGGTATTCTAACACGCCCTATTTAAGATTTCAATCCGAATCGGTATCGGATTTTTGTAATATAGGGTTTACATATCATCCTCAGAAAGAATCAGAAGAGATCGTGTCAACTTGGCTTGATATTCTTTATACTCAGTTAAAATCAAAATTGCCGTTCAAGGGGTAAAACTGAAGATGAGCCAGGTTACCCGCCGTCGACAACATTTCAAGCCTTTGAAGCTTTTTCTCGTCTTTACAACCAAATTTGTTGATCAGAACATCTGTCCCGGGATAAACATATTTGTCAGGAACGCGCATTAATCAGATAATTCTCCTTTAATCTTTCTTGATACTCCTCCCTAGTAATTTCCCCTTTTACCATCTTTTCAAGCTCAAAAACATCTTTCTCTTCAAGCGTCAGTTTTTCTATGGCTAACGTTGCCTCAGTTTGCCTGATAGCATCTATCTGCTGCGGTGACAATGCGTTTTTGATATATCCATCATATTTCATTATTCTGGATATCAAAGAGATCAAATAGTTGGGCGGCGCGGTAACTCCCTGCTCCCAGTGTTGAATGTTCGCTACGGGAATTCCAAGATATGTTGCAAATTTATTTTGGCTCATTTTTGTCGTACTTCTCAATTCTTTTATTGCATTCATGTCAAACCTCCTGTATATTTTTAGTATATACCGTCAATATATATAAGTCAATGCTCGATTTCTCATAGCAGTCGGTTTTAACGACCTTGTTTTCCTGAGGTACCCGTCGTCCTTACAGCAGTCTTCCTACCGGTCCAGAAACTGTCCAACAGTGCTCCCTCCCGGATCTTTATGTTATTGTACAGGACAATGTACTTCGCAGGTGAAACATCATCCAGGTAGTTTTTTTCATACGCACGGTCCGAGCCCGCTGCCTTTAAAACATCAACCGCTTTGTTATAAGCAATGGCCGCCTCTTCTTCTGTGTCGTAATGTCCGACAACAATAGTTTTGCCGCTTCCCATGTTGATGCGGGCAACGAAGTTTTTCCGACGGCTCTCCTGTTGTACACCCATATAGCGGTTAACGACCACAAGGTTACCGGGACGATAGTCGTGATCGTCTCCGTTTTTAAAATAATGATCACGTCCCGGAACGGAATACGGGCGGACTCCATACCTCGAAAGCACGCTCACCTGCATGCCGTAATCGGCGACAAAGAGATGTCCGCCGCGCTTCTGGATGGTATGATGTGTGTAGTAAAAGAGGTCGTCCGGGCCGAAGCGATAATCCTCGGTCGCGCTCAGATAGTACTCAAAATAGCCTTTTCTCAAGTAGATCGGCCCCCGGCACCAGATACCGTTGTCGCGGAAATTGATGAGTGCGACCCACTTTGAAAAGGGCATAGCGCAGGTGCTTTCCCGATAGTCAGAGATTTCCAAAAGGGCGCCTTCCTCTTTAACGCCTATGTCATCGCCCGAAGTCTTCCCACTCCCCGTCAAAACCTTATCGGCACCGCCTCGTAAAACAGCACAGGCCTCCTGATAGGCGCGCTCCGCCACAGTCTCATCATCAAACGAACCGAGACTGATGTGCTTGCCCTTATGAGTGACGGATGCCCTCCAGTAGGGGGTTCCGTCCTTTTTTTGCGCAGAATATACTCCTGATGCCATGTTTTTCCTTTACTGCTTTATGCTTTTTCCTGTTTTCTTCTCATTTCCTGCTTTTTCTGATCATTCTTTTCTTCTTACGTTTTTCTGATTGTGCCTTCCTTTATGCTTTTTCTTCTTACATTTTCTTGATTACGACTTTTCATTGTTTATGTTCTTATTCTGTTTATTCAGCCACAAAAAGTCAACCGGTTTAACGGGACATCTCTCGCTCAAATATGCTCGATATCCGATCTCTAAGCCATACTCACCGACAGAACGTTTATCACACAAAAAGAACCCCCTGCAAGCGCATTCCGCGCTTTACAGACGGGGTTACTTTCTACAATAATAGCAATACTGTAAGCCGGGTTCTGTCTTGCTCGATCATCTTTCTTGACTGTCCGTTACCGAACAGCTCCGACAGTCCCTTCCGAGACTGTCACGCAACCTACCCGGAGACACGACGGGCAGCCGTATCGTCTCCTGCACGGTTTTGCTTCGGATGGGGTTTGCACAGCACATGACGTTACCGCCATGCCGGTGGTCTCTTACACCGCCATTCCACCCTTACTCCGACTTGCTTGGAGACCGGTTGCCCGATCATGACCCGAACAGTTTCGGAGCGGTATTATTTCTGTTGCACTTTCCATGGGGTCACCCCCTCCGGACGTTATCCGGCATCCTGCCCTGCGAAGCCCGGACTTTCCTCACACGCGTTTGACCCCGCGTGCGCGACCGAGTGTACTGCTAAAGCCGAAAGAGCTTGGTTTTCTCAAGCTCTTCCGAGTTTTGTTCTGAAACGCTTTCGATGGTTCAACGAAGCGTTTCAAAAACGAGGCGGCGGAGCGGTCGGCGCAACTGCGAGGTCTTATCGAGCAGTTGGTTCCCGTCCGTAACACTCGGAAACGCTTCTTCTATTGTTTAAACCGGAAATACACTGCCCCCCACAAACTCCCTTACGATGGAGTTGTGCGGGATCTCCTCGCTGCTCACTCCGATGAAGTAATCGAGGAACTTGAGGAGGCGCTTGGCCTCAAGGTACTGAGGGTCATCCTCGCTGATACCGAAGAGCAGGGGCTCTGCGGACTGCTTGAGGACGGCGAGCTCGTAGATGAGTGCCGAGTTGAACATGACATCGGCCTCCTCCTGGAACGGGAAGATGTTCTCTTCCTCGCCGCGGCGGACCGAAGGCCACATCGCGATGGTGTCTCTCGCGCATGTTCCGCGTGTACGCGCGTCTCTGACCATACGGCGGATCAAACGACCGTCAGTGGTAGGGATGCGGTTGTGCTCATCGATATTGAGCTGCGTGAGCGCGGAGATGTAGATCTTAAACTTGCTGTCCACGGGGAGCGAGTACGAAAGCTCGTCGTTAAGGCCGTGGATACCTTCGAGGACAAGCACGTCGTCCTTCGCAAGCCTCAGCATGTTGCCGCGGTACTCGCAGCGACCGCTCTTGAAGTTGAACACTCTCATGTCGACCTCTTTGCCTGCAAGAAGGTCGGTCATGTCCTTATTAAAGCCCTCAACGTCTATAGCGCCGAGGCACTCGAAGTTGTAGCTTCCGTCCTCATTGAGAGGTGTGTCCTCGCGGTTCTTGAAGTAGTTGTCAAGCGCGATGGGATGAGGCTTGAGGCCGAGTGTACGAAGCTGTATCGAAAGCCTGTGGGAGAATGTCGTCTTACCCGAGGACGAAGGTCCCGCGATCATGACGAACTTCACATCGTCGCGCTCTCTCACCATCTCGGCGATCTTTGCTATGTTGTGCTCCTGGGCAGCTTCCTGCACAAGGATGAGGTCCGAGATATTGCCCTTGGCGATGGCCTCGTTGAGGTCTCCGACAGTCTCGATGCCCTGGCTGCGTCCCCAGTCGTTGCTCTGTCTGTGGATCTGAGCGAACTTGGGCTGATCCCTGAACGCGGGAACCACGGTGGGCGCGTTCTTCTCCGGGATGTTCAGGATAAAGCCGTCCGCATAAAGCGCGAGGTCAAAGTACTTGAGCAATCCCGTCGATGCGGGCATATAGCCGTAGAAGTAGTCGGTATAGCCATCGAGGGTATATACGTTAGTGTTCGAAACACGTCTGAATCGGAGGAGCTTCTCCTTGTCGGTCATGCCGGCTTCCGCGAACATCTTGCGGGCGTCGCGCGTCTTGATGGAGCGCTTCACGATGGGCAGATCCTCGGCCACGAGCCTCTCCATCTCCTTCTTGACTTCCTTGATGTAGTCGTCCGTGAGCTTGAAGTTGGCATCGATCGAGCAGAACAGCGCAGGGCCAATCGTGTGCTCAACCGTGATCTTCCTGATCTGTCCGGCGTCGAATACTCGCGTAAAAGCGCGGAGCATCAACAGAACCACGCCTCGTCTGTATGTGGACATGCCGGGTTTGGTCGAAGTCGTGATAAAATCGAGCTCGCAATCCGCGCTGACCTTCTTCGAAAGCTCGGCAAGTCTTCCGTCTACAAGTGCGAGAATGATGTCGCCCTCGACCTCGGCCGCGAAATCAGCCGCGATATCTCCGTAGGGCGTCCCGGCTGCGTACTCGAGAACCATCCCTCTCACCTTGACTTTACAATTGTTGTCCATGCCACCCGTCCTTTCTCTCTGTAAGAGACCCTGTATTTGCAAGCCCTGCGGGCTTTTGCACCTTCTCCGCTCCTCTGAGTATTCTTTCGAAGTACTCTTCCTTACATGAATTTTTTTCGCTTCCCTTGCGTGTCTCGGACAGTC
>JAEEGI010018070.1_pt1 | contig 14369 bp, 11 predicted proteins | sample 8958751 | NCBI WGS metagenome assembly JAEEGI01 (sample SAMN16246545, study PRJNA631951) | gut metagenome | biome: gut microbiome; feature: rumen; material: KS-attached | host: Bos | place: Iran: Karaj | collected 2018-10
TGGACGATGAATATTTGGCAGGTGAGACAAAGGAATTCCTTTATGACACACTGGAGCCAAGAGTTAAGGAACTGGATGCTAAGGGGCGTTACACCATTACCACGCCCACCGCCATCCCAGAAGGGCGCTATGCAGTGGTGATCACCTATTGCAAGGAGCAAGACCGCTGGTTGCCCCTGCTGCTGTGGGTGCCACGATTCAAGGATGTACGCATCCGTGTGGGCAAGACCGTCAAAGACATTCCTGCCGGCGGCATCCTGATTGGTCTCTATCGCCCCGATGGTCGCATCATCAACGGTCCTAATTCGGTCTATGGACTGAAGGAAATGATTGTGCAGGCGAAAAGGAGGAATGAACCAGTCTATTTAACAGTGAAAAGAAGTTCATAGTTCATAGTGAACATAGTTCATAGTTCATAGTTCATAATTCATAGTTAAAAATTAAGCATTAAGCATTAAAAAAGTCCTTAAGTCCTGTAGTCCTTGCAAAAAAAATGGACTCCCAAACGACTAAACGACCAATTTCCTAAACAACTAAGAAAATGAAACAAGCAAGAGGAATGCGGAATAATAATCCGCTGAATATTATTAAGAGTGAGAAAATTAATTGGCAAGGGGAGGTGAAGCCTTCGACGGACCCGAACTTTGCCCAGTTTGAAACCTTGGAGTATGGACTGCGGGCAGCACTGAAGCTGCTCCGCACCTACTACCAGAAACATGGGTGCAGGACGATTCGCCAGATCGTTAGCCGTTGGGACCCCGAGGGACCAAAGGTGATTGATGCCTATGTCAACACCGTGTGCAGGCACACAGGTCTGAGTCCCGATCAGCCACTGCCCCCGATGAAGGAGGAGACGAAGGTGATGTGGTGCGACATCGTGCTGGCTATGGCAACGATGGAGTGCGGACTCAACGTAAAACAGCAGGAAGAGCTGGTGCCTTTCATCGCCCGAGGGTGGGCGATGATTACTTCGTCACTATCTTCTTGCCATTGACAATGTAGAGACCTGAGGGAAGCTGGTCGAGATGGGCAACGGGAAGACGCTGGCCGCTAAGGGTGAAGATGCCCTTTGAGGCTTTTGTCGAGCTGTCGGTCTTGACGGGATTGATGGCTGTTCCGCCAGTGCTCAGTCCGCGAACGAAACCGGCATAGGCATGCTTGCGGTAGTAGTTGAGGTCCCAGATGCCTACGGGCTCATTACGACGCCATGCGTTTTGAACGTCAGGTGCATCGGTAGGACACCACTGGCAGATGCCCCACTGCTGTTCGGCAGGAACTATGCGAAGGTATTCCTTGATGATCCACTCGTAGAAATTGGCCATCGCCTTGTGCTGGTTGTCGTTTAGCTCAGCAGTATTAAGCTTTTTCTCGTTAGGCCAACTGCCTGTAACATAACCCATGTCCATCTCGCTGACGCGGACATACTTACCTGTGGAAGCCATGAGTGTGAACATGCCTGTAATGGCTTTCTTCAGGTTGTTCAGCGTGTTGGTGTTCTCATAACATGAGATATGCATCTGGGTGCCTATGCCGTCGATATGGGTTTCACCGTCGGATTCCCATTTCTTTATCCAATTGACGAGAGACCAGAGTTTCTTGCTGGCGGTAATGCCGTTTTGGGTCTTAGGGTCCCAGGTGCCTTCAAGATTGTAGTCGTTGATGAAGAGTTTGACACCCTCGGGACCATGCTGGCGAGCCAGTCGGCAGGCCTGTCGCACATAATCGAGGTCGCCCATATAGTCTTGCCAATAGAAGGCATCGCCACCGACATCCCATGTACCGCTCTTATAGCCGTCAGAGTGCTGCAGGGTGTAGTTGCCCTCGCCGTCGTCGCCATCGCCAGCGATAGCCTCGTTGACGAGGTCCCATGCCATAACTTTGCCTTCGCAGGCTTCCATCATGCCCTTGATCCACTTTTCCATAGCTCCGACGAGGGCATCGTGCTTCTCTTCCATCGTCTGAGGAATGGTATTCTGCTTATACCCTTCAACCTTGATGTTCTTGATATAGACATTGCCAACGTAGTTGGGTACATGTAGCAGTATGAAATTGTTGTCTACGGTTGGGACAATATCCACTGTTGCATCATGCCATTCCGTTGAGAAAGGAATGCTGGCGCTTGTTCCAGTGGAATTGTCATTGTCGTTGTTAGTGGTCCAGTCTCCAATATGGCCATCCAACATTCCTGCCTTAGAGCCCTTGACGGTAAACGTCAGCTTGAAGGTTTTGCCTGCAGTAAGGGGGATGTTCTGCATGACGACGAACTGAACCTGCCAGGGTAATGATTTCGTAGTATTTACCTTGAGACCATTGGTGGCATCGAAGGTGATTGTATAGCCGTTCTCAGTTTCGTCGGACTTAAAACCTACAGTCTGGTCGGAGCGTAGGTCTTTGTTGGCAATAACTTGAAAGACCTCTTCTGAAGTGGGGTCGGGCTTGTCGGCCATCAGACTGAGCAGCCACGCCTTGGGCTGTTGCGAGTGCCAGGCGAGGGTGTGGCCATAGACGTTAAGACCAGCCTCGGTGGCGGCATTAACGTATTGCTTGACGGTGGTGAAGTTCATTTCGCCGCTGTTGAAATTGACACAGCTTCCCATTTTCATGGCATTGCCGGCAACGGTTTCATTGAAATTCTTGTTGGTGAGGTTGTAAACTGTCGATTTCTTGAGGTATTCACCGACAGTGGTTCCTACACCCAGTTTGAAGTTTGGATACTGAGTGCGATCAACGTATTCCTTGAGGGCTTTATAGTCGTCAAGATAGCGATAGTTGTTGTCACCGGGTTTTCCTAACTCAAATGTTTCAGCATCCTGTGCTAAAGAGCTCGTTGCCAGACAGGCGACGAATGAAAGTAAGTAAAATTTCTTCATATTATAATAATGTAATAGTCGATAATTGGCTGCAAAGTTACGAAAAAACGAGCGCAAAACAAAGAAACTGGTTTCTTTTTTTGCCGAGATGGAGTAAGTTCGCCATCTTTGAAGGCAAAGGTACGAAAATAAAGTGGAAACTGAAAGGCAAAAAGAGAAAAACTTGATAAAAATAACAATCTGAAAGGATAAAGCGAAAAAAAGTTGCGAATTGTTTGTGTATTACGTGGAAAATGCGTAAATTTGCAGCCGTTAAACAAAAATGACGCAAAAGAAATGAAGAATCTGAGTCTGCTGAACGGCATTATTATTATTCGACTGCGCAGAGTTGTCGGAAGTGATAAGACGTGCATGTAGCTCAACAATGGAGATACGACGGTGCCTTTCTCACTTCCGATGGTGTGAAAGGCACTTTTCATTAAATTGAGAGTAATAATATTAAAATAGAAAAAGAATTATGAGTGACAGATTGTTTATTTTCGACACGACGCTCCGCGATGGCGAGCAGGTGCCAGGTTGCCAGTTGAATACGATTGAGAAGATTCAGGTGGCAAAGGCTCTCGAGCAGCTGGGCGTCGACGTGATTGAGGCAGGATTCCCCATTTCGTCGCCGGGCGACTTCAATTCCGTGATTGAGATTTCGAAGGCTGTGACATGGCCTACCATTTGTGCGCTGACACGTGCGGTGCAGAAGGACATCGACGTGGCCAACGACGCATTGCAGTATGCCAAGCACAAGCGCATCCATACGGGTATCGGTACGAGCGATTCGCACATCAAGTACAAGTTTAACTCTACCCGCGAGGAGATTATCGAGCGTGCTATTGCCGCTACGAAGTATGCCAAGAAATATGTGGAGGATGTGGAGTTCTATTGCGAGGATGCCGGACGAACCGAGAACGAGTATCTGGCCCGTGTGGTCGAGGCAGTGATAGCTGCCGGAGCTACCGTGGTGAACATTCCCGATACGACGGGTTACTGTCTGCCTCAGGAGTATTTTGAGAAAATCAAGTATCTGAAGGAGCATGTGTCGAACATCGACAAGGCTGTTATCTCGACCCACTGTCACAACGACCTGGGTATGGCTACAGCCAACACGTTCAGCGGTGTGATGGGCGGTGCACGCCAGGTGGAAGTGACCATCAACGGTATCGGTGAGCGTGCCGGTAACACGTCGCTTGAGGAGATTGCCATGATTCTGAAATGCCACAAGGGATTGGGCATTGATACGAATATCAACACCACGAAGATTTATCCTACGAGCCGTATGGTGTCGAGCCTGATGAATATGCCTGTTCAGCCTAACAAGGCCATCGTGGGCCGTAATGCCTTTGCCCACTCAAGCGGTATCCATCAGGACGGTGTGCTGAAGAATGTGCAGACCTACGAGATTATGAACCCCAAGGATGTGGGTATCGACGACAACTCGATTGTATTGACAGCCCGTTCTGGTCGTGCTGCGTTGAAATATCGTCTGAGCGTGAACGGCGTGGAACTGTCGGAGGAGAAGCTCGACAAGGTTTACGAGAAGTTCCTGCAGTTGGCCGACCAGAAGAAGGAGGTGAACGATGCCGACGTGCTGATGCTGGCTGGTGCCGACACTGCCGAGGCTCACGCCGTGAAGTTGGAGTTCCTGCAGGTAACTACCGGTAAGGGCGTGAAGAGTGTGGCTTCTATCGGACTGGACATCTCCGGTCAGAAATTTGAGGCTGCTGCTTCGGGTAACGGTCCTGTGGATGCTGCCATCAAGGCACTGAAGAAGATTATCATGAAGCAGATGACGCTGAAGGAGTTTACGATTCAGGCTATTTCGAAGGGCTCAGACGATGTGGGTAAGGTGCACATGCAGGTGGAGTACGACGGTTCGCTGTACTACGGCTTCGGTGCCAATACTGATATCGTTACCGCTTCCGTAGAGGCCTATATTGACTGTATCAACAAGTTTAAGAAATAAAAAGACTCTCCCATGAATACATTGTTTGACAAGATTTGGGACCAGCATGTCGTGCAGAAAGTGGACGACGGCCCCACCCAGTTATATATCGACAGGCTGTATTGCCACGAGGTGACATCACCCCAGGCTTTCGACGGCATGAGGGCACGCGGACTGAAATGCTTCCGTCCTGACCACATCTATTGTATGCCCGACCATAACACACCAACCCACGATCAGGACAAACCCATCGAGGACCCCGTCAGTGCCAATCAGGTTGCGACGCTGGCTAAGAACGCCAAGGAATTCGGACTGACACACTACGGCATGATGGACCAATCGAATGGTATTATCCACGTGGTAGGTCCGGAGAAAGGTTTGAGCCTGCCCGGTATGACGATTGTCTGTGGCGACTCGCATACCTCAACGCATGGTGCTATGGGTGCTGTAGCCTTCGGTATCGGAACCTCGGAGGTGGAGATGGTGATGGCGTCGCAGTGCATCCTGCAGCAGAAACCCAAGTCGATGCGCATCAGCATCAACGGAAAACTGCAGAAGGGCGTGACAGCCAAGGATGTGGCACTCTATCTGATGTCGAAACTGACCACCAGCGGTGCTACCGGTTATTTTGTAGAGTATAGCGGTGACGTGGTTCGCAACCTCTCGATGGAGGGCCGACTGACACTCTGCAACCTGTCAATCGAGATGGGTGCCCGAGGAGGTTTCGTGGCTCCCGACGAGGTGACTTTTGCCTATCTCAAAGATAAGGAATTTGCCCCCAAGGGTGAAGCCTGGGATAAGGCCGTTGCGTATTGGAAAACACTGAAGAGTGGAGACGATGCTGTGTTTGATAAAGAGCTGGTATTCAGTGCAGAAGACATAGAGCCTCGAGTAACTTACGGCACTAATCCCGGTATGGGAATCGGTATCACAGAGAGCATTCCTGCCGAGGGCGGAGCAGGCTTTGAGAAGTCGCTGAACTATATGGGATTCAAGGCTGGCGAGAAACTGTTGGGCAAGAAAATAGACTATGTATTTCTGGGTGCCTGCACCAATGGACGCATTGAAGATTTCCGTGCCTTTGCCTCTATCGCAAAGGGTCGCAAGAAGGCTGACGGCGTGATTGCATGGTTGGTGCCAGGTTCATGGGCTGTTGACCGCCAGATACGTGAGGAGGGACTTGACAAGGTGCTTGAGGCAGCTGGCTTCGAAATCCGTCAGCCCGGTTGTTCGGCCTGTCTGGCTATGAACGACGATAAGGTGCCTGCAGGCAAATACTGCGTATCGACATCAAACCGCAATTTCGAGGGCCGTCAGGGACCTGGTTCACGCACCATCCTCTGTTCGCCCTTAGTAGCAGCTGCCGCTGCCGTCACAGGAGTAATTACTGATCCAAGAGAACTATTATGAAACAGAAATTTGACGTTATAACATCTACATGTGTGCCCCTTCCACTGGAGAATGTGGACACCGACCAGATAATTCCCGCCCGCTTCCTTAAAGCAACCACACGCGAGGAGAGTTTCTTCGGCGACAACCTGTTCCGCGACTGGCGTTACAACGCTGACGGAACGGTGAACAAGAATTTCGTCTTGAACGATCCCACTTATGGAGGCTGTATCCTCGTGGCTGGTAAGAACTTCGGTAGCGGTTCGTCGCGTGAACATGCTGCATGGGCCATTGCCGGCTATGGATTCCGCGTGGTTATCAGTTCGTTCTTTGCCGATATTCATAAGAATAACGAACTCAACAACTTCGTACTGCCTGTAGTGGTGAGTGAGGACTTCCTGGCTGAGCTCTTCGAGAGCATCAAGAAGAATCCGAAGACGGAGGTTGAGGTGGACCTGCCTAACCAGACTGTGACCAATAAGGCTACCGGTCGTCAGGAGGTTTTCGAGATTAACGGGTATAAGAAGCACTGTCTGATTAACGGACTGGACGATATCGATTTCCTTGTGGCAAATAAGGATAAGATTGTAGAATGGGAGAGCAAGACGAGATAAAGGAAGAGTCGCCTCGTTATGTCGAGATTATGGACTCGACACTCCGTGACGGTGAACAGACCAACGGGGTGTCGTTCCTGCCTCACGAGAAGTTGGTGATAGCACGCATGCTGCTTCGTGACGTCAATGTTGACCGCATCGAAGTGGCATCGGCACGCGTCTCTGAAGGTGAGAAAGAGGCTGTGAAGATGATATGCCGCTATGCCCAGGGAATAGGCAAGGGGGATAGGGTAGAGGTACTTGGCTTTGTCGATGGAAAAGCTTCTGTCGATTGGATTGACGAATGTGGTGGTAAGGTGATTAATCTGCTGGCCAAGGGCTCGCTGAAACACTGCACCAAGCAACTCCAGAAAACACCGGAGGAGCATATTGCCGATATCCAGCGAACCATCCAGTATGCCAACGAAAAAGGACTCTCCGTCAACCTTTATCTGGAGGACTGGTCGAATGGTATGAAGGACTCGCCCGAATATGTCTATCAACTGATGGATAGCCTTACATCCGGGGGGAGTATTGTTAAGAGGTTTATGCTTCCCGATACGTTGGGCGTGATGAACCCCTTGCAGGTGATTGAGTATTTCCGAAAGATGCTCAAGCACTATCCTGATGCACATTTCGATTTCCATGCCCATAACGACTACGATCTGGCTGTGAGCAATTCTCTGGCTGCCGTGCTGAGCGGTGCCAAGGGACTGCACGTCACTGTCAACGGACTCGGTGAGCGTTGTGGTAATGCGCCTCTGGCCAGTGTGCAGGTAATCCTGAAAGACCAGTTTCACGCCAAGACCAGTATCGACGAGAGCCAGTTGAACGGCATCAGTCAACTGGTGGAGGGCTATAGCGGTATTGCCGTAGCACCCAATCAGCCGATAGTGGGCGAAAACGTGTTTACGCAAGTGGCTGGCGTTCACGCCGACGGTGATTCGAAGAATAAGCTCTATTACAACGAACTGATGCCTGAACGATTCGGGCGCAAACGCGAATATGCCCTTGGTAAGAACAGTGGCAAGGCTAATATTCTGAAGAATCTGGAAGAACTGGGACTTGAACTGACTCCGGAACAGACGCGGCGAGTGACCCAGCGCATCACGGAATTGGGCGACAAGAAGGAGATAGTGACTCAGGACGATTTGCCCTATATCGTCAGCGACGTGTTGAAGCACGATGCACCAGAAGATAAAGTGAAATTGGTCAGCTATGTCGTATCGACTGCCTATGGACTGCGCCCCGGTGCCAATATCAAGGTGGAAATCAACGGTGAAGAATATGAGGGCAGTGCCGTCGGTGATGGTCAGTACGACGCTTTTGTCAAGGCCCTGCGCTATATCTATAAGAAGTATCTGAACCGAACGTTCCCCACCTTGGCCAACTATCAGGTGAGTATTCCACCCGGTGGACGTACTGACGCCTTGGTACAAACGGTGATTACATGGCATTATAATGATGGTATTCTGCGCACACGAGGACTCGATGCCGACCAGACGGAAGCCGCCATCAAGGCTACGTTCAAGATGTTGAATATTGTGGAGAGTAATATCAGTTCACAAAAACAATAAAACTGCTGTTGAGACTATTCGTCTAACAGTAATACGGTGGCTGAACGGGCAGCTTGGGCTCCCATGACCAGCACCTGAGCGATATCAGCGGTCTTAGACGGGCCGCTGATAAACGTTCCATAGCCATAGTCGTTGAACTCGATGCGCCGATAGGCCTCGTGCATATTGTTGACTATCTGACGCTTTGGAAGCAGGATGACAAGGTGTTCGGAGATGAAGCAAACAGCTTTCTCCTTCATTTGCTGGGGAATCCACACACAGGCATTTTCTGCTACACCGAACATCCCCCGGATGATGCCTACATCGGTGCCGTTGAGATCGAGCGCACTGCCCATTTCGTCAGGATTACGGGTGGCAATGGTAATCTCGGGCAAGTTAGAGGCTATCTCCTTGGCATCAGGATAGAGTTCGCTGATGATGGTATTCACGTCGCGTCCCTTTTCCACTTCAATGGCATTACCTCCCACGTTCTTGGTCATATTCATAAACTGCAAGAGTGGATCGGGGTAGGTGACAGCCTTAATATCACTCAAGTCGGGCATATCGTATTGCTCATGGATATTTGCCCTATATTTCTTCAAAATATCTTCTTTACTACTCATAATCTTCAATTTTTCAATTCTTCACCCCTTCAATTCTTTAAAAAGTTCGTGGAAAGGTTTCTTGGGGAACTGCATCATCTTATGACCTTCTGCCCACGGATTAATACTGCAGTTGATGATGGGCGAGGGGATGAAGTTAGCCCAATGGGCAAGAGACGTAGCAATGTTATAGAAGCCAGGGGAACCGTAAAGCATGGACATGCCGCGACACATGAGTTTCTTCTGCGGATTGGCTGTACCGAAATCGTCTAACTGTTGGCGCCAGAGGTATATCTGGTCGCCGAGATTTATCTTGACGGGGCATACTGTCTGACAACTAAGGCAGAGGGTGCAGGCACTGACATTGCCACTATGTTGCTGTGGCGAACGCAACATGCCCAGATTGATGCCGATGGGACCTGGAATGAAATAGCTGTAGGAATAACCGCCAGAGCGACGATAGACAGGGCATGTGTTCATGCACGATCCACAGCGAATGCATTTGAGCGACTCCCAGTGCTGGGGATTGGCTATCCATTCTGAGCGACCATTGTCGACAAGAATGATGTGCATGTGGTGAGCCGTAGGACGCGCCTTGCGGAAATGTGAGGTGTAGGTGGTGGTGGGCTGACCGGTACCTGCTCGGCAGAGCATGCGTTGGAACACGGCCAGACACTCGTAATTCGGAATAATCTTCTCTATTCCGACAGCTGCGATATGCAACTTCGGACAGGAGGTTGACATATCGGCATTACCTTCGTTGGTGCATACCACAATGTCGCCTGTAGCAGCAATACCGAAATTAGCCCCTGTCATACCAGCATCGGCAGTGAGAAACTCATTGCGCAGGGAGAGACGTGCTCTGTAGGTGAGATATGTGGGGTCGTGGTTGCCTTTCTCGTTGGAGATACCTTTCTCCTCAAAAAGCTCGCCTACATCGTCATGGTTCAGATGGATGGCAGGCATCACGATATGGGAGGGCTTCTGTCCCTTGAGTTGAATGATGCGCTCGCCTAAGTCGGTCTCTACTACCTCAATGCCACGCGACTCCAAGTAGGGATTCATCTCGCATTCCTCAGTAAGCATTGACTTCGACTTGACCATCTTCTTGACATTATGGTTCTTCAGAATGCCATAAACTATCTCGTTGAACTCGTTAGCATCCTTAGCCCAGTGCACCTCCACGCCATTCTTCTCGGCATTAGTGGCAAATTGGTCGAGATATTCATCGAGATGGGTGATGGTGTGGCGCTTGATTTGTGAGGCTTTATCGCGCAAATGTTCCCACTCGTCTAGTCCATAAGCCATGTTATCGCGTTTACTGCGGACAGACCAGAACGTGGCGTCGTGCCAGTGGGCATAGGTCTGGTTCTTTAAGAACTCTTTTGCTGCTTTACTATGTCCTGTACTCATAATCCACTTGCTAATATTTCAACGACATGTTTAAACTCGATATTCTTGCCTTGCTTGCGGGCTATGCCTGCCATATGCATCAAGCAAGAACAGTCGGGACCAGTGATATATTCTGCACCAGTCTGGATATGACGCTCTAATTTGTCAAGCCCCATCTGGGCGGATACTGCAGTCTCTTCAACGGAGAACATGCCACCGAAGCCGCAACACTCGTCAGGACGCTCTGGCTCAACGATGTCTATACCGTCAACGAGTCGGAGAAGGTCCTTGATTTTATTGAACGGTGCAATATGCTCCTCAGAAGGTGACGAAAGACCTAATTCACGTACACCATGACAAGAGTTGTGGAGACTGACCTTATGGGGGAAGGTGCCCAAACGGTGATTAATCTTAACAACGTCGTGAAGGAATTCTACCACATCCATGCAATGCTTGGCCGACTGACACTCATGGTTTAAGAGACGCGGATAGTTGAGCTTGACGAATGCCGTACACGACACACTGGGAGCAACCACATAATCGAAACCGCTGAAGAGTGTGTCGAACTTTTCGGCTAAGGGAATAGCCTGTTTCTCGAAACCGGCATTGGCCATTGGCTGACCGCAACAGGTCTGTTGCTCAGGATAGGTTACGTCGAAGTCTAAATGCCGCAATAACTTATAAGTGGCCATACCCACCTCAGGGAAAACGGCATCAACGTAACAGGGAATGAATAATCCTATCTTTATCATAATTTTCACTTTTCACTTCTCACTTCTCATATAACATGCAGTCCAAGGAATACCATGAGACCATTCATCAGAATCCAGAATACAGCAAACGGCAACGTCTTGCGCATAATATCACCGTCCTGACCTTCCATATCGCAGGCCGCTGTGGCAATGGCAATACTCTGTGGCGAGAGTAGCTTACCACCTTCAGAACCTGCACAATTGGCAGCAGCCAACCAGTTGGTCTCGTTGCCACTGACACCGAAGAAATTAGCTTCATTGACAAGTCCTAATTGACCAGCAGCAGCGGCCTGAAGCTTACCGAACAGGATGTTGGCTGAGGTGGCAGAACCCGTGACGAAGGTTCCGATAGAACCGATGAGTGGTGCAAAGAACGGATACGCGACTCCTGTCAGTGCTACAAGTCCTGTAGCAATAGCGAGTGTCATACCAGTATTGTTCATCAGAGAGGCAAGGGCTACAAGACAGCATATTGTGAGTGCAGTCTTCTGTAGGTTATAGGTGGTTTTACCCAAGAGTGTCATGAGACGTCCAAACGACAATCCTTGGATGAGTCCGCCTATCATGGCACCGAGGAACACCATGAGTCCTGCATTCGACAGCCAGCCAAATGAGAACGTGTTGCCGATAACAGGCAATTGGAACTTGGTGACCAGTGTTGATTTCAATAGGGCATTAATGTCTGGACATATCTTGCTGGAGATGAGAATAAAGAATATGATGAAACCGTAAACACTCCATGCACGGAAAGTCTTGGCTATGCCAAATTTCTGCTTTTCGACGTGAACGACATCTTTTCCTGATTTGTGGCGCAGAAAGAGTTGATTGTAAATGAGCATGGCAATGATGGAGCCTACCGAGCCGAGAATAGCAGGCGTTTCAGGACCAAGGAAGTAGGCACAGGAGAACTGGATGATGATGGAGAACGTGCCAACGAAGAGGGCAAGTGCTAGATTCTTGATAACCTTGGTCTTGTCAGTCATCATGAGGATAATGAATGGTGTGATGTAAAACATCAGCGAGAGCTGTATAATAATATAGGTGGAAATACTACACAGCATCTCATGAGACGCCATACCGCCCGTCAGTTCACCAGCCACCTCATTGGCCAGTGTGGTAGCTGGAAGACCTACAGCACCGAAACCGACAGCTACGGTATTAGCAACCAAGCAGATGACTGCAGAGAACATGGGTTTGAAACCCAATCCGATGAGAATGGCAGCTGGAATGGCCACTGCTGTTCCGAATCCTGCCATACCTTCTAATACACCTCCAAATCCCCAAGTGAGCAGGAGTACTAACAGACCTTTGTCGGATGTAAGTTGGGTGAACTGGGTCTTGATGGTTTCTATCTCCTTGGTCTCACACAGGATATTATAACTGAAAATCGCACAGATGATAATCAGGATAATAGGGAAACAGGCTTTGAGGAATCCCTCGAAGACTGACCAGATGGTGATGCCGACTATCGAGACATCTGCATATTTCTCTGGTACGATGCCCAAGGCCGGTGTAGCAAAGAGTGCTAATAAAATGGTAACAACCAGTGTGATTAAAGCACTCTTCCATCCCGATACTTTGAAACCCATCATGAGAATAAAGAGTAATGCAATAGGTATTGCTGAAATAAGTGCTGCCATTGGAGTCTGATTTTTAGTTATTATTTCATAAGTTTTGTGGCAAATGTACAAAAAAAAATCTAATATTGGCGGAAAAAGATGGTTAAAATATTATATTTGTCAAGAAATAACTGTATATTTGCAAAAAATAATATGAAATACTAACAATTTAATGCCTATGGTTAGCGATTTTCTGAATGAGCTAAAACTGATTTTGCCGTCGGAACGTATTTATACTGATGAATTGCGTACCCTTGGATGGGGAACCGATGCCAGTTTTTACAGACAAATACCGAAAGTGGTGATACGCAGTGACGGTGAAGAAGAAATAGCACGAATCGTGCAGATGTGTCGGAAACATAAAATGCCTTTTACTTTCCGCGCCGCAGGAACGTCACTGTCGGGACAGAGCTGTTCTGACAGCGTGCTGATAGTGGCAGGAAAACACTGGGAGAAATATGAAATAGGAGAGCGGCAGGAAACCATTCGTCTCCAGCCGGGTATCGTTGGAGCGAAGGTGAATGAGATACTAAAACCCTATGGACGTGTGTTTCCGCCTGATCCTGCCAGTATTGGCAGTGCGATGGTGGGCGGTATTGTTGTCAATAATGCTTCGGGCATGAACTGTGGTGTGCATGCCAATAGCGATAGAATGATGGTTTCGGCACGCGTCATCCTGACAGATGGAACTATTCTTGATACGGGCGATGAATCAAGTAAGGAGGCTTTCAGAAAGAGTCATCCCGATTTCTTGAAAAGGATAGAAACACTGCGTGACAAGGTGCGTGATGACAGGGAACTGGCAGACCGTATTAGAAAGAAATATGCTATCAAGAACGTGACAGGACTGAATCTGCGTCCGTTGATTGCCTATGACGATCCGTTCGATATCATTGCCCATTCAATAGTTGGTTCGGAAGGCACACTCGCATTCCTGTCGGAAGTGACGATGAAAACTCTTCGTGACTATTCGTTCAAGGCATCGGCCATGGTCTATTTCCTGACTATGAAAGAGAGTTGCGAGGCTGTGGTTGCTATGAAAAAACTGAAAGCTGGTGACGAAGACATGGCGATGAGTGCCGAGAACCTGATGGTAAAAAGTGCAGAAATGCTGGATTATAAATCGCTTAGCTCGGTGGACGACCCTGTATTCCTGCAGTATAAGAAAGATGTGGATGCTGGCAAGATTGAGGGGGTAGCCCCAGGGGATTATCATAACATAACGGCCATATTGACTGAAACAAAAGGCGTTACACATGAACAATTGCTGGAGAAAATAGCAAAGATAAAAGAGTGCTTGTCGCAATTTAAGTTGTATATGCCAGCTGAGTTCACTGAAGACCCAAAGGTTTATGGAAAGTATTGGGCCATCCGCTCGGGCATATTCCCTTCGGTAGGTGGCACTCGTCCTATAGGCACGTCATGTCTGATTGAAGACGTGGCTTTCCCTATCGAGTCGTTGCCTGAGGCTACTGTGAAATTGCAAAAGTTAATAGCTGATCATGGTTATTCGGATGCTTGTATCTACGGTCATGCCTTCGAAGGTAACTATCATTTTATTCTTAACCAGAGCTTTGCAGATGAACATGAGGTGGCCCGTTATGCTGAGATGATGCGCGATGTGGCAAAACTGGTGGTGGAAGAATATGACGGCTCGTTAAAG
>JAEEGI010018071.1_pt1 | contig 14369 bp, 8 predicted proteins | sample 8958751 | NCBI WGS metagenome assembly JAEEGI01 (sample SAMN16246545, study PRJNA631951) | gut metagenome | biome: gut microbiome; feature: rumen; material: KS-attached | host: Bos | place: Iran: Karaj | collected 2018-10
AACCCGGTCAATGTTTTTTCCAGTTTGGCATACATCGCTTCATCCTTGTAAGTGCCAACGATAGCTCCGCCGGAACCACAGAACTTTGCGCTGGCTCCCACCGAACGAGCCGCCGCCACCATTTCCAGGTTGCCTTTGCTGATCCGATACAATTCCTTGCGTTTATCGAAATTAGCATCCAGCAGAGGCCCGATGACTTCATGTCCCTGACGTTTGAGCAAGGCCTCCTTTACCCGATCCGTCAGATCCGCCCAGTAGCGCATAGCCTCTACGACTTCCGGTTCTCCCCGGTTGAAACGGCCGCGGATGTCATTATGAAAAACCTCTGTTCCCTCGCTCATATCGTCCCGATAGGCAACATAGATAGGAGGCAGTTGATTTTGAGACAGATACTCATACCGTCCAAAACCATGTTCATCCATATACTCCTTATCGAAATCCATATAGACGACCCCTTGATAAACCTGAGCCACACGATCCTGAAGACCGGCCGGGATCCCCAGCTCCTTATTCTCCACCGACAGGATCAGATTGGCCTGGACCGGTTTAGGAATGATCGTTCCGTAAAATGCCATCAATGCTCTCAAACAGGCGGTGATGATCGCACTGGAACCGGCCATGCCTACCCGGCTGGGGATGTTCGTGCTGTAGCGCAAAGTGAAGTTGCGGTCATCCAGCTCGATATGATTCATGACGCAGTAATCATGAAAACGCTTGATCGTCGCTTTCAGCAGACGGATGCCGCCATAGTAGCCGTTCAGCTGCACATCGTTTGCTAAATCCTTGATGCTGTCAAATTTCGACTCATCACGCGTGTTCGGCAGGATCTCCAGTTCCGGAGTCTGGTAAAGTGTGACACAAGCCTGATAATTGCTGAACGAAAAGGAAATCGTTTTTCCGTGATACCCGTCGGAGGGATTCCCCACCAGACCGGCACGCGGATACGCTATAGATTTGATGATCATTTCAGTTCTTTGATGATTTGATTCAGTTTTTGTCCATATTCCACATAAGAACGGTACTGCTTTTCCTCAGAAGCTTTGACGTTCTCATCATGGAATACTACGGCTATATGAGGCTCGATGCTGATGCCTTTATCATAACCGTTTGCCTTTAAATCGGATAAAATCTCTTTGACATACCCCTTTCCTTCACCGGGGAAGGTATAAACGGCATCTCCTTTCAAAATATCCCAATAAGCGTCTTTGATGTGGATATGCTCGATATAGGGTTTCATCTGCCAGTAAAAAGCCCAGGCATTCTGCTTGGGATAAGGTTCTTCCTTGCTGCGGTCATTATTGAAGATCGGATTGCCTGTATCAAAAACCCATTTCAAACCGGGTACATTCTCCAGCAAACGCAGCGCGTGCTTATAACTCATTCCGCCGTAGTTCATGCAGTTTTCATGCACAGGCGTGATCCCGGCATCCAGGAACCGCCGGGTGATCTCACGCATTCTGCGGAACCGTTCTTCCTCGTACTGCTCGTTGCCCGGTTCGATGGCAAAGCTCATCACACGGATATACTTCGTGCCCAAGCGGGTCATGCGGTCAATAGCACGGCTCACCTCTTCCAGTGTTGGCTCAAATGGCTGAGTGATCTTCTTGGCCCAGTTGCCAATGGTCGAGCCAAAACAATAAACATGTATCCCGGAATCCTTGATTTGTTTTTCGACCTGCTTAAAAGCTTCTTCTGGAATGTCATGGATGTTTCCTTTGGGGAAACCCGGCACTTCCACCGCACGGGCTTCGATATTCTCCCAGCCCAGCTCGCGAGTCGCGCGGATCTGAGTCTCTATCAGCGCACCGGCCTCGTCACTAATACCCATTAAAATCATAAATAAATCCTATTTTGAAAATGACTTAGAAAAATCGCCGCTATCCACTTCGCGCACTTTCTTCACGTGCGTGGAATGGGCTATCAAATCTTTCAGTTTTGCCTCATACGCGGCGCTGTCCAGCGGCAGTTCGATGGTCTGATTGGTCAGCGAACTGTAAAGGATGCTGTTTGCCAGCTCCACGGAATGGATACCCTCTTCAGCCGGAGCGATCAAAGGCTTGCCGTCCAGAATGGCATCTACAAAGTTCTGTGTGATCCGTTTATGCTGAGCGCCTGTGTTTTCATACGGAATATTGATCTCCCAGACTTCCGGCTTGGCAAAACCGATCTTGGACTCCTCGCAGAATTTCTTCATATCCTGCTCGTTACGGGTGAAAGTGATCTTTCCATTCTCAAAGACCAGCCGTCCGCGTGTGCCGGCAATCTCCAGGCGGTTCGTTCCCGGAGCCTCGCCCGTGCTGGTCACGAACACACCCGTGGCTCCATTGGGATACTCCAGATAAGCGGTCACATTATCCTCCACCTCAATGTCATGGTACTTGCCGATCTGGCAAAATCCCCTGACTTTGGAAGGCATTCCACAGAACCACTGCAACAGATCCAGATTATGCGGACACTGGTTCAGCAGGACTCCGCCGCCTTCGCCTTTCCAAGTGGCGCGCCATCCGCCGCTGGCATAGTAAGCCTCTGTGCGGAACCAGTCTGTGTTGATCCAGTTCACTCGCACGATCTCTCCCAGCTCACCGGTAGAGATCAATTTCTTGATTTTTTCAAACTTGGGATCTGTCCGCAGCTGGAACATAGCAGCAAAGACCTGTCCCGGTTTCTTATGAGCCGCGATAAGTCTTTCACAGTCAGCCTTGTGAACGGATATCGGCTTTTCTGTCAATACATGCAGTCCCTGCTCCAGAGCATCGATCCCCTGAAGCGTGTGGAAATAATGCGGTGTAGCGATGATCAGCGCATCGATCTTGCCCGACCGGATCATCTCATCGCATTTTAAGAAAGTCTCTACTTTGCCCTTATAAGGCTCCATACCTTTCTCAAACGCGTCACTCACCGCGGTCAGTTCCGCGCGAGCAACTTCTCCTTTTAACAAATAATCAGCATGGAAACGTCCCATGTTTCCAAGCCCCACAATACCGATCCGAACCTTTTCCATATCGCTTGACGCTCTACTTACATCGCAATCAGTATCTTCAGAAAACACTCTTCAGACAATAAAAAATTGAATTTTTCTCTATAAAAATACCTTTTCCCTTGCTCTTTTAAATAAATTTGTCAAAATCATCCCTGTATGAAAAAGTGCTTAATTTCAAGACGCAGCTTTTTGAAGACCGCTTCGACGGCCTTTGCTGTTCCTTTTATCCTGCCCTCCAGCATTTGGAATGCCAAAGCAGAGGAAAAACCCAATAACCGCCTCAATATCGGCTTTATCGGTATCGGTATGCAGAACAGAGGCCATCTGGGTTCTGTTGCCAATCGTAATGACGCACGTGTCATTGCCGTTTGTGATGTGGATACAGACCGTCTGAACTATGCGAAAGGTGTAGTGGACAATCGCTATAAAGAAAGATTCGGCGAGAATGCCCAGAAGTGCGATGCTTACTATGATTTCCGCGAGATGCTCTCACGCAAAGATCTGGATGCCGTCTTCATCGCTACTCCCGATCATTGGCACAGCATCCCAGTCATCATGGCCGCCAACGCCGGCAAACACATTTACTGCGAAAAACCGCTGAGCTTGACCGTGCGTCAGGCCCGCGCGATGGCCAATGCCGTCCGCAAAAACGATGTCATTTTCCAAACAGGCAGCCAGCAGCGCTCCAGCGCGGAATTCCGCAAAGCCGCCCGTATGGTCCGCAATGGTAAGATCGGTGATATCAAGAAGATCATCGTCAATATCGGCGCTCCTTCCCGTTGGTGCGATCTGCCCGCGGAAGAAGCCCCGGAAGGTCTTCATTGGGATATGTGGCTGGGACCGGCACCGTATCGTGCCTACAATCAAAAGCTCAGTCCCCGCGGTGTGCATCATTTCTATCCTTGGCGCGATTATCGTGAATACTCCGGCGGCATGACCACCGACTGGGGCTGCCATCACTATGATATCGTGCAGTGGGCCTTAGGCATGGACGACAGCGGTCCAGTGAAATTCGTTCCTCCGGGCAATGAAAACGCCACCAGCGGCATCAAATTCTACTATGCCAACGGCGTGGAAGTGCAGCACGGCGGTGACAACACCCTGGAACGCGATGGCAAAAAAGAAAGCTTCGGCATCCAGTTCATCGGCACCGAAGGCCGCATCTATGTGGACCGCGGTAAGATCGGTTTCGCTCCGGAAGAACTGGAAGATGTCAAGTTCACGGACAATGATGTCAAGCTGTACGAAAGCAATGACCATCATCAGGATTGGTTCAACGGCATCCGCAACCATACCCGCCCGATTTGCGACGTGGAAGTCGGCTGCCGCAGCGTGACCGTTTGCCACCTGTGCAACATCGCTTACTGGACCAATAAAGAGATCCACTGGGATCCGAAACGCGAAGTCATCACCAATAACGAAGAAGCCAACAAGCTTCTGGATCGCAAACAACGCGCTCCGTATTGTGATTGGATCAAGAACGCCTAATGTTCTTATGAAGAAAGGCAGGGTTTCGACCCTGCCTTCTTTTTTTACACCTGCATAATGAACCCTGCTAAGAAAAAATTCCTGAGGATCGGCGCTGCTGCCTTTTCCCTCCTGATATTTTTTATATCTGTTCTACACTTCCTTTGCCCTATGAACCCGATCAAGAAAATGCTTCTTGGAACTGCCGGCGGCTCAATTCTCCTCCTCGTGTCCTTTATATCCGTTTTACACCTTCTCAGTCTTAAAAAACTTATCCGAAGAATACTGACAGGAGCCGCCGGTACTGTCGTCTTTCTCATCGTATTTTCTATAACAGCCTTGTTGACATGCGGATGCAATATCGGCAACCGCATCCAGAGCAGCGGCTACACCGCCTGGGAAAAGACGGATGGGACGATTTGTAAATCAATTCCTTACGGCACCAAAAAGAAGGAACGTTTCGACCTGTATCTGCCTGCTACTCTTGACACAAATAAAACGCACGCAGTCATGCTGTTCATCCACGGAGGAGCCTGGATCGTCGGCCAGCGCACAGATATGGATTATGTGTGCAAGCGCTACGCGAAAGAAGGTTACATCACCGCCACCATGTCTTACACTTTGCTGAAGCACTTGACCCGTCCCACACCGGGAGTCAACCTCACCAGCATGCTGGATGAAATCGAGGCATGCATCAAACAAATCAAAACAACCACAGCGGAAATGGGCTACAAGGTAGATCAACTGGCTCTTTCCGGCTACAGCGCGGGCGGCCATCTGGCTCTGCTCTATGCCTTCAACCGGTATGAAACCTCACCTTTACCCATCCGGTTCGTGTTTGAACAAGTGGGGCCTATAGACTTCCATCTGGGCAGTTTCGAGAATGACCCCAAAAAAGTAGCGCAGCTGGCCAGCGCGCTGAGCGGAACAGAAGTCACGGCTGAACAAATCACCAATGGACAGGCTGAGAAAACCCTCAGCTCTCTTTCTCCTGTTCCGTATATCCACTCTCAAAACATTCCGGTCCTGTGTTCCTACGGCGGTAAAGACTGGCTGGTCAAACCGATCCACCGCAAGCGCTTGATCGCTGCGCTGGAAGAGAATAAGATCCCATGCCAATTCATTGATTTTCAAAATTCTGACCACCTGCTGCAAGACGATCCCGACTGCCGTCAGGCATACCATCAGGCCGTATTGGAATTCGCCAAAAAATACTTCGGTTATTAAAATCAAACACAAAACAGTCTTTTGACGGTTCTTTATATGCAAAAGGCAGTGAACCTCTGCCTGAAAATATCAAAAGTCATTTAGATGAAAACAGTCAAAAAAGTATTCTGGATCCTCTCTGGAACAGTTGTCCTGTTCGCAGTCATTATCGGCATTACCTCCTGTACGGGATGCACACTCCTCTTCAAAAACATCATAGAAGGCGGAGGCTTTTCTGAGGAATGGCAAAGCTCCAACGGCAAGATTTATAAAGATATCTCTTATGGTGATAAGCAGAATAACCTTTTTGACCTTTACATTCCAGCGTCCGCGGATCCTCAAATCAAACAAGGTGCTATCCTTTTCATTCACGGCGGCTCCTGGAATTCCGGCAAACGCTCCGATATGGATTATGCCTGCAAGCGCTATGCCAAAGCGGGTTATATCACCGCGACCATTGAATACTCTCTGGGCGGCAACAAAAAACATCCCGAAGTCAATGTCTTTACTATGCTGGACGAAATCGGAGCCTGCATAAAAGCTATCCAAAAGAAAACAGCGGAACTGGGTTATAATGTGGATAAGATCGCTTTGAGCGGTTACTCTGCCGGCGGTCATCTGGCCTTGCTGTATGCCTACAGCCGCACCGACCAGTCACCACTGCCCATCGCGTTTGTTTTCGAGAAAGTCGGCCCCGTTGATTTTCATAATACATCCTGGGGCAGTGATGATAATAAAGGAAAACCGGCTCTTGCCTGCGCGCTGGCCGGAAAAGATGTCAACGAAGAAATGATCAAAACCGGTGAAGCCGAAAAAGTGATCAACTCCGTCTCCCCAGTCGCTTTTGTGACATCCAAATCAGTTCCTACTCTCTTTGCCTACGGTGCCAAGGATACTCTTGTGAAACCGATTCACGCCAAGCTGTTAAAAGAAGCTCTGGAAAAAGCAGGCGTTCCTCACCAGTATATCGAATATCCTCATTCCAATCACGGCCTATACGAAGACCCGGAGTGTCGCGATGAATTTAACCGCGCGGCAATAGAATTCGCTAAGAAATACTTCGGCTATTAAAAACGGACTTTCCCGTGTAAAAATCAAAAATCCCCTTATATATCGGGATTCAGATTGACTTGAAGGCATCGTCAGAGATACACTCTCCGGCGATGTCATTGACTGTGACATATCAAAACCTCAGCGACGGGTCTTTCACTGACACGGTACAAGGTGCAATTCAATGGAAAGATATTGCGGCTTGTGTCGGTTCTTTCTTGGAATCTGTTCAATCGGAACTGATTCACCAGTCTAAGGCTTTCGTCCCGGAACTTACCGAAATCTGCTCTCAAGCCCTGTCCGGAAAAGGTAAACTCCTTCGTCCCACCGTTTTTGCTTTGACAGTCTCCTCCCTTGGCAAACTGGATAAAAAGTGCGTCACTGTGGCTACCGTGCTTGAAATGATCCATTTGGCCAGTTTGATCCATGATGATGTCATTGACGGAGCGGATGTCCGCCGCAAACAACCCACATTCGCCCATCTCTGCGGCAACAGGACCGCTATACTGCTGGGCGACTGCATCCTTTCTCAGGCGGCATACCTGGCCAGCGGTCTTGGCAACGAACAGGTCACCCAAAAGATATTATCCAGTGCTCGAAGTATTTGCATTGGTGAAACTCTGCAATCTCTGCACACTGTGGATATCTGCACCCACGAGCAGTATTTCAAAGTCATCAGTCTCAAGACCGGAGAACTCTTTGCTTTAGCTTCCGAACTGGGAGCCCTGATGGCCGGTGCTTCTCCCGATGTCTGCGGTCAAATGCGTCAATACGGAATGTCTCTGGGAACAGCCTACCAGCTCTATGACGACTGTGTAGATATCTTCTCAACGGAAAAGGATTCCGGCAAATCCCAGGGGATCGACCTCTCTATCGGCAAGCAAACACTTCCTGTTTTGCTTCTTTTAGAAAAAGCGGACACTTCGGATAAAAAACAAGTCCTCTCCATTCTGGAAGAATGGACACCCGAACGCACTTCCGAGCTTTTACCTTTCCTAAAAAGGTATTCCATTTTAAGTAGTTGTATATCTGTTGCGGAAAAACTTCTAAGTGATGCTTCACGAGCCGCAGCCGGTCTGTCACGCACGGAGTCCCGGCTTTGCCTGAATCGTCTCATTAGATATATTTCTCAGCAGATGAATAGTCTAACTACTTAAAACAAGAATTATATAAAGAATTATGGGTGGTTTCTTTGGTATAGTTTCCAATAGAGAATCCAGCAGGATCCTTTATTATGGCACAGATTATCATTCTCATTTGGGATCAAAACGCGGCGGTTTGTCCGTTACAAGTGAGAACGGCCGGATCAATACAACGATCCATGACATCACGACAACTCAGTTTCGCGCTAAGTTTGAAAACGACTTACCCAAACTGAAAGGCAACTGCGGTATCGGCATCATCAGCGACTATGATGATCAACCTCTCACTATCCATTCCCGGCACGGTACTTACTCCATCGTCACAGTCGGAAAGATCAACAACCTGGATGAATTGATCGAAAACGCTTTTAACAACCATCATTCCGGTCATTTTCTGGAAATGAGCGGCGGCATCATCAATCCCACCGAAGTGGTCGGCACTCTCATCAATCAAAAGCCCTCTTTCAAAGAAGGTATCCAGTACGCGCTTTCCAAAATCAAAGGCTCTTGTTCCCTGCTGATTATGTGTGACGGCACCCTCTATGCCGCGCGGGATCGCTATGGCCGGACACCTGTCTTTGTCGGTCAGGGAGAAGGCTGCACCGCCGTCACCATGGAAGACGCGGCTTTCCTCAATCTGGGGCTGAAAATGGCCATGGAGCTGGGTCCCGGACAAATCGTCAAACTGACACCGAACAGCATCATGGAAGTTTCCCCGGCTCATGAGGAAATGCAGATATGCGCTTTCTTCTGGGTCTATTACGGTTATCCCTCTTCCTCTTACGAAGGACGCAACACGGAAGTCGTTCGCTGCAAGAATGGGGAGATCATGTATGAACAAGGCCCAAAAACACCGGTGGACTATGTCTGCGGTGTTCCCGATTCCGGTGTAGGACACGCCATCGGCTATTCCAACGCTTCCAAAGAATCTTACGGACGTGCGCTGGTCAAGTACACTCCCACCTGGTCCCGCAGTTTTATGCCGCCGGAACAGTTCCTCCGTGATCTGGTCGCCAAAATGAAGCTCATCCCGGTAGAAGAACTGATCAAAAGCCATAAGCTTCTTTTCTGTGACGATTCCATCGTCCGCGGCACCCAGCTGCGCGATATCATCTATCGTCTGATGAGCATCGGCGCCTCTGAAGTCCACATGCGTGTCGCTTGTCCTCCGCTGCTTTACGGCTGTCCGTACCTGAACTTCAGCCGGGCCAAGTCGGATTTCGACCTTATCACCCGCCGTGTCATCCGCGAGCTGGAACCGGATAATCTGAATCCTGATATCGAAAGCTATCAAGATCCTAATGGAGAGAAATATAAGAAAATGGTGGAAGCCATTCGCCAAATCATCGGTGCCACAACTTTGGAATTCCAGACGCTGGAAGGTCTGTTGAAAGCGATCGATCTGCCTGCGGAAAAAATATGCACCCACTGCTGGACGGGCAAAGATCCCTACAATCAAAAGGAATGATATCTTTTTAAAAGTATTTTTTCATCAACTGGATCCGCAAATGTGGATCCAGTTTTTTCATATCATGGGCTAAATTCATTCGCTTTGTAAAAAATTTATTGTTTTATACTCTGTATTATACTACCATTTGTTTTCTGCGTAACGCACTACGTATGTTCTGTAAATTGGCGCAACTATCACAAAAGGGGAAAATGCTTTTTCCTTTTTTAACTGTTTTTGCGGTACTGCTGTTTACAGTTGATTTCGCGTCAGCAGAACAAGACCCTTATTTAAGTCCAAAAGAATGCGTTGACCGCACTGTAGCTCTTCCCGGAGATACCTCTCTGGAACTGGTTTATGTCGAACCGGGTTCCTGCATTCTGGGAACGCCTGAAGCCGAAGCGGAAAGATCGGAGTATGAAGAAAACCCTCACCGTATCACCCTGACACGCGGCTTCTGGATCGGCAAATATGAAGTTACCCAGGCTCAATATAAAGCTATCATGGGTGAGGATCCCACGGAAGGTACCTTTTTTGGTATCGGTCCTGACTACCCGGTTTACTATGTAAGCTGGGTGGATGCCATGGAGTTCTGCCGCAAACTGACACTGGCGGAACAAAAAGCAGACCATCTTCCGAAGGGATATCGGTTTATCCTGCCCACAAAAGCACAGTGGCGATACGCTTTCCATGCCGGTTCTACGGCTCTCTCGCTCAGCAAGAATAACGCAGGCATTTCCGAACCAGCTGTCTCTTTGGAGGAAATCGCCTGGTATCAACTGAACAGCGGTGCCTCAACTCATCCGGTCGGCCAGAAAAAGCCTAACGCCTGGGGCATTTATGATATGCAGGGCAATGTGGGAGAATGGTGTTACGACCCCTGGAGCCGGAGCAATGAAAACGCGATAGATCCTATCGGTGTTTTCAATGAAGAGGCTCCTTACCGGACAGTGTGCGGTCTGGGCTGGAATGATCCCGGCCAATCCAGCCGGATCGAATTCACCTACCCTGTGTTCTCCAAACAAGCCGGCTTCCATCAAGGTTTTCGCGTTGCCCTGAGCTGTGCCGTCCCGGAAAAAGATTTGGAATCACTGCCCCCTCGTCCGGAAAAGGTAGATATTACCCTTCAGAAGAGCAAACAAGCTCTTCTGTTGTCATCATATTCTTTGTCCCATCCGCGGACATGGGATTACATCTCAAACTTACAGAATAAAACAAAGAATTTCCCCGTTGAAATCGAATGGCACATCATCTTTCTCAACGCCAATCACCAGACCGATCCAGACGTTGAGGATAAAACGATCCAGACAGAACTGAAGAACATCCAGGAAGGCAAGTACGATTTTGTTGTCACTTTGAACGATGCCGCTTTGGAAAAACTGATTGGTGAACATTCCGATGTGATCCCGGAAACACTTCCGGTCCTCGCGATAAAGTATTCCAATGATATCCTGCCCTTCTACCAGAAACATCCCAATATGGCGGGCATCCACAATCATTACGATTTACTGTACAACTTGCGATTGATCCCTATGTTATGGCCAGACACCAAGGAGATCCTCGTTCTTCAGGATCCGGATGTTTCCGCCGGGATGAGACAGACTCTGACCAATTTCCAATACGGGGTCAAAATCAATTATCTCAATCAAAACGGCACGACTCCTATCGAACAATCCATCAAGGAGATACAATCCAAAACCCATCAAACCTCGCTCTTTATTCCTCCCTGGAAATCCATGCCAGAGGAACCCTATCATTCATACGAGGCTCTGAGTGAAGCCCTCACCAAAGGGGCGACTCGTCCATTCCTGACGGCTTCTTTGGATTTTCTGGGACACGGAGCGCTGGGTGGTTATATCGTTCGGCCTGAAGATACCGCGCAAGATACCATGCTCCTGATCGAACAGGTGCTGGCCTATGGTTCTGCACAGTGGAGTCCCTTCTGGGAATGTTCTTTTGCTCCGGTCTTTGATTATCAGAAGATCATCCAATACAAGCTGAACCCCAAGGCACTTCCTGCCAACGCGGTTCTGCTGAATTTCCAGGAACCTCCCGAAAAAAGCAGAGGCACCTTTATCTTTTATGCGATTTCCATCGCGGGAATCGTATTTCTGCTGTACGCATTGTTTTTTGTTATTCATAACCGATTGACCCGTAGATATCTTCAACTCTATCGCTCTCTGCCGGCCCGCATCGGTATCTGCGACGAAGACGAAAAGATCCTGTTTCTCTCCCAACATTACAGCCCCAGCAAGACTGTTGGCAAGGATATGTATCTGAAGGATATTCCGGATATTGATTATCCACTTATTTCCAGAAAGATACAGGAAGTTTTCCTCAATGATCGCACAGAAACCTTTGAATACAGCGCCGTCAACAACCGCCGTATGATGACGATAACTCCGACCCAGTACGGAAAATCTTCACTCAAAAAGGTGGTTTGGATCACCCTGGACAATTCGGAGCTTCAAAAGATCCGCGAGCGTTCCCGCCAGCTCTTTTTTGAGAACCAGAAGAACCTCACCCGTCTGGAGAAGATCGCCCAGCAGTGGCAGCATATCGTGGATCTCTTCCCTATGCCCTTCTTTGTCAAGAACAAGGATAACGATCACCGCTATGCTCTGATCAATAAAGAATTCGCCAAGGTGCTGAACAAAAGCGCGGAAGAGATCATCGGCAAGACTGACTATGACCTTTTCTCCAAAGAGATAGCGGATATGTTCCTGGAAGAAAACACCAAGCACCTCGAGCCTGAGAAAGTCTCAGTCTTCACGCGGCCTGTCTCCATTGGTGATTCCGTTATCCAGGCAAAGTCTTTCATCTCTACCTTCAAGGACATGGACAATCAACAGCTGTTGGTGGGGTTCAATACTGATATCTCTCGTGAAATGGATCTGATCCATCGGGCTGAAGAATCCAGCAAAGCCAAGAGCTTCTTCCTGGCATCAGTCAGCCATGAACTGCGCACTCCGCTGAATTCACTGCTCGGCTTCATCAATATGCTGCGGAACGGCACTTTGGATCGTAACACCCAGCTGGAATACTTGAATAACATCAACATGGCGGGTGACGCGCTCCTCCATCTGATCAATGACATTCTGGATCTCTCCAAACTGGAATCCGGAGAAATGCCTTTCTATTCGGAACTGATCGACTTCAACCGCTTCTGCAAAGAGAATTGCGGTGTATTCGCCCACAGCATTGAAGAAAAAGGGCTTCAATATCAGACAGACCTCCAGCCAATGCCGATGCTTAATCTGGATTCGGCGCGAATGAGACAAACCTTCTATGCCCTGCTCGGCAACGCCCTGCAATATACGCAGAAAGGCAAGATCTCCGTTTCTGTCCGCTTCCAGGAAACAAGTGATTCCGAGGGTACGCTCACTATCAAAGTGAGTGATACCGGCATTGGCATTGCTCCTGAAGATCAAAAGAATATCTTTAAAGCGTTCGTCAAGCTGTCCCGTATGCGCGGAACCCGCGGGAGTAATTCCGGCTCCGGTCTGAGTCTCTCCATTATTCATGGTATGATCGAGAAAAGAGGCGGCACCCTGGAAGTGGAAAGTGAACTGGGCAAAGGAAGTACTTTCACCGTTACCCTGCCCAAGATCCAATTCTCCAAACAGACCCCGCAGGATCTGCCCAGAGGGATCGCTCCCAAGAATATCAATCACAGGATCCGCTCGGTGCTGCTGGTAGATGACATTCCCATGAATCTGACGATCCTGACTGTTATCGTGAAAAAGATGGGTCTGGAACCCACTACGGTCTCCAGCGGCAAAGAAGCTCTCCGCTTGCTGCGGCAAAAACCGTTCGGCCTGATCCTGACAGACTTGTGGATGCCGGAAATGAACGGCGCGGAACTGGCCAAAGCCATCCGTGACCTGCCCGGCTACCAGGATGTCCAAATCCTGGCGGTGACCGCCGACGTGGAAAGCCGAGAGAACTTTGATATGAGCTACTTCGACGGCATCCTCACCAAGCCCATCACCCAGGAACAGATCCTCCAGTACATGAGGAACTAGTGATAGAGGCGTTATAAAAAATCCCCGGTGTTTTTTCACATCGGGGATCTTTGTTTTCAGCTCAAAAAGCCTCTATTGGGCCGGAATCAGCGCCAGACGAAAACCAATGTAGTTCCAGCGGCTGCCCGGATAACTGCCACCTTGGTAAGCCGAACGGCACATAAACGCAAGACTGCTGTAACTGCCGCCACGCAAGACTCGCATTGAATTCTCATATCCGGGATACCAATCCAAACACCATTCCAACACATTCCCATGCATGTCATACAATCCCCAGGCATTCGCCTGTTTCTGTCCTACCGGATGGGTCGTGCTGTTACTGTTATATGTATACCAGGCCACTTCATCCACTTCAGGACATTCATTGTAACCTGACAGATTTTTTCCGCTGTTCAGAGCCGTTGTCGTCCCGGCGCGGCAGGCATATTCCCACTGCGCTTCCGTCGGCAGAGAATATTCATAGCCTTCCGGCAGACGACCCGCCGCTTTCTCGATCTCGGTCAGCTTGGCACAGAATTCCATAGCGTCATCCCAGCTTACAAATTCAACTGGATTATTGTCTCCTCTGAAACCGGCTGGATTCGTCCCCATCACTGCTTCATACTGTGCCTGTGTCACTTCATATTTGCCCATCCAGTAGCCTTGCGTTATGGTCACTTGCTGATAAGTTTCGTTACCCTGCTTGCCCAGCTCATCTTGAGGACTGCCCATCATGAAGGTACCGGGTTCGACCCAGATCATGTCCAAATCCTTGTCATTCGGCAAAATGATGGACGCATTTGAACCCGGCACGGGAAGTCCGGATGTCTCAGAAGAAGTCGCCGCGACCAGCGCCAGACGGAAACCGTAAATATTCACAGTCTTCTCCGGGGAGTTGCCATTCCGATACGCCGAACGTCCGAGGTACGCAACACTGTTCCAACTGCCGCCGCGCAGAACGCGGTACGGACCAAACACCCCCGATTCAGGGCCCACAGGATCCGTTACCTCTGAAACCGGAGGATAATCGTCATACACATCTGAACACCATTCATACACATTTCCGTGCATAT